>OCAI01001216.1_pt1 | contig 14166 bp, 15 predicted proteins | sample 1538271 | NCBI WGS metagenome assembly OCAI01 (sample SAMEA2580269, study PRJEB22360) | human gut metagenome | biome: human gut; feature: human-associated habitat; material: faeces | place: Denmark | collected 2008/2010 | reverse complement strand
TAATAGAGCAATGCCGGGCGGTCTGCGGACCGCCCGGCATTGCGTTTTCACAGGTGGGGTCGTGGCGGCAAACGGCATTTGCAGCGCTGCTTTCTGCGAAAGCGCGGCGCAGCGGGAAGCGGGCTTGACCCCTCAGACGCTTTGGCAAAACCGGAAAGCCTGACGTACTGCCAAGGTCACACCCCTTTTTATGACAGAATTATGAATCTTTGATAACATTTTTCCAAGGGGCTTGACAGCACCGGAAAATTGGCTATAATGGTCTTAGCACTCAGGAACAAGGAGTGCTAAACAAACAAAGCGAACGCAAAAAGGAGGCAGGCGCTATGACGATGGATGCACGCAAGCAGCGAGTCTTGCAGGCGATCGTGGCGCTGTATGGTCTCGAAGGCGAACCCGTTGGCAGCAGCGTGCTGGCAAACTACTTTGACATGGCAGTTTCCAGCGCAACGCTCCGCAATGAAATGGCGGCGCTGACAAAGCTGGGCCTGCTGGAGCAGCCCCACACCAGCGCGGGCCGTGTGCCCAGTGCCAAGGGCTACCGCTACTACCTTGATAATCTGCTGACCGACGATCAGCCGCTGGACCGCGTGAGCCGCGCCCGTGTGGATGCGGTGTTCGCAAGTCTCGACCACGAGCCGGAAAAGCTGGCGCAGGGCGCAGCCCGGGCGCTGGCCGCCATCAGCGGCTGCACCGCCGCCATCAGCACCCCGTGTGCAGAGGATCTGTGCATTGCCCATTACGAAGTCGTTCAGGTGGGCCGCAGCGCAGCCGCTGTGCTGGCCGTGACAACTGCCGGTTACGTCCGCACCCGTGTGGCGCGGGTACGCACCGGCCTCTCCCGCGAGAATGCAGCGGCTCTTGCCGCATTACTGAACCGCAACCTCACCTTTGTGGCGCCGGTGGATCTTTCGCCCCGGCTGCTGGCAGAGCTGTGCAGCCAGATCGACCCGGAGCTGGTGCCTGTCATCAGCGCGGCGGCGGCCATCCTGCAGGATTCCGTCAAGCCCCACGTATTTCTGGGCGGTGAGCAGTATCTGCTGGACTGGCCTCAGCTGGACGGCAAGGTGGGCGACATCCTTACCCTGCTGAACGACGAAGAACAGGCAGCGGCCCTGATCGCTCCCCCGACAGACCGCAGCGAGAGCGTGCTGCTGGGCGAGGATCTGGAACCGCAGATCCCGGGCCTGTGCATCGTGAGTGACCGGTATCTGGTGGGCGGAGGCCTGTGGGGCTCCATCGCACTGATCGGCCCCACCCGGATGCCCTTCCAGAAACTGATGCCGCTGCTGCATTATTTTGCAGACCAGCTGGGCGAGGGCATGAGCGGCAAACGAAAAGACACCCCGCAGGCTGCCGTACCCCGGCGGACTGTGATCTATAAGGAGGATCTGGAATGAGCGAAGAAGCAAAAAAGACGGCTCCGGCTCAGGAAGCTGAGCAGCCCGAAACGGCTCCCGAGGAAAAGGCCCAGCAGGCAGCACCCGAACAGGAACCTGCTGCCGAAGCTGCCGACCCGAAGGATGACAAGAAGAAGGATGGCGGCTGGTTCAACAAGAAGGCCCGCGAGCTGGAAGCCGTAAAGGCAAAGCTGGACGCGGCCGAAGCCAACGCTGCACAGGCCAAAGACCAGCTGCTGCGCATGGCTGCCGAGTACGAGAACTACCGCAAGCGCTCCACCCGCGAAGCCGACCAGAAGTTCAACGATGGCGTTTCCTTTGCGGTGAACCAGATCATCCCCATTCTGGATACGCTGGAGATGGCGGCCAACGCCCCCACCACCGACGAGAACTACAAAAAGGGCGTGACCATGACGCTGGACAAAGCCGCCAAGGCGCTGGACGTCCTCCATGTGGAGGAGATCGAAGCGCTGGGCAAGCCCTTTGACCCCAACTTCATGAACGCGGTGCAGCAGATCCCCGCCCCGGACGGACAGGAGAGCGGCACCGTCATCACGGTCTACCAGAAGGGCTACAGACTGGGCGATAAGATCGTCCGCCATGCGACCGTTGTGGTGGCCGAGTAACAATGCAGAAACCCGCAGGGGTTTTGAATATAACATCCGCTTAGCAACATTTGAGCATCACATAAACAATACGATTTGTTCTTTCGAGAGGAGTTTTCATTATGAGTAAGATCATTGGTATCGACCTTGGTACTACCAACAGCTGCGTGGCTGTCATGGAGGGCGGCGAGCCCGTTGTTATCGCAAACTCTGAGGGTGCACGCACCACCCCGTCTGTGGTCGGCTTTACCAAGACCGGCGACCGTCTGGTGGGTCAGGTCGCAAAGCGTCAGGCCATCACCAACCCTGAGAATACCGTTGCTTCCATCAAGCGCTTCATGGGCACCGATCACAAGGTGACCCTGAACGGCAAGGAGTACACTCCCCAGCAGGTCAGTGCCATGATCCTGCAGAAGCTGAAGGCTGACGCCGAGGCTTATCTGGGCGAGTCCGTTACCGAGGCCGTCATCACCGTGCCTGCCTACTTCAACGACAGCCAGCGTCAGGCCACCAAGGACGCAGGCACCATTGCAGGCCTGAACGTCAAGCGTATCATCAACGAGCCCACTGCCGCTTCTCTGGCATACGGCATCGATAAGGAAGAGGACCAGAAGATCATGGTCTACGACCTGGGCGGCGGCACCTTCGATGTGTCCATCATCGAGATGGGCGACGGCGTCACCGAGGTTCTGGCCACCAACGGTGATACCCATCTGGGCGGCGATGACTTCGATGAGCGCATCATCAACTGGATGGCAGATGCCTTCCAGACCGAGAACGGCATCGACCTGCGCAAGGACAAGATGGCTGCTCAGCGTCTGAAGGAAGCTGCCGAGAAGGCAAAGATCGAGCTGTCCAGCGCAATGAGCAGCCAGATCAACCTGCCCTTCATCACTGCCGACGCTACCGGCCCGAAGCACTTGGATATGACCCTGACCCGCGCAAAGTTCAATGAGCTGACCGCTGATCTGGTCGATCGCACCATGGGCCCCGTCCGCAAGGCTCTGCAGGATGCAGGCCTGCGTCCTTCTGACCTGAAGAAGGTCCTGATGGTCGGTGGTTCCACCCGTATCCCCGCTGTCTACGATGCAGTCAAGAAGGAACTGAACTGCGAGCCCTTCAAGGGCATCAACCCCGATGAGTGCGTGGCTGTGGGTGCTGCCATTCAGGGCGGCGTGCTGCAGGGCGACGTCAAGGGCCTGCTGCTGCTGGATGTCACCCCGCTGAGCCTGGGCATTGAGACTCTGGGCGGCGTGTGCACCAAGATCATCGACCGCAACACCACCATCCCCACCCACAAGAGTCAGGTGTTCTCCACCGCTGCCGACAACCAGCCCTCTGTTGAGGTCAACGTGCTGCAGGGCGAGCGTGAGTTCGCACGCGACAACAAGAGCCTGGGTGTCTTCCATCTGGACGGCATTGCTCCGGCTCCCCGTGGCGTGCCTCAGATCGAAGTTACCTTCGATATCGATGCAAACGGCATCGTGAAGGTCAGCGCAAAGGATCTGGGTACCGGCAAGGAGCAGAACATCACCATCACCGCTTCCACCAACATGTCCAAGGAGGACATCGACAAGGCTGTGAAGGAAGCTGAGCAGTTTGCTGCCGACGATAAGAAGAAGCGTGAAGAGGTCGATATCCGCAACGGTGCCGACCAGATGGTGTTCCAGACCGAGAAGATGCTGAAGGAGAACGGCGACAAGCTGCCCGCCGACGTCAAGACCGAGGCCGAGAGCAAGCTGGCCGATCTGAAGACCGCTGTTCAGTCCGGCAACGTGGACGACATCAAGGCAAAGCAGGAAGCCCTGAGCCAGGTGTTCGAGAAGATGTATCAGGCAGCCGCTGCCGCACAGCAGGCCGCCGGTGCACAGCCCGGCCCCGATGCAGGCGCAAACAACCAGCAGAAGCCGAATGACGACGGCGTTGTGGATGCCGACTTCAAGGAAGTCTGATAAAAAACACAGCAGTGTGTGCCCGGCCAAACCGGCGGACGCACGCGTAGAATAGCAAAAGCCGCTCCGGTTTTGCCGGAGCGGCTCTTGCTGGTTATAGAGCGAGGAACCAACCGGGGCGTTTCCCGGATCAAACGTTCCCGGAGAGGTGAGTGGATATGGCACAGGAAAAGCGTGATTACTACGAGGTGCTGGGGGTATCCAAGACTGCGACCGATGCCGAGATCAAAAAGGCATACCGCAAGCTTGCAATGAAGTACCACCCGGACTATAACCCCGGCGATAAGGACGCCGAGGAAAAGTTCAAGGAAGTAAACGAAGCAAACGAGGTGCTTTCGGACCCGAAGAAGCGCCAGCTGTACGACCAGTACGGCTTTGCAGGTGTTGACCCTGCCTATGCAGCACAGAACGGCGGCGGCCCCGGTGCGGGCGGCTTTGGCGGTTTTGGCGGCGACGGCGTGGATCTGGGCGACATTTTCGGCGATATCTTTGGCGGCGGTTTCGGCGGCTTTGGCGGCTCGTCCCGTCAGGCGAACCCCAATGCCCCCCGCAAGGGTCAGGATATCCGGGTACGCATCACCCTGAGCTTTGACGAGGCGGTGCATGGCTGCAAGAAGAACATCACTATCACCCGCCAGCAGGAGTGCACCGAGTGCCACGGCAGCGGCTGTGCTGCCGGTTCCAGCCCCGAGACCTGCCCGGACTGCGGCGGCCGCGGCTTCGTGATCCGCCAGCAGCGCACCCCCTTTGGCGTCATGCAGACCCAGCAGCCCTGCTCCCGCTGCGGCGGCAAGGGCAAGCTGGTCAAGAACCCCTGCAAGGTCTGCCACGGCGCGGGCAAGGTAGCTGCCAAAAAGACGCTGGAGGTGTCCATCCCCATGGGCATCGACGACGATCAGAGCTTTGCACTGCGCGGCATGGGCGATGCCGGTGCCAACGGCGGTCCTGCCGGTGATGTGATCGTCATGGTCACGGTGCGCCCCAGCGAGGTGTTCCAGCGCGACGGCTATGATGTGTGGGTCACCGTGCCCATCACCTTCAGTCAGGCTGTGCTGGGCGACACCGTGCAGGTGCCTTCCATTGACGGCAAGGTGGAGTACACCGTGCCCGAGGGCACCCAGAGCGGCACCACCTTCCGCCTGCGCGGCAAGGGCATCCAGTATCTGAATGGCCGCGGCCGGGGTGATATGTACGTCAAGTGCGAGGTGGAGATCCCCAAGAAGCTGAACAAGACCCAGCGGGAGGCCCTGAAGAAATTTGAGGGCACCCTGAAAGAAGAAAACTACGAAAAGCGCAAGGGCTTCTTCAAAAAGCTGAAGGACATGTTCAACAGCTGAACATAAAAAGCATGGCATAACGCAAAAGCGGCGGCACTTCCCGGTTGGGAGGGGCCGCCGCTTTTTTGCTGCAGCCGCGATTCGCTGCAAATTTTACGTTGAATTTTACAGCATACTGCGGTATACTAAGGCTGAAAGGAGTGGATACCATGCCCAATATCAAACCGATCTCTGACCTGAGAAACTACAATGAGGTACTGCGCGATGTAGAAGAAGGCTCGCCGGTGTTCCTCACCAAAAATGGCCGCGGAAAATACGCCATTGTGGAGCTGCGTGATTACGAAAAGATGCAGGCGACCATCCGCCTGATGAGCGAGATCGCCAAGGGCCGCCGCTCCGGCGAAGAGGAGGGCTGGCTGAGCGTGGAGGAAGTGGAGAAATCACTTGGAATCACAAATGAATAAGCTACAATTATCAAGAGCGGCCCAAAAAGATCTTTTGGAAATAAAATCGTATATTGCTGTTGATTTGGAGAATCCCAAGGCAGCAATGGAGGCGGTAAAACGCATCACAAAAAAGATCCGGCTTCTAAACGATAATCCGTTGATGGGAGCAGCTTTAGCATCGATCTCTGGAGCCAATAGTGATGAGAGATTTCTTGTTTGCGGAAGCTATATGGTGTTTTACCGTATTACGCGTGAGAATATTTTTATCGACCGTGTTCTCTATGGCCGCAGGGATTACCTGCGGGTACTGTTTGACAAAACAGAACTGCCGGAGCAGGAAGGATCATAAACAACAGGCGGCGGCACTTCCCAACCGGGAGGTGCCGCCGCTTTTTGCTTGTTCAGGGAGATACAGGGGACGCTTAGGAGCCAAAGATGATCAGTGCATTGGGCACCAGACCGATGATGCTCACACAGGATGCAGCAAACCAGAAGCTGCATCCTGCATCGTGGATGGTGTTCAGAGAGCTCTTTTCAGCGTGGACGACCAGAGCGTTCATGCCGTTCTCCACCCAGTTGGAGTTGATGTTTGCCTTGCGGTAATCGTGGATGGTGGAAACGGCCTTATACCAGCCGTACAGCGGGAACCAGGCCATGACGGCCTGCACAACGCCTACGCCGCCCTCGGTGTAGGTCATCTCATCACAGGATAAAACATGGTATGCAGCGGGATAGGTAATGGTGTTCGTCATAAAGCAAACTCCTTTGTTTTTGTATGGAAATAAAAACGGCGGCTCTTCTCATGAAGAGCCGCCGCAAAAAGCCCTTTGGGATACTCCTGAAAGTTAGAAGTAGATAATGCCCAGAGACATAACAGCAGAAAAGCCAAAGCTGCTGATGGTCGATGCAGCATTCCAGAAGATCATGCCGGCATGGTAGAAGGTGTTGGTCACACTGCCCTTGCAGTCGGCTTCTTAGTTCTGCTTGATAAAAAGCCCGCGGCCCTCTCTGGCGGAAAAGGCCGCGGGTAAAGGGGTCTTTGGTCTCTCCGGACGGATCTTATGAGCAGGGTCAGAGCAGGACGATGGCAGCATTGACCAGCAGGCCGACGCCGGTAGCACTGGTCGCGGTGACCCAGACGATGCGTCCCAGATCACGCAGCATGTTCTGCGTACTGGAATCCATATCGCGGCTCAGAGCATCCAGACCGGTATCCAGCCAGTCGTTGGGGTGGCTCTTGCGGTATCTGCGCATGGCGGTAACACCCATGTACCAGCCAATGGGCGGGATCCAGTTCAGCAGAGCTTCCGTAAAGGTAGCGCCGCCTTCGGTGTAGGTCATTTCTTCGCAGGACAGAACGTTGTAGGAAGCAGGCATCATGATCTTGTTTTCCATAATAACACTCCTTTGAATCAAAGATCGTATCAGCACATTCTATGCACTGTGCACACCAGATTGAACCATCGGTGAAGAGCAGCTACTCTATATCGCCATTGTACAACACCCGTTGCATTTTTTCAAGGGGTGAATGGGCAGTCTGCGCAAAAACTGGAGAGACTTCCGAAAAGAACTGGAAAAATTTGTGGAAAAGCACTGCAATAAAATACACCCCTCTGCAAACCGCGCTGGGCGGCGGGCGGAGGGGTGTGTTCCTGTGCGGGAGAAGGCGGGTTTACCCCGTTACTCCGGCACGGTAGAGGTACGGGTCGCTCTTGAAGCTGTCAAAGCTGTACAGCACCAAAATCTGGTCGTAGCCATTGTCGGCGATCAGCTGATCCAGCCCGTAGTTGTAGTTGCGGAAGTCCACCACGTCGATCTCGGCGTAGTTTGCGGTCAGGTAGGGCGCAAAGCAGTTGGCGTAGCTGTCCTTGATGACCAGAATGCGTCCGGTGCCATTACCCTCGATGCGGCTCAGGCCGTTGTTGCCGTGCAGGAACATGGCGTATTTGTCGTACACACTCAGCTTGTCGGTGTCGTACAGGCCGGTGGTCTGGCCGTCCGTCGGCTGGCCTGCCGCCGTCACGTTCCAGATGGTCAGGGTGTTCGGCAGGTCGTAGTAGGTGATGGTATCCGGCACTGCATTCCATGTGCGGGCCTTGGAGTAGTGGGTGCCGTAGAAGTTTTCGGCCGTCAGAGCTGTGTGCGCGGCGGGGGCGAAGGGGGTCAGGTCCAGCGCACCGCACAGCTGCTGGTAGGCGTAGTATGCGCCAAGGCTCGTCCAATGGTGGTCGGTGCGGTAGTAGATATATTCGTCCTTGTGCTCGGCAAGGGTCTGCCGCACGTCCACAAAGCGGCCGCCTGCCGCCTGCACGGCGGCAGAGAGCTGGTCAAGGTAGGCATCCTCGTCCAGCAGCGGCGCATTTGCAGGCACTTTCTCCGGATAGATCACCGATGCCGCCGGTGCCAGCAGAACATCCACCTTGCCCGGGTACCGCTGACACAGCGCTTCCACAGCGGCGGTGTTTTTGGGCAGGGTGCGGCTCTCGCTGTCCAGCAGGCCGAAGGTGCGGGGGAACATCATGTGCTCTTTGCCCAGCAGGATGCCGCCGCTCTGCTCCTTTTGCAGCAGGGTGGTCTCCACCACGCTCTGCAGGCTGATCCAGTTATCGCGGCCGAACACCTGATCCTTCACATATTTGGTGTAGGCGGTAAAATAGCTGTTCAGCCCCTTGGCGGAAAGCTGGGTCAGCGCCGGGCGCTGGCTGAGGGTGGTGTTCTCCATTTCGCTGTAGGCACGGTCCGGTGTAATAAGGTCCAGTGCGAACAGACCAATAAAGAACAGGCTGAACACCACCAGCACCGGGTAGTGCAGGAGCGAAGAAGATCGTTTGGAATGCTTGTCCATCTTCACGCCTCCTTAAAAGTTAAAGTAGAGGAACGGGCTGTTGGTGCTGCCCACCACATAGGCGGTGGAGATCACCAGCAAAGTCAGGATGGCGGCACAGCGGGTGACCACGTTCCTGCGCAGCACATCCCAGAGCTTTTCAATGAGCGGGGTGCAGCAGAGGATGCTCACCGCCAGCAGCACACCGTAGTTGCGCAGGAAATACAGCGGAGATACACCGCCGGAGGGGATGAACAGCTTCTGGAACAGCAGGCCGAAGCTTACGCCCGTGTCGTTGCCCACGAACATGGCCCAGCCCACCACCACGAGGAACAGGGTGTAGATGTGGGGCCAGACTTTACCCTTTTGCAGGTGGGGCAGCAAAAACAGCTTTTCTGCCGCCAGCAGTACAAAGTAGTACAGGCCCCAGCAGATGAAGTTCCAGTTCGCGCCGTGCCAGATGCCGGTGAGCAGCTCCACCACGAACAGGTTGAAGATCTGGCGCTTCAGGCCCTTGCGGTTGCCGCCCAGCGGGATATATACATACTCCCGGAACCAGCCGGACAGGGTCATGTGCCAGCGCCGCCAGAACTCGGTGATGGATGCGGAGATATACGGGTAATTGAAGTTCGCGGGGAAATCGAAGCCCAGCATCTTGCCCATGCCAATGCCCATCATGGAGTAGCCGGAAAAGTCAAAATAGAGCTGCAGACTGTAGGCGATGATGCCCAGCCACACCAGCGGGGTGGAGGCATTGGCAAGGCCCACAAAGGTGGTGGAGGGGCTGTCTGCCACCCCGATGATGTCGGTCCACAAAGCACCGATGGCGTCCGCCAGCAGCACCTTTTTGGCAAGGCCGAAGGTGAACAGGGTCATGCCCTCTTCGATCTGCTGCAGGCTGTAGCGGTGCCGGTATACGTGCAGCTGGCTGGAGACATCGCGGTATTTGACGATGGGGCCGGCGATGAGCTGCGGGAACATGACCACGTAGGCGCCGAAGTCGATGATATTGCGCTCCGCCTTCACATCCCGGCGGTAGACGTCGATGGAGTAGGACAGGGTCTGGAAGGTGTAGAAGCTGATGCCCAGCGGCAGGGTGCCGATGCCCTGGATCTCGGCAAAGCCGGTGCCCAGCAGGGCATTGACGCTGCGCAGGACGAAGTTTGCGTATTTGAAATAGAACAGCATCCCAAGGCTGCCGATCAGGGCGGCAAGCAGGAACGCTCTGCGCAGGGCCGGGCGCTGGTCAAAATGCTCGATGGCAAGGCCGCTGATATAGTTGATCAGGATCAGGGCCACCATCACCGGGAAGAAGCGTACCTCGCCCCAGCAGTAGAACACCAGACTGCACAAAAACAGCACGGTATTCTTGAGCTTTGGGGGTGCAAGGTAGTACAGCGCCAGCGTGATGGGCAGAAAGCGGAACAGGAAGATTATGGTGCTGAAAACCAAGGCGTCAGCCTCCTTTTTACACGGAATTACAGATTCAGTATTCCCCCCAAGGGGGAGCCATCCCGGGTGAGGGAGGGCTTTCTACCGAAAAAAGCCGATGCCGCAAATGGCACCGGCTTCGGGTGGTTCGGGTTTATGCCAGAGCGCTGTCCACAGCGCTGTCCAGATCAGCGGTGCACTCGTTGGATGCGATCACCATGACCACGGTGTTGTCCTTGAAGGCGATGACGGCGTTCTCCACGTTGTCCTGTGCCTGCGCGAACTCGGCATAGTTGCCGTAGAAGGCCACCTGATCCTGCTGGTAGGCAGCCAGCTGATTTGCCACATCCTCGGCCTTGCCGTCGGCGGCTTCCATCACCAGCACCAGACCGGCGTCGCCGTTGTCGTTGCTCTTGACGCCCTTGTAGCTCACCACGTCCTCAGCCTTCAGGCCGAAGTCGTACTCGATGTTCATGGCTGCGATCTCGAACTGGTTGGAGATGGGGTCCTGCTCCAGCAGGGTGCTGTAGATGCCGTCCAGTGTGTCGGTGCCGTTTTCCGCATTGTCCACCACAGAGGACACAGCGGCGCTGGAAGCGGAAGATTCCGCCGCAGCGGTGGAAACGGAGGACGGCGCAGCGGAAGAGCTGCTGCCGCCGCAGCCGGTCAGTGCAGCTGCAGCCAGCGCACCGGTGAGGGTGATTACAATGATTTTTGTGCGATTTATCATAAAATATTCCTTCTTTTGTTCAAAACATTCTCGCAGCTGCCCAAAGCGGTCTTGCATCAGGGCAGACTATTGTTATCTTACCATAACCGCGTGCAAAATGCAACGCGCAGACCACCGGTTTTACGGATTTTTAACCGGCCGTGTTTTCCCCTGCGGCCAGCTTCTGCAGCAGGGCAACGGCGTCCTCAAGGCACAGGCCGCTCTGATGGATGAGAGCCGCATTCTCCGGCCCTACATAGCGCCAGTGCCACGGCTCATAGGTGATCTCGGTGACGGCTTCGGCGTCCTTGGGATACCGCAGGATGAAGCCGTACTCCACGGCGTGGGCCTTCAGCCATCGGAAGGCAGCCGTCTTTTCAAAGCCTGTGTCAAGGCCGGTGTGCTCCGGGCTGTTCAGGTCGGCGGCAAGGCCGCAGTTGTGCTCGGAGTAGCCCGGAGGATTCACGATGGAAGCGGCCTTCTGCAGAGCCTCGGCCCGGCTCAGCCCATTGTCCAGATAATACTGGGTCTTTTTGCTGTAGAGCCCTCCCTGATCTTCCACCCTGCGGTAGCCGCTCTGCATCCAGATGGTCACGCCCTCTCTGGCGGCAGCGGCCTGCATGGCAAGAAAGGCGTCGGCGGCTTCGGTCTGCAGGGTCTTATTGACGGCGGTGGCCGAACCGCATTCTCTGGTGGTAAAGGTGTAGTCCTCCGGCATCTTGTTGGTATGGTTCACCAGCACCATGCGGGGGTCGTCCAGCATGGCCTGCGCCTGCTGAGCGGAGAGCAGGCCGGGCTCTTCCTCCACGGCCGAAGCCGCACCGGAAGCAGGACTGGCGGCTGCTGTACTGCTGACAGAAGCCGCCGATGCACTGGGAACGGCGGCATGACGGCTGAGCAGGAAAGAGACTCCGCCCGCAGCCGCGCAGGCCGCAAGGGTGAAAGCAAGCAAACGGCGCGCAGCCGGGCGCAGAGAATGGCGGTGATGGGGAGTCGGATGCATGGAAAGCCTCCTTTCCGGCGGGGTTGTACCATTGTGTATAGAATGGGCATTCCATGGGCAGACTATGCCCGGAGGGAGCAGGATATGAAGATGACAGCACAGGAATATGCGCGCCGGGTGCGGCGCGTGGGGCCGCACTCACCTCTGGGAACAGACTGTCTGTGGGCCTTTTGCGTGGGCGGCGGCATCTGCCTGCTGGGCGAGATACTGCGCCAGCGGTATCTTGCCATGGGGATGGAAGCCGACCTTGCCGGTACCCTGACCAGCTGCACGCTCATTGCCCTCTCGGCGGTGCTTACCACGCTGGGGTGGTATCAGAAGCTGGCGGCAAAGGCGGGGGCCGGGTCGCTGGTGCCCATCACGGGCTTTGCCAACGCAGTGGTCAGCGCGGCCATCGAGTTCAAGGCCGAGGGCCGGGTGCTGGGCACCGGGGCCAAGATGTTCACCATCGCCGGGCCGGTCATCGTATATGGTACGCTGGCGGCGGTGGTGTACGGCGCGGTGCTGTGGATGCTGGACACGCTGGGGATGCCCGTCCTTTTATAAAAACGGGCAAGTGTGCCGTAAGATTGCAGCATGCTGTTATTATACAACATTTTATGGAACTTTTTCCATCTATTTTCCACGAAGGAGAAATTTTGCCTATGTCGATCCGGTGCGGGGACACCCTGCTGTTCCAGACGCCGCCGGTCATTGCTGCAGGGGCGGCAGTGGGCGGCAAAAAAGAGGGCGAAGGCCCGCTGGCTGCAGAGTTCGATGAACTGAGCGCAGACAACCGCTTTGGCCAGTCCAGCTGGGAAGCTGCGGAAACATACCTGCAGCTGCGTGCCGCGCGGCTCTGCCTGCAAAAGGCGGCGTTCCCGCAGGAAAAGGTGCAGCTTGCCCTTGCAGGGGACCTGCAGGCTCAGTGCACGGCGTCCAGCTACGCCATGCGGGAGCTGGGCGTGCCCTTTGCCGGGCTGTTCGGGGCCTGCAGCACCATGGCCGAGGGGCTGGCGCTGGGGGCTGCCTTGTGCGAGAGCGGTGCGGCCCGGGCGCTGCTGGCTATGGCGTCCAGCCACTTCTGCGCGGCAGAAAGGCAGTTCCGCACGCCCCTGAGCTATGGGGCTGTGCGCACGCCTACGGCCCAGTGGACGGCCACCGCTGCCGGGTGCTGTCTTCTGCAGCCGCAGGGTGCGGGCGTGGGCATTGCAGCCGCCGCCTTTGGCCGGGTGCAGGATTATCAGGTAAAGGACATCAACAACATGGGCGCCGCCATGGCGCCCGCAGCGGCTTCGACCCTGCTGCACTATTTCAAGGATACCAACACCGAGCCGCAGGAGTTCGACTGCATCTATACCGGCGACCTTGGACAGACCGGCAGTCAGCTGCTGCGGGAGCTGCTGGCCGCCGAGGGCCTGCTCATCCGGAACCATGTGGACTGCGGATGCATCCTGTTTGACCCGAACGAGCAGAGGGTGAAGAGCGGCGGCTCCGGCCCGGGCTGCTGCGCAGCGGTGCTGTGCGGGCATATCCTGCCGCGCCTGCGCCGGGGCAGTCAGAAACGGGTGCTGTTCGTAGCCACCGGGGCTCTGATGAGCCAGACGACCTTTTTGCAGAAGGAGAGCATCCCGGCGGTGGCCCATCTGGTGGAGCTGCGCGCTCCGCAGAAAGGAGACAGGACATGAATTATTTCTGGGCGTTCTGCGTGGGCGGGGCCATCTGCGCGGCGGGGCAGCTGCTCATCGACCTGACCGGCCTGACCCCGGCCCGCATCCTGACCGGATACGTGGCGGCGGGCGTTGTCCTTTCCGCCATCGGGTGGTATGCCCCGCTGGCCGAGTTCGCAGGCTGCGGTGCCACCGTGCCTCTGCTGGGCTTTGGGCATCTGCTGGCAAAGGGGGTCCGCACCGCTCTTGCCGAGGAGGGGGCCGTGGGCATCCTCACCGGCGGGCTGACCGCTGCTGCGGCGGGCATCACCACCAGCCTTGTGTGCGGCGTGGTGTGCAGCTGGGCAGGGAAAAGCCATGACCAGAACTGAAGAAATACACCAGAACATCGTTACTTTGTCCGCCGCTCTTCGCCCTGTTTTTCCACCGCACTGCAGTAAACTGTGGAAAACAGGAGGTGATGTGCATGAAGCACCGCTGGACCACCCTTTTGTGGGAGCTGTGGGCCGCGCAGGCTGTCTGTGCGGCGGCAGCACTGCCGCCGGGCGGCGGGTTCCATACATGCCCGGCTCTGGTGCTGCCGGGGCTTGCCCTTGCGGCGGCGGTGCCCACGGCATGGGCTGTGTGGGCGCTGTTTGCCGAGCCGCCCGATCCCCTGCCGCCGGAGCGGCTTCTGGGGCCGGTGTCGGAGTTCGACCTTGCCGCCCTGTGTGATCTGGAACAGCCCGCTGCCGTGTCGTAAAGCAGGCAAAACAAAAACCCCTGTGCCGGAGATCCGGTACAGGGGTTTTGTTCGTCAATCAGAAAGCAATCAAGCGTTCTTGTTAGCACGCTTTGCCATACGGCTGATCTTGCGGCTGGGGGTGTTCT
>OCAI01001196.1_pt1 | contig 14349 bp, 9 predicted proteins | sample 1538271 | NCBI WGS metagenome assembly OCAI01 (sample SAMEA2580269, study PRJEB22360) | human gut metagenome | biome: human gut; feature: human-associated habitat; material: faeces | place: Denmark | collected 2008/2010 | reverse complement strand
CTAAAAATATGCTCTATTTTCTTGATACTTTGATATCGACTGAATCAACACCCTCAAGCTCTACGCTTAAGCTGAGCTTGCCGCCGAGATTTGTCTTCATAGTACCTGCAACAGCTCCAGCTATATCAATTTCGTACTCTGTCTCCTCTTCAAGGCCAAGAGTAATCTGAGCATCCTCAGGTCCCTCCACAGTAAATGTCACTGTATCAGCAGTCTCCTCGAAATCCATAACCGCTGTTCCCGGAACAGACTCGTATACAAAGAGTCCGTTTCTTTCGAGCTTTGTAATCTCCTTAAAGGTCTTTACCTTGTAGATATCTCCATCCTTCTCAAAATTGTCAAGCTTTGCCTTTGCAGCCAATGTATAATCTCCGAAGCTGAGCTTTCCGTTTTCCTCAGTACGGATTAATTCACTTATTACAGCCATTTTTATCCTCCCGTAGCTATATTGATATATTAATTATAAATCCAATTCTACTCAACAGTCAATGAAATTTGTTTGTTTTTCGTAGAAATTATTACCTTATTGCCGCGCTTAATTTTGCCGGTAATAATATCCTCTGACATACGGTCTTCAATCTCCTCCTGAAGTTTTCGTTTAAGAGGTCTTGCGCCATATTTTCTGTCATAGGCTTTGTCCACGATAAAGGATTTTGCACTGTCGCGCACTGTGAGCTCTATATCAAGCTGTTCTTTACAGCGTTTCTTAAGCTCCTTTACAAGAAGTGTCACTATATGCTTCATGTCATCCTTGTTGAGAGCTCTAAATACAATAGTCTCGTCGATTCGGTTCAAAAACTCAGGTTTAAATATACGGCGGACCTCCTCCATGACACTGTTCTTCATACGCTCGTGATCCTGCTTTTCATCCTCACCAGCGCCAAAGCCAAGGCGCTTTGGTTCTATAATAGAAGAAGCTCCTGCATTTGATGTCATGATGATTATTGTATTCTTGAAATCAACCGTGCGCCCCTGTGAATCAGTGATTCTACCATCATCAAGCACCTGTAAAAGTATATTGAACACATCAGGATGTGCTTTTTCTATCTCATCAAACAGTATAACAGAAAAAGGATTGCGTCTGACCTTCTCTGAGAGCTGTCCGCCCTCCTCATGGCCCACATATCCCGGTGGTGAACCAATCATCTTTGAAACACTATGCTTTTCCATGTACTCTGACATGTCAACACGTATCATGGCATCTTCTTTGCCAAAGACAGCCTCAGCAAGCGCCTTTGACACCTCCGTCTTACCTACTCCTGTCGGTCCCAAAAACAGGAATGAGCCAATCGGCTTCTTAGGATCCTTTAAACCAACACGGCCTCGTCTGACTGCCTTTGCGACAGCAGAAACAGCCTCCTGTTGTCCTATTACACGCTTGTGAAGTATCTGTTCAAGCTTTGCAAGTCGTCCTGCCTCTGACTCTGTAAGCTTATTTACAGGTATTTTGGTCCATCCCGATACTACATCCGCTATCTCATTTTCGCCGACTACAGGCTGATTTTTGGCTCCTGTGCGACGGTTCTTTCTCATAAGCTTCTGCTGTGTATTTTCAAGTACTTCCTTTTCTGACATAAGCGCGCCGGCAGCTGCGAGATCTCCTTTCGACAAAGCATTTTCCACCTGGTTCTGCTTATCTGTTATCTCTTTTTTCAGAGCAAGCAACTCGTCAGATGATGTCAGATTCTTAAGCCTTATCCTGGCTGCCGCTTCATCCATCAGGTCTATCGCCTTATCAGGTAAAAATCTGTCATTTATATATCGTGCAGAAAGGTTTACTGCTGCTTTCACACCCTCATCTGTTATGATGACACCATGATGCTTCTCATAGAGTCCCTTTAATCCTGTGAGTATCTCTATTGTCTCATCCACACCCGGCTCCTCAACCATCACCGGCTGGAAACGGCGCTCAAGCGCAGCATCCTTTTCCACGTATTTGCGGTACTCTTCTATGGTAGTGGCGCCGATTACCTGTACCTCGCCTCTGGCAAGCGCAGGCTTTAATATGTTAGATGCATCTAACGAACCTTCTGCTCCTCCTGCACCTATTATAGTGTGAAGCTCATCAATGAAAAGCAGTACATTTTTGGCATTTGAAACCTCGCTTATCACCTTCTTGATACGCTCCTCAAACTCACCACGATACTTTGATTTGGCTACAAGCCCGGACATATCAAGTGAAACCAGTCTCTTTCCCAAAAGAATATCCGGAACATTGCCACTGACTATATCCTGCGCAAGTCCTTCTACTATAGCGGTCTTGCCCACTCCCGGCTCTCCAATCAGACATGGATTGTTTTTGCCACGGCGGCAAAGTATCTGGATAACGCGCTCCATCTCCTTTTTTCTGCCTATAACAGGGTCAAGAAGCCCTGCCTCTGCCATATCTGTCAAATCTCTGGAATACTGATCTAATACAGGAGTCGCAGAATTGTATGATGTACTGTAGCTTTTCATCAGATCCCTGTATGCAGACGGATCCTCACCCATCGCACCAAGAATATCTATAAACATCTTCTGACTGTTAACACCCATGGTGTTTAAAAGTCTTGCAGCTGCACAGTCTCCCTGCAGTACTATAGCCATCAGCAAGTGTTCTGTACCTATCTCATTGCACTCAAATCTATCGGCTTCCTCCGATGCACGCTCCAATACTCTCTGTGTCCTTGGTGAATAGCCATCCCTGTCCATCACTTCGATGTTATCCCCCGGTGAAATCAGGTCTTCAATCATCGAAATAAGCTTATCATATTCCACATTGCAGGCTGTTAGAACCTCAGCTGCCACACCGGTGCCCTCTTTTATAAGGCCAGCCAGTATGTGCTCTGTTCCAACATAGCTGTAATTCATTTTCTTTGATATACGTGCAGCCAAATCTATTGCTTTTTTAGCCTTACTTGTATATGGTTTCAAGTCATATCCTCCAGTCATATTCACTAATTTAAGTCGATGAACTGCAAATCATCATCCTCGCTGTCATCTTCATTGTCATCCTTTACACTGCGGTCTATAGTCTCAGACAGCTTATTTCCCTCATTGACAAAGCCATCAAGTGCCATTTGAAGCTGATTCTTTAAAGCATCCTCATCAGCATCGTTTTCTGTGTCAGAAACGTTTTCCTGCCTTGAATCGTCTTTTAAATCAAACTCAGAGTTTTCATTCTCAACAGCTTTCTTAGAATCAGGTGTAATTTCTACGGTTCTTCCGACATAGGATGCATTTGATATATTTTCATCCGTAGCCATCTTTTGCTCATCTGCAGCACCTTCCGCTGTTTCTTCTGCGACTTCATCTGCCGGCTCTTCTACAGCTTCATCTGCTGTTTCTTCTGCAGCTTCTTCTTCCACTTCATCTAACGACTCTTCTGTAACCTCTTCTTCCAGCTCATCTGCTATCTCGTCCGCAGTTTCATCAGTTGTTTCTTCCAAAGCTTCATTTGATACATCTTCTGCTGCATCATCTACATCATCATCGTCATCATGATAGTCCATTGCCTTATATTTTCTGTTTTTCACAGCTGATACAATAAGCAACAGTAACAGAATAATGATAATAAGAACCAGTATTGCAGCTAAAACAAGATATTTATTGGCAATTCCCGGGACAAGCTCACTCTTTGTTGTATCGTTTTCCTCCTGTGCCACTGTAGGTGTACTGAGATTGGTTCTCATATATGTGCCATCTACGCTATCATATGTGTACCAGCCACTCTCACCATTGTCATTCATAGCGTATACGAGGTAAAAATCCTTTGTCTGATCATCGGTTTTTTCGACTTTGGTCTGGTAGGCTGTTGCCACACCCTTGCCCTCTATGGAGAGCGATATCTCATTATATCCCTCAGGTACATCATCCACCTTAGGCAGTAAAACCACTATAAAATGCGACTCTGAATTGATACGGACAAACTCATATGCTGCATTCTGTGCTGCATCATATACAAAAAGTCCATTGCCGCTTTCCGACTGTAAATACACAAGCGTGATATCACCAAAGGTGCCATGAAGGGTATTGTATTCAAGTCCTTCAATCACTGTCTTTGAGTGCTCAAAGCCTTCAGGAACAACATCCTCCGGAATGTCATTTACCATAGTCCACTCTGTGCCATTTATATCAAACTTCTTCCAGTTATCCTGCTTATCTGCATTCTCCGGATCATCCTCGGCTCTTCTGGTAACAACTATATTGTATGTGCTTGTGCTGCCATCCTCTGCTGTCACAACAACGCTGACCGTATTCTCTCCAACCTCAAGTGAATCATTTCCTGTGACGGATGTCACACTCGCCTTGGAATCAGCCGGATTTGCTGTAACCGCAAGGCTTGAACAGCTGTAATCTACTGTAGCTGTGTAATCCTTTGTCGCAGCAGAAAACTCAGGGGAAAGCGTACCTGCTGAGATAACAAGCGAACCAAGAGATGCATTTGAGGATTTCTTTTCCTCTTTGTTTTCATTATCTTTATTCGCATTGTTGTCATTGCCGGTATTGCTGCCGGAATTGTCCTTGTTATCCTTGTTGCTGTTTGAATCATTGTTTGATGAAGCACTTTTTACCGTCACTTTCGTGCTGGCACCGGTAATTGTACCTCCGGCATCGTTGCCCTCTGCATCTCCTACAACTGTACAATATGCCTTTATAGTGCAGCTTCCTGCAGCCTTCGCCGTAAATGAAAATGACTGCGATGTGGGATATCCTGCGGCGTCACCAATATTGGCCACACCATCTCCTCCGTTACTCAGTACTCCCTCGTCAGAGCTTGAGATAACTACAGTACCAAAATATCCGGACGGCATGGAAACAGTCACCTTAACTGTTTTTCCAACAGCTACAGAGCTTGAGCTGACACTGAGACCAAGTCCCTGCGCATATACATGCTCGGCAGGTGTGAAAACAAGCATCACTGCCACAACAAGTGATAATATACATCCAAATAATTTCTTCATATCTTTCCTCACATTTCTAATTCTGCGATATCTTTGATTTGCCCAGTATGTGTCTGTTCATGATTATCATATCAAGGGCATTTCCACCATCACCCTTTCTGTTAGCATCAGCTGCCTCCAGATAAGCACCTGTGAGTGTTCCCTTTCCTAAGATATGTCTGTTGAGCTTAATCATATCAAGAGCATTTACAGCACCATCACCATTGATATCTCCATATATAACAATATCGTATGTCTTTTTCAGATTACCTGAAGCATCATAAACAGCCACTTTATTGCCTGTTGCAATCTTTCCGCTGTTTTCTGAGCCTGAGCTTGTCAGAAGCTTTACAGTACCTGATGCTGATACTGCTATATTCTTCACAAAATCAGCTGCACCGGTTCCAGGCTCAATGCCTGTAATATAAGTACCTATACTGTATTTACCTGATGTTATGTTTACATCTGTATTATTTTGGTTATTATTGTTCTGATTATTATTGCCACCTGCATTATTTACAGATGCCGCCTGCCTGTTTATATTGATAGTGTATGTTCTTGTATCACCGCTTTGCGACTTGCATTTTACCTTAATTGTATTATTTCCGACAGCAAGCGAATAGCTTCCTGTGCCTGAAACACCACTGTTTCCTGAAACTGCATCTGCCGAAACAGTCACTGAGCTTATAGCATTTGAAACAACTGCTGAATAGCTTGTTGTCGCTCCATTGAAGGCCGGTGTGAGTGTTACACCACTTATCGCAAGCGACTGCAGATAGTTATTGGTATCGCCAGCTTTATCGAAGCCCACTGCTGACGATGGCATATTGTTGTATACAGGTATTTTAAATACAAAAGCCTGATTCTTGTCTGAATATCCTTTAGCCAGACTCTGTCCCTCAGTAAGAGCCGCTGTGGCATTGCCCATGTACTGATGGAAATACAGCGAGCTTGTATTTACTACATTAAACTTCTCAAAATACAGTGTATTTTGACCCTTATTTATATAATTGCTGCCCACCTTTACAGCTCCGCCGCTTATGGACTTTACTCTTGTATTCCAGCCCTGCTTCTTGGCAAAAGACAGACCATTTTTATAAATCTTATCCTTCGTGTTTCCGGTTGCACTAAAATTAAAATAATTATAATATCCTTCGTATCCGGAATATGTACCCGAAATAAGAGGGCTCGTTCCCTTTTGTCCCTGCTCCTGCTTTATACGCGATGCTATATGGTATGCACTTACTCCACTGCTCTTTGCCACATCCATGAATGTGCTTGCATAATTGATTTTCTCACCATTGTTGGAATATGTCTTTGTTCCCTCCATAAATGTGCCTTTTACTATGGACTTGACACCTTCAAGTGCCTCATTCGGACTGTATGCCAGACTCTGAAACTGAAAAATATTGGTCTCATCAAGAAAATTCCTTGGATCCATGAGATAAGCAATATAGGCACTGCTTGCTGACACCCATCCCGGTTCGTACTCAACCCACGTATTTGTTGACCAGTTATATGCTCCGGCAGCTGTGGATTTCTTGGCATTGTCTGCTGATTTGGATACCAGATTAAGTCCGTTTACACTTTCATTTTCAATCACCGTATCCCAATTCAAACCTGTATTTACAGCCTCAAATGTCCAGCTTGGATACTTATTGTGAAGAGCTGTAAGGTTTGGAATATAGCTGTCTGGAAAGCCTGCATTCTTCATAGCCGTGACAAAATCAGTATTGTCTCCGCTATTATTGTATGTCACCTTTATGTATGTACTGATAGTCCAGCCCGTAAATGCCTTGCCGTTTAAAGTACCCTTGACATTATACCAGACCACACCGTTTACCCTGGTCTCTCCAATTATGTCAACCTGATGGTTCCAGTTGAGTGAGACAACCTTTGTAGTGCCGGATGTGCCTGCTGCATTGCGGACATACACATTGCCACCTGTAATCGTACCTGTAGCATATGCTCCCGATGCGGTTGCAAGGGCAAGCTGTTCCTCATTATTCTGCTGTATGGCATCCGCATTGCCGGTGTCTGCTGAAGCATCCCCTGTCTGCGCATTGTCTGATGCAGCTGTGCCGGTACCTGCTGATACAAAATCAGACCTGATATAGCTTACACACTCCTCGTTATTTGCTGCCAGATTGTACTTTGCCTTGTACCACACCTTGCCGTCTGCACCTGTGGTCTGCTCAAGAATAATAATATCCTTGCCGTTTGAAAGCTTGTGCTCCAGCTCATACTCTGTTCCCGGTCCGCTTCTCGCCGCTACCCAGTATCTCTCATCACACACAACCTTAGCCGCCTGATCCGCATAGACTGCTATGCTGCTGTATGGTGCCAGGTCACATGCGGCTAATGACAATGTTACGACAGAGGCTGCCAGAAATTTATTTATCTTTATCATCAAATCCCATCTTTCTTATGTGCATTGTTTACATTAATCCATTATCCATTTAATTATAATAGAATATGACCTTTGTATCAATGTATTCGGCAGAAATTTATTATTTTTTTATTAATGATATAAAAACTCCCTGAAACGTGCAGCTCATGCTTACGTTTCAGGGAGTTACCTGATTCATATTCTGCTTATTCTTACTGTCTCCTGTAGCTTTTCTAGCTGAACAGGGATTTTATCTTATCCCATAAATCCATGAAAAAGTTGCCAAGCTTTTCCCAGAAGCCCGGGTCATTTATCTTATCGCCAAGCTTTGATGCCCAGTCCTGTGCCTGGTTGATGACTGAATCCCAGTCGATATTAGCATCCTTAAGCTTCATAAGAAGCGATGTCAGCTTTGCAATATCATCATCAGAAAGCTTCAGGTCGTAATCCTTTGCAGCCTCCTTTATCGCATCCTTTATCTGGCTCTCATCCTTGAGCCTTCCATCGGCAAGCTGCTTCTTTAGGTCTGCAATCATTGCCTCGATATCCTGCGAATCGCCGTCAATGCTCTTGTTGAGCTCTCCTGTTGTGACAAGCTCATCCATCGCTGCGTCTGTCACCTTGTCGTCAAGCTTCTTGCCTGTCATCTCCTCGTATGCCTTTAGCGTGCCTACAAGTGCTGCCGTTCCGGAAATAGGGAATGGTCCTGCGACTATGATTTTAGCATCAGCTATGCCTGCTGTGGCAAGCGCATTCTTGTACATTCCTACCGTACAGTAATTGATATTGTGCGTGGAAACACTAAGACCCGCACCCTTTTTATCCTCCGTAATGAGTACTGAGGAAAGTGACCTTGTGCCAATCTCGCTCTTGCTGATGTATGAATCGAGGTACTTGTGCTCCTCATCATTATTTACATAGACCACATCGTATTTGTCCAGATCAGTGAGCTCGATTCCCATAAATCCAAGCACTGTCGCTCTCTGATCCGGTGTGAGGTCTGCTCCAAGACTTAAGTATGGCTTATCATTATTGCTGATGGTCACCTTGTCGTTTGCCTCACTGCCAGCTGTCGTTGTGCTGTCTGCAGTACTGTCTGTGTTACTCTTATCAGCTGCGTCACTGCTGTCACTGCCTGATACATCAACGCTTGAAACTGTATCAGTCTGCGTAGCTGTCTCTGTTGCAAATACAGCCGGATTCATCGTAAACAGTGTCACCGCTGCAAGCACGCTACATACAATACTCTTTGCTTTTTTCTTTATTAATCTAATCATTTTTCCTCCAATCTACTGCTCTATATCATACGAAATTGTAAAGTTGCTTCCGTTGAAGCTGACATCTGCCATGCTTCCGCATACCACAGGCATCATCGGCGACATATGACCTATATCCAGATCCATGATGATTGGCACATTAAACTCTCTAAGCAGTGATGAAAGCGCCTGTCTGTGGTCTATGCCAAACATTTCCTCTCCGAAGTGCGCCGGGCGTCCGATAAGGAAGCCCTTTACATTTGAAAACCATCCTGCATTTTTCATCTGCCACATAGCCCTTCTCATGCCCATCACATTAAGGTCACAAGCCTCAAGGAACCATATGATACCATCATCACTGTAGCGCTCATTAAATTCCCTTACATGGTCAAACGATGTACCAAGCAGATTGATAAGACAATCCATGCAGCCACCAAGCAGCCTGCCTCTCATGGTAAGCCTGCTTTCCTTTGCCACCGCAGGAATAGAGCTGATGCACGACTTTTCGGTCAGGTTGTAGCCCACAAACGGAGCATTCTCATCCTTTATCGATTCCTTCTCCCACATAGGGTAATTGGTAAATGAAAGCTTCCTGCCACAAAGCAGATCAAACGCATCGGTAAGTGACTCATGCCACACCTCCATGCCAAAGCTGCCCGCACACGGCCCGTAAATACCTGCTGTATCTGCAATAGTAGCCTCCAAAAATGTGAAATTCGTGTTATCGGAATAGCCCATGTACCATTTCGGCTTTGACTGCTTCACGCGCTCAAAATCAATATAAGGCACTACCTCGCACATCAGCTCGCCACCACCACAGGATATAAGCACATCACTATCAACAGAAGCATAGCTCTCGTTCAGCTCTTCTGCGCACTTCTTAGGTGTATTGCTGATACCTATGCCACTGTCGCACCTGCAGTTAGGTCCCTCTATCGTCTTATAACCCATGCTGTGAAACCTTTTAATGGCATTGTCAAATGCACTCCTGTACGGCTCTGTTGTACAGCCCATCGAAGGCGCCACAAAGCCTATTGTTCCTCTATCCTTTAGAAATTCAGGGTATCTCATGTTTCTATCATCCTATCACTATTATTTACATATCTAAGCTTCTGTCTGAAGTAAAATATGTAGGATTTTATCATTTCTGTCAAGGTCATTTTACTGTCATAATTAAATGTCGTCGTGTACTGCACATGCTGTCTGTTGCACCAGTTGTATATATCATGCAGACTTATCGAATCAACATTCTTCATATTGTTCATAAACACCTTAACCTTTGAAAGCTCATCCTCACTGTCAATGTATAGATGAAAGATAGTATTCGGACATTCAATTATTATCTGCTGTTCTTCTATATTTTTCATCACTGTATCCTCTATTGAATGATGTATCCTGTGTGATTAAAAACATTATCGTCTGTCACACCGGGATGTGAGTAATAACAAAATATCGTAACCGTTCAGTACCTTCACAGTTAAAAAATATCACATAACCATAGTACTACACCGGCGTCACAAAATCCAGTCATTTTTGCCTGCCAATTCTTACTATTTTATTAAGAAAAACGGTAAATATTATACTCCCTCACAGTCAAATGCCGGAATGAAGCTGTCCTTTGCCACGTCACCCTCCTGTATAAATGCATTCGTGATTCCTATTTTAAGGGCATAGTCAACAAGCCTTTCATACTCTCTCCTTGTCACTGTGCGGTTTATCTCAGGATAATCCTTTAGTGCAATCGGCGTAAACTGGCTCATCATGCTTATATATACGTGATCATGATATGTATCATACAGATACTTAAGTACAGCCTTTGCATCATTCACATGTCCCGGCAGTAGAAGCTGTCGCACAATAACTCCCTTTTGTATGAGTCCTGTCGCATCGTCAATCACGACATCCGGCAGTTGCCTGACCATCTCTGAAAGCGCCTGCTTTGCGACAGACGGATAATCTTTTGCCCTTGAATACATTGCCGAAAGCGTACTGTCCATATATTTAAAATCCGGAAGATACACATCCACTATGTCCTCAAGCAGCTTTAGCTCTGTCACATTTTCATATCCGCTCGTATTGTATATAATAGGAAGCTTCATGCCGCGGCTTTTTGCATCGTTTACCGCCCACACTATATCAGGGATATACTGCCCCGGTGTGACCAGATTGATATTATTTGCGCCTTTGTCAGCAAGTTCCATAAAGATATCACTCAGCCTCTCTTTACTGATTAGCTTTCCCGCTTTTCCGTCAGAAATCTCCCTGTTCTGGCAGAACACGCAGTGCAGGCTGCAGCCTGAGAAAAAAACTGCCCCGCTTCCTCTTTTTCCTGATATGCACGGCTCCTCCCAGTAATGAAGCGCTGCTCGCGCCACCTTTATTTCAGATGAAACGCCACATACGCCTGTTTGTCCGGTGCTTCTGTTTATGCCACATTTTCTGGGACACAGTAAGCAATTTTTGTATTTATTCATATTTTTCATTTTAACCCTTGCTAAAAATAATGTTTGATACTACAATCTATATGATTAAAGGGTCAAAAGGTATCATCGATGCATGCTTGCATGCAATTCGATGTATACCTTAGTGACCCGCACTACACCGAGAAAGTAGCAATTTGCTGCGGGGACGCAGGAAATTAGCGGATTTCGAGGTGTAGTCAGATTACGGGAATGCGTAGCATGTAGTAATCTGATTAATCATCATTTTAAATTATATCATAACTATTCTTACAGAAGAGAATAGTTAAAATACACAATAAGGAGATTACAATGAATCAGTCAAACTGTATCGTCGCCCAGTCAGGCGGCCCAACTGTTGCAATCAACGCAAGCCTTGCAGGAGTCATCGCAGGAGTAAAAAGCTCTGAGAAATACGATATCTGCTATGGCGCCGTAAACGGAATACTCGGCATATTAAATGAGAATTATCTCAATCTGTCAGATATTTTTGCAGATGATGCTAACCTCGAAAAGCTCAAGACCACACCTGCCATGTATCTTGGCTCATGCCGCCACAAGCTCCCTGATTACAAGGATGATGATTCACCATATGTATACATCTTCCACCAGTTCGATAAGCTTTCTATAAAGGCTTTCTTTTACATCGGTGGAAATGATTCGATGGATACCGTATTAAAGTTATCCGATTATGCAAAAAAAATCAACAGTGATGTGAAAATTATAGGGATTCCAAAAACCATCGACAATGATCTGTGCATGACAGACCATACTCCGGGATTTGGCTCTGCCGCCAAATATATCGCATCAAGCATGCTTGAGATAGCCCATGACACCTTTATCTATGCTGTTAAGAGTGTGACAATCGTTGAAATCATGGGACGTGACGCAGGATGGCTCACTGCCGCTTCCGCTCTCGCACGTAATGAGTACAATACAGCGCCTCAGTTCATCTATCTGCCTGAGGTGGATTTCGACAAGGACAAATTTGTTGCCGATATAAAAGAAGCCCTCGAGCACACTAACAATGTGATAGTTGCCGTATCCGAAGGAATACATGACGCAGACGGCTCATACATTACATCATCAAAGGCCGCATGTGACCAGTTCGGACACCAGCAGCTAAGCGGTGCCGGAAAGGCTCTTGAGTTCATTGTGAAAGAAAACATCGGTGTCAAGGTTCGCTCTGTAGAGGTAAATGTGCTCCAGCGCTGTGCCTCACACCTTGCATCATTAACCGATATCGAGGAATCTTTTGCTCAGGGTAAAAAGGGTGTCATGATTGCAGCAGAGGGTGTGACCGCATCAATGGTATGCTTAAAGCGCATCTCAAATGATCCTTATCAGGTGGAATACACATATTCTGCTATCAAGGATATCGCAAACGAGGCCAAGTCTGTGCCAAGAGAGTGGATCAATGATGCGGGCAATGATGTGAAGCCTGAGCTTATCGAATACTTAAAGCCACTTATTCAGGGAGAAACCGCTGTAGCCTACAAGAATGGTCTGCCTGACTATATGGATGTGTCACATCTTCACAAATGTAACTGATTTTAGCTGCCGCCTACCCCCCGGTGTGGGCAGCAACAGCATATCTCCAAGGAGGTCGATTTACATGAAGAAAAAAGTGCTTATAACCTGCGCAGTTGTGCTTGGTGTGCTTTTGGCTGTTTATCTTGGCTTTGCCTTTTATTTTAGCAGCCACTATCTGTTCAACACAAAGATTAACTCTGTAAAATACGCAGGTAAAACTGCAAAAGAGGCATTAGAAAAAAATACAGCCCTAAGCCGCGACTATCTGCTCACTATCACTGATAGAAAAGGCAACAGCTTTTCACTTAAGGGACCTGATTTTTCCTATGAATATGTCTCAAACGGTGACGAGGAGCAAATCCTAAAAAGCCAGAATGCTTTTACATGGCCTGTCAGTCTCTTCAAAGCTCAAAACTATACTCTAAAGGGTTCGTCCAAATATGACGATGCCGCTTTGGCGGAAAAGCTCAAGGCTCTTGATATTTTCAGTGATGACTACATTGAAAATCCGGAGGATGCCCACATCGAGATAAAAGACGGCAAATACGATGTGATTGAAGAGAAAAAAGGCTGCAAGCCGATATATGACAGCATCCTTGCCGAAGTAAAGGATGCCCTGGACAATGAGCTTCCAAAGCTTAGCTTAAACGATGACTGTTATGAAGCTCCAAAAATCACAAAGGAAAGCGATACAATCAAAAATGAAAAAGAAGCTCTCGACAAATACACTGCTTCAACCGTCACCTACAAAATTGAAGGTGCCAACGAGAAGCTTGACTCAGCCAAAATCCTTGATATGCTAAGCATCTCAGATGACGGCAGCGTGAGCATAGATGATGCCAAGGTCACTAAATATGTCCAGCAGCTTGCTTCCAAGTACAATACCTTCGGCCGCAAACGCTCATTCAAGACATCGTCCGGTGACACTATTGAAATAGGTGGTGGAGACTACGGATGGGTAGTCAGCAAGAAAAATGAGAAAGCCCAGCTCCTTTCAGATTTAGAGGGAGGCAAGTCAGTGGAAAGAGAGCCTGTTTACGAGCAGACAGCACTCTACCGAGGCGCTGACGACATAGGTAATACATACATAGAGATTGACTACACAAAGCAGCACATGTGGTATTACAAGGATGGTGCTCTCCAGATGGAGTCTGATTTCGTATCAGGTAATCTCGCCCGTCAGAATGGTTCCGTAGATGGTGTATACAAGATTGTTTACAAGCAGAGAAATGCTACTCTTGTCGGCGAGGGATACTCTTCTCCTGTCAGCTATTTTATGCCGTTTGCCTACAATATAGGTATCCATGATGCCAGCTGGCGTAATACCTTCGGAGGAACAATTTACAAAACCTCCGGCTCACACGGATGTATCAATGTGCCGCCTGCTTTTGCAGAGCAGCTGTTCAACGCTGTGGATAAGGGCACTCCTGTTGTTGCCTACTACAGAGAGGCTGTCACTCTGACAAACAATGCTGCAAAGCTGTCCAATGCATACTCATATGTAGCTCCTGATGCTGCGCAGTAAGTGTGGATTGAATTGTATCTTTTAATAATACGGGAAGACGACCGGCGCACGGGGAATTTGCCCCCGGCAGAGGCGCTCCCGACGAGCTAACGCTACGCAGCTAAGGTACTGTACGAATTATGCTTTTTAGATTTTCTATGCTTGACGAAACCGTCGAAACGCGCCGTCCATGGCGCGGTTTCTCCTTGCCCCGGCGTCCATGCCGGGGCATTTCTGCGTTGTGCGCCTAGCGGCGCACGTTTCTAACGGGTTAAAGTCCCGAATC
>OCAI01001194.1_pt1 | contig 14379 bp, 13 predicted proteins | sample 1538271 | NCBI WGS metagenome assembly OCAI01 (sample SAMEA2580269, study PRJEB22360) | human gut metagenome | biome: human gut; feature: human-associated habitat; material: faeces | place: Denmark | collected 2008/2010 | reverse complement strand
CACTGGTTATTTGCTTCCTTTACTCAAAAATTCCAATATAGGACAGCGTCAGCGCTACTCTTGAATCTATAATTTCAATTACTAGTTCTTTTACTAGCTCTTTTACTAGTTCTTTTGTTTTTATCTTATCTAACAAGACAATCTTTTTATAGCCAACCACTGTTCCCTCGAAAACGCATTTTTCACTGCCGTCATGCACTGTTAAAATTGTGAACTACTCGGTCATAGAATGGCCGAAGATTCCCGCGCCAGATTCCTAAACTGCGTATCATCCTGCTTTTGGCTGTTTTCCTGAATCTGGTCCGCACACATGAATACAGGTATTTGGCTGCAATCTTCTTATAACTTCATCTTGCCTTTCCCTTCTTTTTCTTTTCTTCATACATGATCTTGTCTGCTTTTTCAAGCACCATTGGAATAGAAAGCTCGTCTGTACATAATACAATCTGACATCCAACCGACATATCAATTACAAACTTATTTTTTCCCTGTGCATTATACATGGCAATCTCTTTTCGCACAGTCTCCACCAATTCAATTGCACGCGTTTCATCGCCAATCATCATAAGCGCAAATTCATCACCGCCAAGGCGTCCTGCTATACCATGTACTCCGGCAGCTTTCTTTAAAATATCTGCACAGGCACAAATTGCAATATCTCCTGCTGCGTGACCATAATTATCATTGATTTGTTTTAATCCATCCATATCAGCAAACAGAATAATTGCTTTTCTATTTTTATAAATACGATTCATATTCATTGCCTGTTCCATAAAGCCACGGCGATTTTTAATCTGCGTCAGCTCATCTCGCTCTGACACAAAATTTAAAATTTCATTTTTGCTTCGAAGCTCCTCAAGCAAAAGCTCGCGCTCGCGCTGAACAGACAAACGCTTTTTTTCTGTGTGATACGCCATCAGCGCATTTGCCATTTGAATACTGATCAAATAGACCATATCCACTTCCTCTGGCGTAATCTCAACACTTAATACACCATACTGCGTTGAGCCAGACTGAAGGCAAAATACACTCGGCTTACGCTGATAGCGTACACTTCCTTCCTCAGAAAATCCACATTCTTCTAAAGAAGCCACGTTTTTATATTCATCAAATACCTCTACACATTCTCCATCCTGACGCGCAACCAGATAAATCGTATTTGGAAATTCCCAGCCCTTTTCTATATTATATTCAACTGGATTTTTAAAGACATAAAGCAACGCCGTTTTAACGCCAAAAAAGGGCATTGGCGTTAATGCATTTTTAAGAAATTTCTCGCGATCCTGCAATGCAATAAGCATGTTTCTGGAGATCATAGGAACCATCCATGTTTTTTGACGATATACTGTATTTTTTTGTTTTTCATAGACAAATTTTTGTCCCATGTTTTCAATTTGATCAAAACCTGAAAACTGCTTACATGTACAGCCACATGATTCTCTAACACATACCTTCGCTGGTATCACAATATTTTTCCCATGACCGCTTCGCGCTAGCTCAAGTGCACTATAAACAGCCATATATCCTGACCGTTCAGAATCCTGACGAATTGTCGTGATTGGCACTGGCACGTGACGAATACGTTCCCAGTCATCAAAACCGGTAACAGCAATATCATGTCCAATATGAAGTCCACGCTTTTCACATTCCTGATAAGCAGTCAGTGCCATCACATCATTAGCACATACTATTGCCTGAAGATTAGGGATTCGATCTAACAGTGCATTTACCTGTGTCTGTACACACTCTGAAAAATCGCCTGTTTCAATGTGGCTTTCATCCATTGGCAGATCATATTTTTTCATAACATCTAAAAATGCTCTTTTTCGCTGGCAGGCATCTGTATTTCCAGGCGGTCCTGCCAAAAAAGCGAAATTATGATACCCATGGTCACGCACTAAATGCTCCACTAATTCATACATTCCATTATAATTATCGACAATAATAGACGTCCAATTAGGTCTGTCGGTCTGCTCATTTATGAGCACACATGGAACATTGCGAAAATATTCCAGATACTGCTTTCCATAATCACTCTTCATAAAAATGCTCATCATGCCATATGTCATAATTAAGACATCTGCTTTGACATATCTCGCATAATCATAAATTGCACTTTTTTGATAATCCCATCCTATGGATGTATCAGGTGGATACAGCTGCGCTGTATAAGGACTGCTCACATTCATAAAATACATTAACTGCACATCGCACTCCTTTGATGCCTGGTCAATTCCCTTCATAATGTTGATTGCGTGCGGTGAGTTAGCATTGCCAATCACAACTCCTATTTTACAGCGCTCCTGCATTTTTATCCCTCCTTTTTTGAGCCAATAGTCTTATTTCTATAAAAATCAAAGTTTTACTTCATCATTTCTGCATCTTTTTTTGCCTTTTCCACAGCTGCCACAAGATTATCCCCGGCACGCTCCATCGCATCAAAGACTTCTTTTTGTTCATCCTGATTCCCTGCTGCCGTGCTTGTTCCTGTCAAAATGGCTGTATGCTCATCTGGTGTGAAATCCTCTTCATCCTGCACATCAATCGCGAAAGTGAGAGGATCTAGCTTGCTCAATTCTCTTGCGATAAAATGTGCAAACAAAAATGAGCCATACTCGTTTGTGTGTGTCATATCTCCCGGGTGGAAATAGACACGGCTAGCTTCTTTTCCATTTTTCTTGATTAAATCTGCTGCATATTTATGAAGGTCAATTACAGGCACACCAGTCTCTTCTCCTACCTCAAAAACAGCCTGCGCATGCTCTGCTAAAAGATCATTGTATGTGCCGTCATCCTTCCAGGTATTGCGCGCAAGCGGTGTTACAAGAATCGGAACTCCGCACAGTCCACGAATTTCATTTACATAATTCATCAGATTTTCCTTATAGCCTGTCTGTGCCTGCAGATGTGCCAGCTTCTGATCGTTATGACCAAACTGAAACAAGCAAAAATCACCCGGACGAATGTCCTTCTTTACGATATCGTAGTGTCCCTCATTACGAAAGGTTTCTGTGGTAAGTCCGCTGTGCGCCTGATTATCAATGGCTGTACTTCCTCCGATAAAATATGCAAGGCACTGTCCCCATGAACTGTAGCATCCGCCCGGCATATATGGCTTTGGACAAGTCTGATCAGTAACTGTGGAATCTCCTGCCAAATAAACTGCCGGAATTTTTGTCTTTGCAGAAAGCTTCTCTGCTGCCATGCCAACACTCTTTAATTTCGTCAGATCCTCACATGCCACTGAAAAACCAATCTTTGTGATTGTCATGCACTCGCTGTGAAAACGCGGGATCATCTCGCCAAAATGCAGATAAAGTGTTCCCTCAATCACCTCTCCTGCCTTTCTTTTTCCAAGACGCAATAGCTGCTTTCTTCCTGCAAATACAAATAGCTGCTCTATTGCTTTAGCAGTCTCTATTTTATATGTGATGTAATAAATGCCCTCGCCATCTGCATCAGCATAGTAATCAGCTACCTGCAATCCCTGTGCGTTTTCGCTTCCCTCGCTACCTTCCTCAAAGCCGTCACCAAGATCAGGAATATAGTCTGCAGCCTTAATATCTAGCGTATGTATCATAATCGTTATATCTCCTCTTATTTTCATATTTCACAGCATCTTGACCGTTTTCACCCGAATTAAAATACTATGATTTGTGTGTTTTTCATAATTTTGTCTTTATCATACACGCTTTTACGCAGAATTGCAACCTTTTTAAAACATAAAAAGGACAGGTACCAACTTCTGTCAACACCTGTCTCTTTTATCATAAGTTCGTGATCTTTATGCAACAACAATCTTCTTAAAGTTCTTCTTACCCTTCTTAATCACGAGTCCTTCTGCCGGAATCTCATTTGCTGCAAAGCTCATGCGGATATCTGTTACTTTCTCATCGTTTACACTGACACCACCCTGCTCTACTGCACGGCGCGCCTCTGAACGTGACTTAGCAAGACCTGCCTTTACAATAAGACTTAAGATATCAAGCTTCTCACCTTCACCTTCTGCAAAGTCAGCTGCGCTAAGCTCAACTGCAGGAATCTCTGCTGCATTTCCTGCACCAAACAATGCCTTTGCTGCGCTCTCAGCCTTCTTTGCTTCTTCCTCACCGTGAACAAGCTTTGTCAGCTCAAATGCTAAGATTTCCTTTGCCTTATTTAACTGGCTGCCTTCCCACTTATCCATCTCGTCGATCTGCTCAAGTGGAAGGAAGGTTAACATACGGATACACTTTAAGACATCGGCATCTGCTACATTTCTCCAGTACTGGTAGAAGTCGTATGGGCTTGTCTTCTCTGGATCCAGCCATACAGCACCTGAAACTGTCTTACCCATCTTCTTACCCTCGGAGTTTAACAGCAGCGTGATAGTCATTGCTCCTGCGTCCTCTCCCAGCTTACGACGGATCAACTCTGTACCACCAAGCATGTTAGACCACTGGTCATCACCACCAAACTGAAGATTACAGCCGTACTTCTGGAACAGCATGTAGAAGTCGTAGCTCTGCATAATCATGTAGTTGAACTCTAAGAAGCTTAATCCACGCTCCATTCTCTGCTTGTAGCACTCAGCTGTCAGCATTCTGTTTACGCTAAAATGCGGTCCAACCTCTCTAAGTACAGGAGCAATCTCAAATTACATCAATATAGTTTAAATTTAACAGCCAGTCTGCATTGTTAACAAGCAGTGCCTTTCCATCAGAGAAATCAATGAAACGAGCCATCTGCTTCTTGAAGCACTCTACATTATGCTCGATAGTCTCTTTTGTCATCATCTTTCTCATATCGGTCTTTCCAGACGGATCACCGATCATTGCAGTACCGCCACCAATCAAAGCGATCGGCTTGTTTCCTGCCATCTGAAGTCTCTTCATTAAGCAAAGTGCCATGAAGTGACCTACATGAAGACTATCTGCTGTCGGGTCAAATCCGATGTAAAATACAGCCTTTCCATTATTAACGAGATCGCGGATACGCTCCTCATCTGTTACCTGGGCAATCAGCCCTCTTGCTACTAATTCTTCGTAAACCTGCATGATTTTTTCTCCTTTTCTGCGCTTTTATTACTTTCGCCTGAGAACTTTTCTAAATACAAAGCCCCCGTCCTAACAAAAGGACGAGGGCGAAATCTCGTGGTACCACCTTTCTTCACAGTCTGCTCACACAAACTGCCTTTCAAGTACACGCATCCTGTAAAAATAATCCAGTCAATCTGCGAATACTCTGACAAGATAACGGCTGCCGCGCCGCTGCAGTCTACTTTTGCAAAATCGCAAGTTCGGTGCAGAGCTCAGAGAGGTATTCCTTATAAGCTTCCCCTGCGCCTCTCACCTGCCGGCTGCTCTCTGTTGGTTTCCCTTATCAGTACTTGTTCTCCTCAACGCTGATAAACAGAGTATAACAATGTGATTAAAAAATGTCAAGTCATTATTTTCAGTATATTGACTCCGTTAGCTTTTTTCATTTAAAATATCCAATTACGCTTTTTTTATTTTTTAGAAATATCTATTCCGAAGTACTTCTCAGACAGCTCGGTCAGTGTGCCATCCTTTGCCATCTCATCAAGTGCATCATTTACAGCCTCTAAAAGAGTAACTGTATCATCACCCTTACGGATCGGAATTGCAATCTCCTCTACCTGATCGGAGTAGGTTGCAATCTTGATGTTTGAATCTGGATGCTCTTTCTTGTAATCGTTAAATACAACTTCTGCATTAAGTGTTGCATCGATACGCTTGGAAAGCAGCAGCTCGATAGTCTGATTTAAATCGTCAACACCAGTAACAGTTGCACCATATGCCTCTGCCTGTGATGCGTAGGTACTAGTGATTGTGTTTGCAGTCTTCTTGCCCTTTAAATCTTCCATTGATGAAATCTCATCGTAATCGCCGCGAACGATAACAGCAGTCTTATTATATGCATATGGAGTAGAGAAATTGTACTTTTCTGCACGCTCCTTTGTCACGCCAACACCATTTACCATGATATCGTAACGTCCTGTCTCTAGACCTGCAAGCAGTCCATCCCACTCGCCCTCTACAAACTCAACCTCTACGCCAAGTTTCTCTGCAATGTTCTGTGCCACCTCTACGTCATAACCAACAAGATCATTGTTATCATCATGGTAGGTCCACGGAGCCCATGTTCCCTCCATTGCCACAACAATGTTTCCGCGCTCCTTAATCTGTGCTAAAAGATCATCTGCTGACTCGCCGGTTCCGATTTCTGTAGATACTTCTTCGCTTCCAAGCTCAGTCTCAGCCTTCTTTGATTCTTCCTCGCTCTTTGCTTCTGCGCTTGTGTTTACTTCGCTGCTGCCTGCTTCTGTATCCTTGGTCTCGGCAGACTTTGTAGTAGTCTCCTTTGTCTCCTGTGCAGAAGTCTTTGCAGCTGTAGTACTCTTATCAGATGTACCCTTTGAAGAGCAGCCTGTCAATGCGGCAGATGCAATCACTGCTGCTGTTAATGTGCATGGAATTAATTTCTTAATTGTCATAATTTTCCTCCTCTTTATTTTATGAAAAAGCAGTACTGACAGATATTTTCCTTATCAGAAATGCTTTTACAATCAATAATTACTCCTGAAAGATTCGCAAGAACTCCTTTGTGCGCGTTTCCTTCGGATGCTCAAAAAATTCCTTCGATGATCCCTGTTCGACAATTACTCCTTTTTCCATGAAGATCACACGATTTGATACTGTTCGCGCAAAGTTCATCTCATGAGTAACAACAAGCATTGTCATTCCTTCCTGTGCAAGCCGCTTCATAACTGCAAGCACCTCCACCGTCAGCTCTGGATCTAGCGCCGATGTCGGCTCATCAAAGTAAATAATCTCTGGATTTACTGCTATTGCCCTCGCAATCGCCACACGCTGCTGCTGACCACCTGAAAGCTGCGACGGATAGTAATCACTTCGATCTTCCATACCAACCTTTTTTAATGCCTCGTGTGCTATTTTATTTGCCTCATCCTTTGGCATTTTTCTTCCGACAATTAAGCCTTCCGTTACATTCTGCAATGCTGTTTTGTTGGCAAACAGGTTATAATTTTGGAATACAAAGGCCGTTTTCTTTCGAATACGCGCAATTGTGCGCTTCGATGCCTTATGCAGTTCAATTGTCTCCTTGTCAAATGTCATAGTTCCGCCATCTGCCTTCTCTAAGAAATTCAGGCAGCGAAGAAGTGTCGTCTTTCCTGATCCGCTCGGTCCAAGAATCGCAATCACATCTCCCTTATTAACAGAAAGGCTAACATCATGAAGAACATCTGTCTGACCAAATGACTTTTTAATATTTTTAATCTCTAGCATGTGTTACCCCTCCTTTCTGCCATAGTAGCTTAGCTTCTTCTCACCTATACTCTGCACCTTTGTCAGAACGGTTGAATACATCAGATAAATCAGACCTACTTCAGAATATAAAAGCAATGATTCATAATGTACTGCTATGATCTGCTTTGTCGTTTGAAGCATTTCCGTTACGGTAATACATGATGCCAAAGATGTATCCTTTACCATGGAAATCAATGAATTAAACAGGGATGGGAACGCGGTGCGCATTGCCTGTGGCAGCACGATTCTAAAAATCGTCTGTATGTAAGAAAGACCTGCACACTGTCCGGCCTCTAACTGTCCTGACGGAACTGATTCTAACGAAGCACGAACTGTCTCTGCACAATATGCGCCTTCATTTAATGAAAATACAATTACTGCTGCTGGAAATGGATCGAGTAAAATTCCGATCCTCGACAAGCCAAAAAACACAATATACAGCTGGACTAAAAGCGGCGTACCACGAAAGATCCAGATATAAAAGCGACAAATCTGCTTTAACACTTTGATGTTCGCAAACTGCACTAGAGCAACCACAATTGCAATCACCATTGCCAGTGAAAAGGAGATCACTGTCAGCGGAATGGTGACAGTCAAGCCATGCATGAACATCTTTGGAAAGGAGTCAATAAACAGATTCCACAACCGACCACTAAACATAAAACACCCTCTTTTCTTAATAAAAGAATAAAAGCAACGCGGCAACCCGCAGGCCGCCGCGTCAAAAACTTTTAAAAACCTACTTCTCCGATAGTTTAATAGATTTTTTCCGATATGTCAATGAAATAAAATCTTATATTTTTTGTACTTTTCTGTTACAGTTCATACCATGCGACTGTTAGCACTATTGCAATTATCAAAAATCCAAGACCCACAAGAAGTGTCATATATTGTCCTTTGCCTTTTTGCTTTCGCTTTTTGGCCTTTTCTACCTTAAACTCGTAGAATTTTCCATTCGCTTCCCGTGTGGAAAACGGAATCAGAAAATGAGCACCTTTTTGCAGTGCAAAGGAGAAAATATCAAGCACACCAGTAGTGGATATCCAGACAAGAAGACCAAAGCTTATATATAACAGTGCAATGACAGAAAAGCCATTGCCAATTGCCAGGATACGGTCTGCAACCGATACGCCTTCTGCAAACGCTCCCTGCGATGTCATAACACCGACTGCGATAATAAGGCCAATTGCAATCTGGATTATTAAACGGATTATATTTTTTTTCTCCATTTAATTTCCTTTCATCTGCTCTTTGTAACGTGCAAACTCGGCATCGTTGCAATGTACAAAATGGCCTGGAGCAACCTCACGGAATGACGGTTTGTCTACTGTGTAATCATGCTCCTTTAACGGAACATAGCTTATACGCTGACGCTGCTTCTCGTAGTGCGGGTCTGGAAGCGGAATTGCAGACAGAAGTGATTTTGTATATGGATGAAGCGGATGCTTGAACAGCTCATCGGAGTCGGCCAGCTCTACCATTTTTCCATAATACATAACACCGATTCGATCTGAGAAATATTTTACAACAGACAAATCATGCGCAATAAACAAGATTGTCAGTCCCATCTTATGACGAAGATCATCAAGAAGGTTGATAACCTGTGCCTGAATGGAAACATCAAGTGCACTAACTGGCTCATCCGCAATGATAAGCTCTGGATTCATAACAACCGCACGTGCAACACCAATACGCTGGCGCTGTCCGCCGGAGAACTCATGTGGGTAGCGGCCTGCATGCTCACGCACAAGACCAACGAGTTCTAGTACACGATATACTTCTTCATCAATCTTTTTCTGATCCTTCTCACCGCGAATAACAAGACCTTCTGCAATAATCTGACGCACGGTCATACGCGGGTCGATGGATGCAATAGGATCCTGGAAAATCATCTGAATATCGGTTACGGCACGACGGCGCTTCTGATCTTCCTGCGCAAGACGAATCTGCTTTTTTTGCTCTGCAATCACTTCATCGCGCTTTTTCTTTGCATCCTTTAATTTCTCGCCGGACACACCAGACTTCTTTAAAGCAGTATAAGCTTTCTTTGCCTTCTCGATCTCCCACTTGTAGGAGCCAGTTCCTGCTGCGATGCGTTCTCCCTTAAAGTATACATTTCCGGAAGTGATGTTGTAAAGCTTGATGATGGAACGTCCTGTCGTAGTCTTTCCACAGCCGGACTCTCCTACAAGGCCGAATACTTCGCCCTTTTTCACTTCAAAGCTGACATCATCCACTGCCTTATTTTCTTTAAAATACTGGCACAGATGCTCTACCTTAAGCAGAGTCTCCTGTGAGCTTGCCACATTCTTTTTTTCAGGCATTGGACTTTCCTCCCTTCTCTTTCATTCGTGCAATTCTATCGGTGATGATCTTTGGAATCTCTACCTTTGGTGCATCCGGATGGAGCAGCCATGTTGCCGCATAATGCGTATCACTGATCTTAAACATCGGCGGCTGCATCTCAAAATCAATCTTAAGCGCATACTTGTTACGATCTGCAAATGCATCTCCTACCGGCGGATAAATCATATTCGGCGGTGTTCCTGGGATAGCTTCAAGACGATCATTTGTATCAACATCAGGCATGGCAGAAAGCAGTGCCCATGTATACGGATGCGCCGGTGAATAGAAGATATCATCTGCTGTTCCAGTCTCAACAAGCTTTCCTGCATACATAACGCCAATACGATCTGCCATGTTTGCAACTACACCAAGATCATGCGTAATAAAGATAATAGACAGATTACGCTTTTCCTTTAAGTGATTGATAAGTTCCATGATTTGTGCCTGGATCGTAACGTCAAGTGCTGTTGTTGGCTCATCACAGATCAAAATATCTGGGTCAGCTGCCAGTGCAATTGCAATAACAATACGCTGTCTCATACCGCCTGAGAACTCAAATGGGTACTGACGATAACGCTTTCTAGGCTCGGAGATACCTACCTCCTCCAAAAGCTTTAATGCCTTGTACTTTGCCATTTCCTTTGTCACACGGCTTACGGCGCCAGATGCGTTTTCACGGAAAAATTCAATCAGCTCTTTTGTCTTTTTCGCAAAATCAACTTCATTTTGCTCTGCCAAATCTTCTTTATAATGCTCTGTCAGACGATTTAACAGTTCTCTTACATTATCCTGCTCAAGCTCAAGGTCAACTGCCGTAGATGGTGTTACCTTCCATGTTGGCTGTTTTCCCTTTGCAGTCAGATTATCATATTTCTTCTGCTGTTTTGCATGCTTTTTTGCAGCAGCTTTATTTTTATCAATTCCGCCAAAATAATGCTCCTGTGAAGCACGGATGCTTCCTGCAAATGTCCATGCAAGTCCATCCTTATGAATCTCAATAGGATCAATTGAAGCCTCTACTGCCTGAATCATCTTCTCAGCAGCTTCTTTACATGACTTCACATCCCAGGAATCACTGTCAAAGATGCTTCTGTTTGCACTAATCACATCAATTGCTTCCTTCTTTTTCCTTGCAGATTCCTTTGCACTAAAGGAAAGTGCCTTTGATGCTTCCTCACAAAACTCGTTTAAGAAGCTCTCCTCAAGATAGGTGCGCATCATTTTGTTAAGCTCATCAATCGGCATAGAAACTGGCACAGACTTTCCAGAGAACTGCGCATAGTAACCCATACTAAAGAAATCTGGTTTTTCTTTTTTAAGTGCTTCTGTCATGATGCCCTGCAAAATCTCAAGCTGCGCTTTTGATGCTGTAAAGTTTTTTGACTTGCAGTCAGAAGGAATCACTGATTCAAGTGTCTTTACGGCAGCTTCAAGCTTGCTCTTATCATTGCTTACAACAAAATCATTTGGTGTAAGCTTTGACAGGCGCACGATTTCCTTAAGTGTATACTTCGGATCATCGAGTGCTTTCTTTTCAATATGAAACAGTGCATCTGTAATATCGTCAAGCACCTCGATTGCAGCCTCATGCGCTGTGTTGTATGTCTGCTCAATCTCGATATGCTTAAATTCTTGAATCAGTGTGTGCGCTTTGGTGCTGTCTGCCCCTGCCGCTGTCATTGTCTTTTCAAGCAGCGCAAGTGTCTGATTAAAGGAGTTTCTGCTGGCCTTCTGATGTGCCTTTCCCTTTAACAGCATCGCCTCTGTCAGCTGCTTTCCGACACGCATAATCGGATTTAAACTTGAAAGCGGATCCTGGAAGATCATTGCAATCTTATCACCACGGATGCGGTAAAAATCATCCTCACCTATTTTTAACAGATCCATACCATCGTAGATGATTGAACCGCCCTCGATGATGGAGTTTCCTGCAAGGATTCCAAGAATTGCCTTTGAAGTTACTGATTTACCTGAACCAGACTCTCCTACAATTGCAAGTGTCTCTCCTTTATTTAAATCAAAGCTGATATCTCGTACCGCCTGTACTTTTCCTGCCGGTGTGCGGAATGAGACAACCAGGTTATTTACTGAAAGTTTCTTTTCCATTCTAAATTACTCCTCCGTTCCTCTCAGGGATGGGTTAAAGGCATCCCGCAATCCGTTTCCAAACAGGTTGAAGGAAATCATAAGCAGGGAAATATAAATTGCCGGGAATAAAATAATGTGCGGATACGTTGTAAGCATCGAAGTTCCCTGTGAAAGCATGGTACCAAGTGATGTCATATTCGAAGAATCCAGATTTACAATTCCCAGATATGTCATGTTCGACTCTGAGTAGATAACACTCGGAATCGTAAGCACAGCACTAGTAATTAATGTTCCGATTGCATTTGGGAAAATGTGCTTAAACATCAGTCGTGAATCTTTAGCGCCAAGTGTACGTGCAGCCAGAATATATTCCTGATTCTTATAACGATAAAACTGCATACGTGTCTTGCTTGCCATACCAATCCAGCCTGTAAGTACAAACGCAAACAACAAAGATGGCACAACGCCGACCTTACTTGCCAGATGCAGCTGGAACAATGATGTTACTACAATAAACGGAACATCGTTTAAGATATCGGAGATTCGCTCCATGATCAAATCGATTGCGCCGCCGTAGAAGCCCTCGATTGCACCGTAAACAGCACCGATTGCCAAGTTGATTGCAGAAATAATCAATGCAAACAAAAGACTAAATCTTGCACCCTCAGCCATTCTTGTCAGGATATCCTGTCCGTAAGCATTTGTTCCGAACAAGAATATCGGCTCATGGCCGTAACGATACTGAAAATAGCTAAGAGAATCTACACGAACCTTAAATGACATTGACGCTGAAGAACCTGTTACTGTCGCATAGCGATATGAACCATCATCTCCAGCAATACGAAGACTGTGATAATCGCCGTCTTTTCCCTTTGTCAGATAAATAGGCGTAATATTTCCATCCTTATCCAGCTTCGGTGCACCCTTATTCGTACACTTATACCAGATATTTGGATCTGAACGCAAATTCGGTGCCTGAATTGACTTTGAGTCAACTGACGGATAAATTACCTGAATCTGATTTTCATCCTGCCAATCTTGAATAGCCTCATACTCTGCTTTTGTCAGCGTCAGATTTAACATACCAATCTTGGAATAAGAATCTACTCTTACATCATAAAATGTGCTGTTTGATGTGCTGGAGGAATCCTCATAATCAGCCTTATAGACTTTTGTGATCGCATTTACTCCGCGCTCTGTCTCCATTGCCTCATAATATGCATACATATCACTGCTGATTGTTTCTCTCTTTGCACCATCCCAGCCTGCCCATGAAAATAGCTTTGACTTTGGAAGCAGCTTTCCATACTGAAGATACGTTGTATCAGTCTTCGATTTTGTATAATTGTTGTGTGACACAAGCGGAACAATAAGTGCAAATGCAAGAAGCAGTGCAATGATAACCGCTGCTGTCAGTGAACTCTTATTGCGGCAAAAACGCATCATAGCATCCTTGAAATAACCAACTGGCTTTGTCTCAAGCTTCTTGTCATGGATCGCTTCGCTGCGGTCAAAAAATTCAAATTTTTCTTTTGGGATATTTGTATAATCTGTATTTTTGCGTGCCATTTTATCGTTCCCCCATTCTGATTCTCGGATCGATAAAGCCGTAGCTGATATCAACTACTAGTCCTGATACAAGTCCGATCAGTGTATAAAATGCAGACAACAGCATAAAGAAGTTATAGTCGCGTGCTGTAATAGAATTTAAATACAGCTGGCCGACACCAGGTACACCAAAGATCGTCTCAATAATCAGAGATCCGCCTAAGATACCGACAAACTCTCCCAAAATCATTGGGAATACCGGAACCATGGAATTTCTCATTGCATGGCGAATCGTTGCCTGTGAGCGAGTCAAACCTTTTGTTCTTGCAAGCAACATAAAATCACTTGTCAATACCTCAGAAAGCTCGGCACGCACATATCTGGCCAGACTGGCAATACTTCCAAATGCCAGTGCCAGCACAGCCGGCATGACTGAGCGGAACATAGACAGTGAAAAATAGTTCGTTCCACTGTTCATCTGCAGTGGGAACAACTTAAGCTTATAGCAAAGCAAATACTGGATTAACAGTGCATATACATAAGACGGAACGGAAATAAATACCATGACAAGTGTAGAGATAAGATAATCCTGCCACTTGTTTTTCTTTAATGCAGCAAAAATACCAAGCAGCAGTCCGCTCGGAATTGCAAAAATCATGGAATAGATGTTTACCATCATGGTTGCCGGAAGTTTGGAAGTGAATACCTTCCATACATCCTGGCTGCGGTACAGCGCCTCACTGATTCCCCAGTCTCCACCTAATACGCTTCGTTTTAAGAAAATCAGATACTGTATCAGAATCGGCTTGTTATAGCCTAGCGCTTCTCTTCGCTGCTGAATCAGATTCATGTCCTTGCCAAACTGCTTGGCATCCACAAGCGGCAGCAGCTTTACAAGTACAAAGCATACTGTCAGAATTGTGAAGAAGACAAAAAACATCAGCGCGATACGCTTTAGTACGTACTTAACCATCGTTGTCCTCCGTTTGTTTTCATGTTTAATTTTACGGTTTTACGCTTTTAAAAATTTTTTCAAAAAACTGACAGGAAGGGGGCGGCAAGCCGC
>OCAI01001192.1_pt1 | contig 14424 bp, 12 predicted proteins | sample 1538271 | NCBI WGS metagenome assembly OCAI01 (sample SAMEA2580269, study PRJEB22360) | human gut metagenome | biome: human gut; feature: human-associated habitat; material: faeces | place: Denmark | collected 2008/2010 | reverse complement strand
GTCTTGATGTCTTGTCAATATAAAATTCCATCTTTTCCGTCTTGAATCTTCTGGAGATACGTCTCACTCTTTCCGCAGCCGTGCATTCATGGCTCACAAAACAGAAAAGCCATGAAATCTTTCGATTTCACGGCATTTTCTGGCGCGACCGGGAGGATTCGAACCTCTGGCCTTCCGGGTCGGAGAACTACGACAAGGCAGTATAGACCGACGATAAAGCGTAAATTTTGTTGGTTCTGCCCAACTGCTCCCAAAACCAGAAAAAGCCCATTGTTGGTTGTCACAACAGGCTTTTCTGGCATTTTACAAGGTAACTGCACAGTAGTGGTCAAATGGTGGTCAACGATTCGGGAAAAGTATGCGAGATAAAGTGGTGGTAACTTGAATTCTAAAAATCCTGCAATTCGCGCTAAAAAACGGGATTTCGCGCTAAAAAACAGAATACATTATCCGAAATGCTACAATATAGACAAAATAAACGCGGTCATGTTGGCAAGTATCATGCGATATGGTAGAAAGGAGGGCGCACTGCTGCTTCCCGCGTTCTTGAAGGGAGAAAAACGGATGATAAAACAACTTAAAAACAGATCCCGTGCATTTTATGGAACACTGATTTGCTCCGGAGTCTCGGTAATCACCATGATCGTGTATGCTGCGATCTATGCAAGCACACGCTTCATGGCTCGCGAAGCCCTGCTGTGTATGACAGGGGGCGTGCTGTTGGGCTTGGTGTTGCTGTTTACAAATCACGAACGCTTTGCACCATCGGCACTTCTGGTAGGAAACTTCTTGGGTTTACTCTTTTATATTTACCACATCTATTTTTTTGTATCCTCTGTAGTTACCGGTATTCAGTTTTCCGGCTTTCCGCCTGAGTTCTTTGTCAACGCCGTTATGTTTGGCATTGCGCTGGTTTTAAGCATAGTCTGCGTATTTTTGCCTTGCTCGTGCCCAAAGGAGGAAAACTGATGAAACAAAAGATTGCAAGAAAAATCCTGACCGTAACCAGTATGCTGCTGTCCGGCGTTATGGTCACAGCTACCGTGATTTGCAACGAAAATGCAACGGCCATCAGCAGTGTGCTGAATGTAAAAACCTTTGATGTTGTAGAGACCGGGGATACGAATCAGGATTCCGAATATTACAAGAGCAATTTTGATAATCTGACCGATCTTATCAATGCCGGTCATTCTAAGGCAACAGAGGTTTTGGAAGAAGGCGCTGTGCTGCTGAAGAATGAAAACGGTGCTCTGCCGTTGAGCAAAGGCAGCAAGGTTAGCCTGCTGGGCGTAACGGCATACGACCCTGTATATGGCGGTACCGGCTCCGGTAATATTTCTACCAGCGAAGCAACGGATTTTTGCAAATCTCTGCAGGATGCGGGGCTGGAAATCAACCCGGTTCTGACAAAGCAGTATACTTCCGAGGATTGGGCACAGTACAAGCGCAGAAATGCAGGCTCTTACAGCACCTCGCGGTTGCTGATCAATGAAGCTCCCTGGTCGGTTGTAGATGCTGCCGCGGGCGACTCGCTGGCACAATATGGCGATGCCGCTATTTTTGTGGTAGGCCGTGTCGGCGGCGAAGGCTATGACCTTTTGGGCATTACCGAAGACGGCATTGACAATCATGACGGCCTGGGCAAGGATTACCTAGGCTTGAATGCCAATGAATGGTCCGTTCTTCAGGGTCTGAAAGAGAAAAAGGCTGCCGGTGAAATTTCCCGCATTATTGTGCTGATTAACTATTCCAGCATGATTGAGGGCGATTTCCTGAACGACCCGGATATCGATGCTGCCTTGTGGGTTGGTGCGCTGGGTGTCGGCAATGAGGCCACCGGCAAGCTGCTGACTGGCGAGGTTTCTCCGTCGGGTCGTCTGCCGGATACGATGTGGGTTGATAACGCCAAAAACCCTGTAAATGCAAACTTCGGCAGCTGGGTCTATGAAAATGCGGGCGAGTACGGCATTTCTACGGAAAAGCCTAAAACGGAGACCGATCCCGAAAAGAACGGTGGATATTCTACCAGCGACATTACTCTTTCTTCCTATGTTGTATACCAGGAAGGTATGTACATGGGGTACCGCTACACGGAAACCCGTTACGAGGACTATGTCCTGGGCACAGCAAATGTAGGCGAATACAATTATGACGAGGTCGTGGCGCGGCCCTTTGGCTACGGGCTTTCGTATGCAGATTTTGACCTTTCCGATGTGAAGGTTGAAAAATCCGACGACCGCAATTATGTGGTTACCGCAACGGTAACCAATGTGTCCGATACCTACTCTGGCAAATATTCTGTTCCTGTGTATGTTTCTAAGCCGTATGGTCAGTATGCGCAGCAAAATGGGGTACAGGTTCCTTCGGTTGAGCTGGTCGGCTTTGAGAAAACGGATACATTGGCACCGGGTCAGAGCCAAAACGTGACGATCACGCTGGATGAAAAATACTTTACCTCGTACGATGCCTACAACGCCAAAGGCTATGTGTTGATGGACGGTGACTACTATGTAGCTGTAGGTGGCAGCGCCCACGACGCGGTCAACAATGTGTTGGCAGCAAAAGCGCAGAATGGCGTTTCTGTTGACACCAGCAAAATGACCGGAAATCCCGGAGATGCAACCAAAGTAGCAAAGTTCGGCTTGTCCTTTAACAAGGATAAGTATGCCTATTCGGATGCGGTTTCCATGATCGATGGCAGCAGCAACCAGCTGGTGACGAACTTGTTTGACTTTGCAGACATCAACCTCTATGAGGGACGCGGTGACAACCATACGGAGTATTACAGCCGTGACAACTGGAATGCTGTTTCCCTGGATATGGCCAACGGTCATCAAACACTGCTGATGACGGAACAAATGGCAAAAGAAATCTTTGCCCAGGTTCCCGAAGGCAGCGGTGAATACAATAACACGGCCGGTGTACCCGCACAGTTCAAGCAGCCCATCCCCAAGGACGATGGAATCTATCCTACCTACGGAGAAGATGCGGGTCTGATGCTGATCGACATGCGCTATGACGAGGACGGCAACGAAATCAGTTACTTTGATCCTGTGTGGGATACCTTTATGGATCAGCTTACTTGGGATGACACCGTAAAGCTGGTGTCTAACGGCTGGCATATGACGGAAGCTGTTGAAAGTGTTGCCAAACCGGAAACCAGCGATGAAAACGGTCCCAACGGCTTTGGTGGCTGGGCCTTCCGCAATGGATATCTTTCTAACCAGGGCATTGCCTACCGCATTGAAAAAGAAGCTGGTCATATCAAAAATGACGGCACCTTTACCGATGATGTGGATTCTAATGCACTGCGTAAAATGACCGGCTTCCCAGCAAACGGTATTTTGGCAGCTACCTTCAATAAGCAGTTGGCAAAGGAAGTCGGCAATATGATTGGCGAGGATGGTCTGTGGGCCGGCTGTTCCGGTCTGTACGGCATCGGCCTGAACCTGCATCGCTCCCCGTATACCGGACGTAGCTGCGAGTATTTTAGCGAGTGCGGAACCCTTACCGGTATGATCGGTGCCGCGGAATGCGCCGGCATTGAGGAAAAGGGCGTTCATGTCTACAATAAGCACTGCGCGCTGAACGATCAGGAAAACAACCGTCACGGTGTGGGTGTTTGGGCACCGGAACAGGCAATTCGTGAGTTGTACCTGCGTGCCTTCGAAATTCCCATCGAAGAGGGCGGAGCCTTCAACACCATGGCTTCTTTCAGCCGCTTTGGTGTGCAGAGTGCGGCAGCTTGCCCGGCTTTGGCAACCGACTTCCTGCGTGGTGAATGCGGCATGAAGGGCTTTGTTATCACGGATGCTTATCAGGATATGGACGGCAGCCAAAATATTGACCCCTACTATGAGCAGGTTTACGGCACCTTGGTTGGCGGTAGTGATCTGCCGGATGGTTCTACGCCTGCGACCCAAGGACACTTCGACAAATTCAAAACCGGTTACAGTGCCATGGCATGGGCCATGCGCCAGTCTGCTAAGCGCATTTGCTATCAGACCGTATGGTCCAGCGCGATGAACGGTATCTCCTCCAATACCCGTGTCGTAAGCCTGACCCCCTGGTGGCAAAAGGCTCTGTACACAGCGGATATCGTGCTGAGTCTGCTGTTTGCTGCCTCGCTGATTTGGACGCTGTACGCGTTGATCCAGGAGGAAAGGAAAACAGTTAAAAAAGCACAGAGATAAGCAGTAAAAACCGCAACAGGCCGCGGAGTCAGCGCGATACTGCGCTGACTCTTACGGCTTGCTGCTGTATTGAAACATGTGCGGCATGTATGATATACTGAGCAAAAAAGGGAGGGAAGCCCTATGTTGCGGGTGGCTGTGGTAGACGACGATGCGCAGGATCGCGCCAAAATTAGTGCCGGGCTGGATTTTGTCGCGGCGCAAAAGGATGTATCCTTCAGTATCAGCGAATTTGACTCGGGTGATCAATTCTTGGTGAAATACGAGCCGAATTATGACATCGTCTTTATGGATGTGGAGTTTCTTTCCGGCGCAAACGGTATAGAAGCAGCGCATCAGCTTAGAAAAATTGATAAAACCGTTGTGTTGGTTTTCGTTACCCGCATGGCACAGATGGCTGTGAAAGGGTACGAAGTAGATGCACTGGATTTTATCGTAAAGCCCGTGGACAACTATTCCTTTTTGCTTAAAATGACACGCATTTTGGACCGGGTCGCAATCCGACCCGATGATATGTTCTGCGTATGTGCAGAGGGTGAAATTATCAGCCTTCATATACGAATGCTGCGGTATTTAACGGTAGACGGACATTATGTTATTTACCACTCCAAAGAAGGAACCTTTGCGGAATACATCACCCTGAATGCAGCGGAAAAGAAATTGAATGATCCTGCTTTTTTCCGTTGTGACAGAGGGTGCCTTGTAAATCTGCGTTATGTAGAGCAAATCCGCAAAAGCACCTGCCTGGTAGACGGTGAGGAATTGCCGATAGCTAGGACTCAATTCGGAAAATTCAAGCAGGCGTATGCCCGATATTTGGGCGGCCTGATTGAGTAAGGAGGTGGAGAGATGGACATTCTGATTCGGTTCGATTATATCGTTGAAATCCTATTGGCTGAATGGGTGTTTTTACATATTTACCCGAAAAGACGTTGTTTTTTTGTGAGGCTGCTTGTAACCACTGCGGTTTCATTGGCAGTGGGCTACGGCTGTTATCCGAAAAGCATCAGCCAGCAGGTCGCAGCCATTGTTTTTGTACAGATGCTGTTTACGATTTTGGTTTCTGTTATAGGGATGTACGTGTGCTGTAAAGGAACCCTTTTGTCTGTTTTGTCAGCCTGCATTTCCGGTGTCGCAATACAGCATATTGGGCATCATCTCAGCCGGTTGATTTCCCTGTTACCGGGCATGGGAACCTGGAATCGATATATGGCGGCGGTCGTCTGTCTGTTTTTGTATGCGGTTGTGTTTTATTTTATTCATACCTCTCACATTAAGTTTTACGAGAACTACGATGTCTGCCTTACAGTGATATCGATTGTAATTGTATTGGTGTGCATTGGCATTACACGTTTTTCCCGCATGGGGGGCTACGGAGCCCAAAGTGAAAATCCGTACCTGACCATCAGTATTGCCTTGTATGCTATAACCTGCAATCTTTTGGCACTGTTTATTCAATTCTTCCTCTGTCGGTTTATTCGGCTGAAAAGCGAATATGCCGTTTTGCAACGAATCCGTACAGAAGAAAAGCGCCAGTACGAAAGCAGCTGCGAAAATTCGGAGCTGATGAACCTGAAATATCACGACTTAAAGCACAAATTAACCGCACTGCAAACACGCTTGCCGGAAAAAGAAATCGAATCCATGCAGGAACTTCTGCAGGTATACGATACTACATACCACACCGGTTTGGATGTATTGGATATTATATTAAACGAAAAATGCCGCCAGGCACTGGCAAAGAAAATTTCCATTACCTGTATGGGTGACGGAAAAGCGCTGCGTTTTATGGATACGATGGACATTTACTCACTTTTTGGCAATATTTTGGAAAATGCCGTTGAAGCCGTAGAGAATATAGAGCCTGCGGAAAAACGTGTGATCAGCCTGACAATTGAACAAAGAGGTGAGATGGTTTTTATAAATGCAATGAATTATTGTGGAAATAAAAGCCTGACCTATGAGAACGGACTGCCCATCACAACAAAAACCACAGAATATGGGTACCACGGCTTTGGATTAAAAAGTATCCGCGCCATCGCAGAAAAATACAACGGCGATGTAGAAACCTCACTGACAGACGGTGTGTTTAAGGTTAACGTATACATGATGGTAAACGACAGCACAAACTAGAAGGAAAATCTTTTATATGCAAATAGTGGCACATGTACCCGCAGTATGGCTGCTTACGGTATGCCTAAAAGCGACACCGTACGCTGTTAAATATAAACGGGGCGCTGTGCAAGCCGTCCCTGCTATGTCGAAATCGGCAAAAGCAGGGTAGACGGAAAACACATTTTTAGCCATTCTCTAATTTCTTGTTTTTTTCTCCTTGCGAAATCGGCTCGTTCATCATAGGCTATCTGCCGCAACAGATATGTCCTGCGGTGGGCGGGCTGATTTCCTTATATTTTTGTGCAATCAGGAGTAATCGCTTATGAATGAAAACAAAAACAGCAACGCGGTCAACCGCGCCAAGCCTTATCAGCTGGTCTTGTTCCCGCTGAACAACGGTGCCACGAACGTGTATTATGTTCTGGTGCTGTCTTATATTGCGACCTTCGGCAGCAAGGTTCTGGCATTGTCTATGATCTTTGCCTCCGTTATGGTCACAGGTATGCGTCTGTTTGACGCCGTCACCGACCCCATCATCGGCGCGCTGATGGACCGCACCAACGGCAAGTTTGGCAAGTTCCGCCCGTTTATGGTCATCGGCAACCTCATCATGGCGGTTAGCATTCTGGTGCTGTACTGCCTCACCCCGCTGATTCCCGCCACGATGATGTGGGCGCGCTATGCCGTGTTTGTGGCGCTGTATGCAGTCTGGGTCATCGGCTACACCTTCCAGACCAGTTGCACCCGTTCCGGGCAGACCGTTCTGACCAACGACCCCAAGCAGCGCCCGCTGTTCACGATTTTTAACACCGTCGGTTCTTTGCTGGGTATGGGCGCGATGCAGTTCTTCGCCCCCATTCTCGCCAAAAATTATGAGGGCGGCTACGGCTCTGCCGGGTTCTTCCGTATGCTGGCGCCTGTCGGCATCGTTATTTCTATCCTGCTCACCCTGCTGGCGGTCGTCGGCATCTGGGAGAAGGACCAGCCCAAGTACTTCGGCATCGGCGGCGAAAAGACCGAGAAACTCAAGGTTTCCGAGTACGTCCAGATTATCAAAGAGAACAAGCCCATGCAGCGCCTGATGGTGGCGGGCGCGGGCTGCAAGCTGGCACTGTCCATCGCCACCAACACCACCGTGCTGTGTATGCTGTACGGCTGCATGATGGGCGACTACGACGGGCTGTACCTGCCCCATGATGGTGCTGGGCTATGTGTTCAGCGTGCCGTTCTTCCTGCTGACCGTGCGCACCAGCCAGAAGCACGGGCAGAAGGCCAGCCTGATGAAGTACGTCACCGTGGCGCTGGTGTGCTATGTGGGCGTCTTTGTCCTGCTGATGCTCTGGAAGCAGGACAGCGCAGCCTTCAGCCTGAGCCTGCTGGGTGAGGGCGGACTGTCTATCAACCTGTACACGGTCCTGTTCATCCTACTGTTCGGCATCGGCTACGGCGCGTACTACGCCACGGCGGATATGCCCATCCCGATGGTTGCCGACTGCTCTGACTACGAGACCTACCAGTCCGGCAAGTATATCCCCGGCATCATGGGTACGCTGTTCAGCCTTGTTGACAAGCTGGTTTCCAGCCTGTCTGCGACGGTTGTCGGCGTGGCGGTCAGCTTCATCGGTCTCGAGAGCCTGCCCACCCAGTATGACCCCTACACCCCCGGTATGAATGTGGTGGTTATCGTGCTGTTCTGCGTCATCCCGATGGTCGCTTGGGCGGCTACCCTGATCGCCATGAAGGGCTACAGCCTGACCGGCGAGAAGATGAAGGAAATTCAAGCCGTCAACGCCTGCCGCCGCGATGCCGTGGCAAACGGCATGAGCATGGAAGATGCTATGCGAAATTATGTAAAAATGGAGGATGTTCCTGACAGCTATAAATAATGGTGAAAAGATTTCACTTTATGAGCGTCGCAGGCGGTTGATTACGGTTTTGTATGAGCGGCAGAATGATACCATTGGTAATCTCGCTTTTGAATTTTCCGTAAGCTCACATACCATCCGAAATGATATTCGGGTATTAGAATTGGAATATCCAATTTATACAAAGATGGGAGCGGGTGGCGGTGTGTTCATTCTGGATTCGAGCCGCTTGCAACAGCGATGGTTGACGGTACGTCAACGGGAACTACTTATGGATGTATGCGGTATTTTGGACGATGAGCAAACTTTGATGATGAAATCTATTATAGGCGGGTTGTCGCCTTAAAACTATTTAACGACGGCGCGAAAATGAAATCTTATTCTTCCGCTTCGGATTGAAGCAGTGCCTCGATATCTGCAGACAGGGGAGAAGAATGTGTAATCGTTGAGCCAAAAGACCATTGCAGTTTCCACTCAAAATACTTTTCATGGGTGATTTTGCCCGTATGATATCTGTACTGCATTACGGCGTAGGTGTTAAGTAGGCAATTCAGTAAGTCGTTCTCAGACCAAAGCATGGTTGGCTGTGTGTTGAACGGAACAGTTTTTGCGTTTGTCTGAATGACAGGCACTGTAGCACTGCCTATCTCAGCTGGACGTTTGTCCAAAGGCATGGTCAATGAGCATCTGAGAACATCCGGCATATCCTCATCCAACCAAAACAGTGTTTCCATAATACCTTCCAAATTGCCGGTATCCGGCTCCAGCAGCGCGCACTCCTCGACTTGGAGTGCCGCTGCTATTTTTTTTACCATATCCTCTTTCGGAACGCGAAACCCGGATTCATATTGTGCAATACGGTTGGCGGCACCATCCGTAAAACCAACCAGTTCGCCTAACTCGCGCTGCTTCATGTGGCGGTGCAGGCGGATTCGTTTGATTTTTTCTCCGATTTTCATGGGATGACCTCGTTCGTTATTTTATGCTGTCATTATACCACATTAGAGAGAAAAATCAACAATTTAATAACATATATGTAAAATCATTGACAAGAATACTGCGGAGGTGTATTATCAATATAACAGATATGATGTAAATTTAGGCAAGGGGGTTCCTATATGAAATCATGATGCAACCCAAGAAGGGCTATATTGTAGCCTATTATGCTAAAAATCCTATTTGCAAGTAACCTTTGTTTACTTGCGCGAGGGCCGCCCACACAAAATATTTTATCATTTTTGTTGTAATGAATCAAATCTGATTCACTATTCAGAGGATGAGGCGTAAAAGTGAATCAGTTCTGATTCACTCGCACATTTCGCCCAGACGCGCCCTGTGAGGGGCGGATGCCCCGCTTCGCACACGGACGCGATGAACTCCGCAAGCCCGCCGCTTGGCGCGTTTGTGGGGCTGTGGGGCGGCGTGAGCCGTACAACTTAACACCGGAGAATAAAACTTACTACACACAAAACGACGATAGTATGAGATAATAGATGTATACCAAACAAGAAAGGATGATGCAAATGACTTTTACAAAACTTCCGAAAGCAATCTCCGCAGAGGAACTCCTCTCCACGCCGCTGCCACCCGTAAAGTGGATTATTCCTGGCCTGCTCCCAGCCGGATTGGCGCTGTTTGCCGGTCCCAGTAAGGCAGGCAAAAGCTGGCTGACCTTGTGGCTGTGTTTGCAGATCGCGCAGGGTAATCCTGTCTGGAATCGAGAAATAGAGCCACGCACCGTGATTTATTTCTCGTTGGAAGATACATTTAACCGTCTGCAAAACCGAATCTTCCAGCTTATCGACGGCAGGGATGCTCCGGAGAGGCTGATTCTCCAAACGGAATGTCCGAGTATTGGGCAGGGCTTAGAGGAACAGGTAGAATCTTTGATTCATACATACTGCGATGTTGGCTTGATTGTCATCGATACACTTCAAAAAGTGCGTGTGAGCGATGGAAACGGCGGGATGTATGCAAACGACTATAAAGAAGCGGGGGCATTGAAAAAGATTGCCGACAAGTATGGCATCTGCATATTGCTGATTCACCACTTGCGCAAGCAAACTGCATCCGACCCATTTGACCAGATTTCAGGCTCCACAGGTCTTATGGGTGTGGCAGATACCAGCTGGGTTATGCAGCGCAAGCGAATGAGCCAAACTGCTGACATTTTGCTTACCGGACGCGATATGGACGATAGAACGCTGCATTTGCGGGAAGAAAATTGCATCTGGACTTTGGAAGATGAAGAAACCGCAGAGGAACGAGAGATCAAGGCTGTGCCGGACTACTTGTGGAAAGCGGCGAAGTACATCGAAAGTGTCGGAAACTGGCAGGGAACAGCCTCCGAGTTGCTTGCAGCGGCAGGTATTGAAAATGCGAAGCCGAACCAGTTCACCTACAATATGGCCAAGTATTTTGATAAAGTATTTGAACCGAAAAACATCCGATATAAAACCCATCGAAAAAACAAGGTTCGCCTTTTGAACTTCTATGGTGACGATGGTGACGGTGGTGACGATGATATTGACATAACTCAATTATCGGGGTGGGGTATCCCAGAAAGACCGTCACCATCGTCACCATCGTCACTCGGAGCGCTTGAGGGAAGCAAGCATGGGCGAAGTGTTGCCACAGGGCAACCCGCCGAAAAGCCTACGGGGACAGCCCCGAACCCCTGTGAGGCTGCAAGCGCATGAGGAACAGAACGGTTGGAATCAATGTCCGGGTCACCGTCACCGAAAAGAAAAAGGTGACGATGTTGGCTCGGAAGTACGGGTTAAAATGCTTGAAAAGCAGGTAAAAGCGATAGCGGCACTGTCAGCGATGGCGGTGCCGTTTTTGTCAGTAATAGGTAGAATTTTAGGTGAAAGATTGTTGGGTGTGGTGATAGCTTTCTGTCGCAGTTGTCGGTATGCTTTGTAGTACCGTAGGTCAATAAAACATACAAAGGAGCGTACAAAACATGGCATCTATCAGAAAACGCGGCAGCAACAGTTACTTGATTGTTGTATCTCGTGGATACGACTACGAGGGCAACCGACTGAAATCTGTACAGAAAACGGTCAAGCCACCCAAGGAGTATACACCCAAACAGGCAGAGAAGTGGGTAAAGGAACAGGCAATCCTATTTGAGCGCGAGGTTCAGCATACGCCGGAACCCATCAACCGCAGCATTACGCTGGCAAAGTACATTGAGCATTGGGCGGCTGACATAGGACCGAAGAAACTGGCGGACTCTACATACCAACGGGATTTGCAGGATATTCGGCGCATCCTGCCGGCGCTGGGCAACTACAAGTTGACGGATCTGCGCAAAGAGGTCATCCGAGAATTTTACGAAGAAATGCGGCACAGCCCGCGTCTGGACGGCAGAGGATATCTATCCGAGAAGTCAGTCGAAGGCTTACACAACACGTTGTGTGGCGTCCTGTCAGCCGCTGTGGACGAGGGTTATTTAACCCACAATCCCGCATGGCAGTGCTATAAGCCCAAAGGAAAAAAGAAAGAACGCCCCGTAGCTGATGAGGAAACCGTAAAGAAGCTGATTACTGCATTTGAAGGTCAGAGTATGAAATACGAAACCTATTTCAAGCTGGTGCTGGCTACGGGGTTACGCCGAGGTGAAGCCTGTGGGTTGAGGTGGAGCGATATAAACTGGCGCAAACGCACGATCCATGTGCAGCGTGGTGTTGTGAAATTGAGCCACCAAGAATCAATTGCGAAAGACCCCAAGACCAGCAGCGGTGACCGTATGGTCTACCTGAGCAAAGAAATGTGCCAACTGCTCAAGGCGTGGCGGAAAGAGTGCGAGTGGGATAGGCAGCAGACCGCGAACGAAACTGTGGACGAGGACGACTATTTATTCCGTCAACCTAACGGAAAGCCTATGTGTCCCAGCACATTCACATACAGATTTAAATTGATTCTGAAAGCAAACAACCTGCCACTTGACTTGAGCGTACATAGTCTACGGCATACTAACGCCAGCTTACTGATTGCACAGGGCGTAGATGTAAGAACGGTTGCCAGCTTGTTAGGTCATGCACAGGCAAGTACAACGCTGGATATTTACGCCCACGCATTTGATAAGAACAAGCGCAAAGCTCAAGAAAAGTTGGGAAAGGCAATTGGGCTATGATGAGACAAATCAGGCCGGCACAAGCAAACAAACATATCCTACTTAAATTATCCTGATATATGGCTATAACGCGTGAATTTATTTTGTCTTTTATCAACATTTTTTATTTTTACTTGAGTATTGTATTTAAAAAGTAGATGCTCTATAATTATATTTATAAGGTAAATAAAAACTTTCAAAGTATAAATAGTGGATGGTAATTATTATGCCGTGTCCTTTAAAACTCTTTATTAGTAAAATTCTACGCAAAATCCGCAAGCCCGCAATGTACACACTATATGATACTTTTGGCTGTCCTGAAAAACCACCTACACAGTGCCCAACATTCTTGGAGCGTGATGTGCACAAAAGTTTTCAAGCAGCAACCAGAAGTTACAATATAATCGTTGTGTACGGTGAATCTCGCCAGGGAAAAACGTGGACAATCGAAAAATATTGCCCCGAACAACTTCGGATTGGATGCAATTCATCTATGAAGTTGGCTGACATAAAGCGAGAAATGCTACATGTAATAGGGGTTGATGTAAGACAAATAGAACACAGCATAACAGAAGAAGTTTCAAGTAATAAAATCGCAAATCTTTCAGGAAATATATCAAATAAAAGAAATTATAAGCTAAATCTTAATGCAGAAATGGATAATGAGCATGGCTCAGCACATAAAGAAACTTTAAAAACCTCTTATCTCACAGTGGATATTAATAATCTGCGAGAATTCTTGGATACTATTTGTTCAAAGACCGTTGGAAAATACTTTGTGTTTGATAATTTTCATTATCTTGCACCTACGGTACAGCAAGAATTTTGTTCTTTACTTAAAGAATTTAACTATAGAGGAATTAAGGTTATCATCGTAGGAGTTTGGAAAGATGCCTCAAGAATCACCGCGATGGCTCCTGATTTGATAAATCGCTGTGGCCATATTGATATTGGAACTTGGTCGGACAAGGAATTGCTGGAAGTCGCGCAAAAAGGTGAAAAGGCACTTAACATACAAATTGAACCCAAAATCGTCCAAAAATTCGTAAGCTGTTCCGCAAATAACATTGGCATTTTCAAAGACTTTATGCAGAAATATTGTCAAAAACTCTGCATAACCCAAACAGAAACTCAAGAACTGAAAGTTGATGATTTTTCGCTGGCGGATGAGGCTACAAAAGAAGTTGTGGAGGAAGCTTACGCACCATTGCGTGACCGTATAATCAACCTTGCAAAGCCCCAAAGAAAGCGAAAAGAATCAAAAAGAATGCGTCAGAGAATTATTATTACTTTGCTTACTTTGATTTTAGAGAACAATTCTATAAAAGTACAAAGCGGTTTTGCATTAAGCGAAGTAAAAGATTGCATGGATAAATTAAGCCGAATAGACGGCGAAGAACCTATCGGTATAAGTAACTTAACTCAAGAACTTGGCGTCATTCATGAGAGGGAGGAAAATCGAGATACCAATCGGAATTTTATCCCCTTATTTTATTATGATAAAGCAAATAAGAAAGTCCTTGTATTGGAACCAACCATCTATGAGATAAAATCATTTGATAAAGCAAAGATAAGCGAAATCACAAAAGAATTAAAAGAGTCTTAATCTATCCTTGTTTTATTTCATGCTGAAGGCTTTTTAACGTGAAAAGACTCCAAAAATCCCAATAGCCTTATATACACTTGTTTGGTTCTTTCAACAAAGAGGAACATTTTGGTGATACCGAAATGTATAAGAGAAACGAACTTTCCTTGCAAGGAGTATTCATCATTTGGCTATTTCTACAATAGGATAAACTATAAAAAGACCTCGGTGAATCTCACCGAGGTCTTTTTGGTGCGCCCGAAGGGATTCGAACCCCCGGCACCTGGCGTCGGAGGCCAGTGCTCTATCCAGCTGAGCTACGGACGCATATGTATGAAAAACGCCGTTACAGCGTATTTCAATCTTGTAAAGTAGTCAATTTCCAATAGTGGTCAATTCGTGGTCTGACTACCGTTGACCACCGCATTTTTGTGAGTGCAAATCGCGATGTATCGAGCAAAAACGAGCCTAAAACCTGCCCTGTCGCAGTTGTCGGAGCCGAACGCTCTATCCAGCTGAGCTACGATCGCACGATTTGTACTGATG
>OCAI01001184.1_pt1 | contig 14543 bp, 12 predicted proteins | sample 1538271 | NCBI WGS metagenome assembly OCAI01 (sample SAMEA2580269, study PRJEB22360) | human gut metagenome | biome: human gut; feature: human-associated habitat; material: faeces | place: Denmark | collected 2008/2010 | reverse complement strand
ATGATATGGCTCATGATATGAAAAAGGAAGTGATACGCCAGTTAAAGCGGTATGAGAAGAAAAACGAATGAAAGGGTGTACGGATGAAAAAATTTTTTAACTGATATATATGAAGTAATGTTGCAGAAGGTTGAAAAAATAAGGACGGCTTTTGTATATTAAATCAAAGAAACAACAAATAGTATCAATATATGAACAGAATATGAACAACGGCGCTCTTTTTCAAAAAAGAGCGCCGTTGTTTTTTACGTGAAGCTGAAAGCAGGGCTGAGTATAATCATACCTGCAAACGACAGATACGTTGTCGAAGCAAATTATTATTTATTTGGGAGGTCATAATGATGACACAGAAAAGCAACGAAGAAATCTACAAATCACTGAGCGAGGAGGAACGCAATGTTACAGTAACCAGTGTTGAATTGACTGACAAGGCATTCAAAGGAAAAACTGACTACTCAGCTATTGCTCGATTAAATGGTAAGGTAGTCTTCCGTGAAGGAGAATATTTCTCCACCCTTGAGGGACTTCAGCTTTTCGTTTTCAATAATGGAAAGCAGATCACGGCCTACAATTGGAAAATTGAGGATGGAACTAAGAACTTTCGGATTCTGTACAGCACGAAAACCGACAAATCTGGGAAAATCTTCTTCTGCCTTATTCTCAGAGGAGATGTACCAATTATCGTTGGTCATACTGAAGATATTGAACAGGAGACTCACTATGAGCTTTTGGTTCATGCTTGGGATACGGAAACTGGATACATCTGGGTTGGTGACAACCAAGATGGTGGACTGACGAGAATTGATTACCTCATTTCTGGCAATACGACAGGTAAGCAGAACTTCATCGAGAATCTTATCGCGCAAAGCTACGTTCAGAAAACTTCTGAGGAGGAAGAAAAGTATGAATAAAGCCGAATTCAAGGAAAAACGAAAGAAATTGCTTGAGCAGCGTGTCCGGCCGACTGAAGGGACAGAAGCTGTGTCCGCATGGGATTACGATTTCAATGATTCTAATGAAGTTCTCCAGTCTGGTGAGGTTGAGCTATTAGAGAATATGACGCCGATTGTCCCTGAGGATAGACCGAAGACCAGCGAGATATTTAAGGAGAAACGGAACAAGGCACGGCATAAGTTGGATGCACCGATACTCTCAGAACAGCTTTCGGACTATCCTGGTTCTCTCAATGCGAGAGATGCAGTACCACCAATGGTCTTGATGATGGATGACGTACCAGATGATGTGCAGAAAAGCACATTGTCTGATCCAGTAAGTCTTCCAACACCAGAACCGGCCATCAAGAAAGTTTCCAAAGCTCAGTCCCTTGTGGAAGTGGCAGAGGAAGCGAAAAAACACGTCCACATCATTTCCTATGGAAATACGCTGTATTATTACAACAACTATTACTACACACAGCTTGATGCAAAGCAACTGATCAAGCTATATCGTAAGTATGTGGACTATGAACTCAATAATGAATCCAGCCTCCGCGGATATAAGGAACTCTACGGGTGCTTTATGACGGATCCCCAAATTGAGTGTAGCGAGCCGGAGGATGAGCCGATTTATGCACCTTTAGAAAATGGGATCTTTGATCTTGTAGAGTGGAAGCTTTACCCACACAGTCCTGATCCAATAACCTTTACCTACATTAAAGCAAAATATGCTCCGGAGGCAAAATGCCCGATATTTGAGGGCTATTTGCATCAGGTCACGGGCGGTGATCCCCAACTGATGGAGCGATTTTGGATGGCAATCGGGTATTTGCTTATCTATCCTGCACGGGGAAAGTTTTTCATTTTCATGAAAGGCGTCGGAAATAGCGGTAAGAGCGTTCTTGGAAGATTTATCCGACAACTGTACCCCAAAGAATCCATCAGCAGCATCAGACTCAAGAATCTGACAAACCAATTTGGAATGGCATCCTTGGCAACTTCCGTCATCAATTTTGATATGGATATGCCCAGTTCAAGAATCGATGATGAAGCAGCTTCTCGCCTGAAACAAATCACTGGAGGAGATTCAATGAATATTCCACGCAAATATCGTGATGATGCGCTGCTGGAAAGGCGCATCAAGTTTGTCTTTTCTAGTAATCACCCGCTCATCATCGACGGAGAGGATGAGGCACTCATGAAGCGTATCGTATACCTGCCTTTTAATTATGCAATCCCGGATAATCAGCAAGACCCAGATTTGGGAGACAAAATCTGGGCTGAGCGGGATGCCATTGTTACAAAGGCGCTGTATTATGCGCGAAAGCTCGTTCAACGCAACTACATCTTCCCTGAGATTCCTTATGTGGACAGCGCGAAGTACTCGCCTGTAAAAAGGTTCGTACAAGAAATCTGTGATACGAGCAATATAAATGCTGAAGTGGCTCTGTCTGACTTATACAAAGCCTATCTGGATTTTTGCAAGGAACAGAATATAGGAGCGTGCACAGACTCGGATTTAAGAAAGGCGTTGATTGCGATGGGATTTGAGCACATGCGTTCCCGGTGCTCAGGGGAAGGAATGATTGCACACGAACATGCTGTGTCGGAGTTCCGAGGTATCCGCCTTCGTCCGTAACGTCTGACTTCTCGGTGATATGTTACGGCTGATTTTTGTACAGGACCAACTGACGTTTCCGTGCCCATCCTTACGGCCCAGCCGGGAAAGTTCATTGACGATTGCCTTTTCCCCGTAGCCCTGAGAATAGAGCGTGAAAACCATCCGTATGGTAGCAGCCTGTTCTTCGTTGATAACGTATGTACGGTTGACCTTATCCCGGTCGTAGCCGATAATGTTGCCGCTGCCGTAAAGCACGCCGTTCTGCCGGCTTATCTTCTGCCCGGCAAGAACACGCTCTGAAATTTTGCGGCTTTCCTCCTGCGCCATGGTTGCCATGATGGAAAGCCGGAGTTCGCCATCGCCGTCCATCGTCCAGATGTTGTCGGATACGAAAAAGACCTCTACACCGAAATTGCGGAGTTCACGGGTAAGCTGAAGGGTATCGACAGTGTTGCGGGCAAAGCGGCAGACCTCACGCGTAACAATCAGATCGAATTTTCCGCATTTGGCATCGGAAAGCATTTTCATAAAAGCCGGGCGCTTTTTGGCGGAGGTTCCGGTGATGCCCTCGTCGATATAGCGGTCAACGACCTGCCAGTTTGGATGATACCGAAGCTGGTCATCGTACCATTGCATCTGGTTGCCAAGCGCATCGACCTGCGCTTCATGCTGGGTGGAAACACGACCGTAAAAGACAATGCGGCGGTCACGGTCTTTGTCCAATGGGAATTGCCCAAAGTACATTCTTTGCGTGATGTTCATAGAGGGCCTTGAAAACGCTGGATTTCGGTCAATGAGAACATGAGTGGGCTGGTTTGGCTTTTTGGTGACTTTTGAGGTCACAGCAGCCACGATCACAGTCGGTGCAAATTTGTTTCCTGTATTATTTTGTATTACAATAACAGGGCGTTTACCTCCCTGCTCAGAACCATAGTGTGGGTCAAGGTCTGCATAGTAGATTTCGCCCCGGAGAAAACCAAAGTCTTTTGTTACATATACGGTGGCGGTCACCCCCCCCTTTTCCTTATGTAGGCAAAAGCCGCCCTTGCGGACGGCTTCTGCGATGTGAAAGGAGACCTGCATGAAGAAGTAAGTTCACTGCTTGATGGGAAGATTGAAGCGGCGGCTGGCACCGTTATAGGTGCGAAGGATCAGCATCATATACTTGTAGCTGACGGTACCGCTCAGGGATTTCTCATCCCGCACCAGCGTCATGGGGTGAATGGTTTGCAGACGCTTCACCAGACGCTCCGGGTCATACTCGCCCTGATACAGAGCCACAAAGCGAACCATGCCCTGCAGGATGCCGGAGCGGAGGGAATCGGGGTCACCCTCCCAGCCCTTTGCCAGCATGGTCAGGGCTTCTTTGTAGAGGTCTGCGCCGTAGGCTTTGTATTCCTTGAAAGCCGTGCGGATGCAGATGATCTTCCACGGGGCACGGTAGCTGTCCAGACCGATCTGCAGACCGGTGCTTTCGGTGGCTTTCACGAATGCGAGAGATTCCGGGTCTTTGCCCACCAAAGCGGCGCGCAGCTCTGCGCCAGCGGTCAGCGGCGTGGAAACGCCCGTCTGCCGGGAAAACAGCATGGCTTCGTCTTCCTCTGTCAGTCCCTCGTACACTTTGCAGATGATCGGAAGATCCTGCCCGCCGTTCATCGCCCGACGGGTCACGATGGTATGCTGACCGTCAAAGACGAAGTAGTGACCGTCCCGGTAGCTGACCTTGGGCGGGTTGGCAATCAGTTCGGTGAACTCCGCCGACATCTTTTCGACATTGGGGATGTTCAGCTTGCGCTGATATTCCGCAGGGATTTCGAGAAAGGCACTGTTGATGACCTTTTCCTCGTAAGATAAAATACATTTCGCTTTCACTCCAAAAAAGAAAGAGCCGCAGCAATATGCACGCAGAATCAGACACTGAAAAGTGTCTGGAAGTTCTGCAATATAGCACGTCACTGCGGCTTATTTGCAAGTAATATCATTTTCTCAAAGCATTAAGGCGGTGGCTTTCCACCGATTGTGACCGGAATATCTTCTTTTTTGGCAACACACTTATACCACACAGTAATCGGTTCCTTTAGCGTCACAGCTGTTTTAAGGATAAAACAGCGTTTTCCAATCGGACAACTTTTATTACAACGGTAGACAACTCCATTTGAATTCATAATGTTCTCCTCACTTTTCTATATAAGCGTGTTCGCTTAAACATAACACCTTACTCTAAAATGAAGGGAGTCGAAACTCCCTGAGTTTTGATTAGGTTAAGTAAGCTGTTGTAGGCGGGACAATGAGCTGAAGATTCCTCAGCCGATACCTCATTGCCTGTCTGGATACCTGATAGACCTGGGCGATTTTCCGAATATAATCTTCCGTCCGATAATCTTCATGTGCTGGCCGATCAAATCCAGAAATCGAGCGCCACACGGTTGGAACCGTTTTCCTTGGCATAAGAAAATCTGCTGCACAGGTATTTGCTTGATATTCGATGTGATCCAGTGCGGTGACTAGTTTTTTCTTCTGCCCGAATAATGTGCACTTGGTCGTCTGGTGTACATAGTCAGGCGGTTCCCGCCGGAAACAGTTTTTGTGCAAAACCTGATGAAAAACTTCGTGCATCACCGTAAAACGTTCACGCCCAATATTGTTTCCCTCGGTCAAAGTGGCATCAATTAAAATTGTGCCCTTTTCAAGGTAGATCCTTTCGGGCTGAATCCCTTCATAAAGATGCGGTGCCGGAGAAACCCAGATATATCCTGGGTTGAAAGCGGTCAAGCCAAGGATAGCCTGATCCGGACGGATATACTTCCAGTCATAATCAACGCCAAGGCATTCCTCGATCACACGGTACACATCATATTCTTTCGGTTTTTTCAGCAACTCCGGGTCAAACTTCTGAAGCAGCTGTTCTGCTGCGCGTTCCAGTTGTTCCGGTGAATAACGATAGTAAAACATCAGGTACTTTCGCCACGCTCCTTCTTTTCCATCATCTCGATCATCTTCTGCCAGAGATCATCTCCGGCGTTTGTATCGCGTGCCATTCTGAGTGCAACACGGACCTGTTCGTTGCCCATGATGTACTCCGGGAGATCCGGAGAAACCGTGTTCTCCTTTGCATTCGCAGCAAGATCGAACATTTTATCCCGATCGTCTTCGGACAAATGTAGCGTTGTAGCAATTGCATAAAGTTTGTCCTTATCCGGTGGGTAACGGTGTCCCTTCTCAATGTCGCTCATATAGGCAGGCGCAATGCCGACCTCAGATGCGAGTCCCCGCAGCGTAATGCCACAGGCTATTCGTTTCTCCTTGATAAATGTCCCGAATTTTTCCTCCGTAGGCATAGGGCTTCCTCCTTTTGTTCAAAATCAGCGCGTTCGCTAATTTCTAACACCATTATACCCCATTTCTGCGCATTGTCAAGAGCATCGCACAAAAATTTTGGAAGGTTCTCTATCTGGAATGTATTCCTATCTGGACGAAAATAATGTATAATCGTTATGTAAAATGAGAGTTACTGTTCTATCCGTGACAGCATGAGAAGGAGATTATACCAATGGAAAACGCAAATTTCAATCAGCTGGTGTCGTTTGTATTCGGCATTGCCAATGACTGTCTGGTTGATGTTTACGATGTAGGCGACTACCGAAAAATTATTCTACCGATGATCGTGTTACGCCGCTTTGACGCAGTTCTGGAACCGACAAAACAGGCCGTTCTTGCCATGAAACAAAAACTGGATGCCGCAGGCATTCTGGAGCAGGATGTTGCATTGTGTTCCGTTGCACACGAGGCGTTCTGCAATAGTTCGCCTTTTACACTGTCCGATTTGAAATCCCGCACAAACCAGCAGCAGTTGAAGCAGGACTTCATTCTATATCTGGATGGATTCAGCAAAAATGTACAGGATATCATCACAAAATTTGAGCTTCGAAACCAGATTGATAAGCTTTCCGAGCATGACATTCTGGGGCTTTTGATTTCCAAGTTTGTTGACCCGTCCATTAACCTCAGCAGCCGTCCTGTGCTCAACCCGGATGGCAGTGTAAAACTGCCGGGATTGGATAACCACACGATGGGGACCGTGTTTGAAGAAGTTATCCGAAAATTCAATGAGGAAACGAATATCACCGATGCCGGACGTCATTTTACGCCCCGTGATATTGTGGAACTGATTGCTGATCTTGCCTTTGTGCCGATTGAAGATCAGATCAAGAGCACGACTTACCGCATTTACGATGGCGCTTGCGGCACCGGCGGTATGCTGACGGTTGCGGAAGAGCGCATTCAGAGGCTTTCCCAAAAGGCCGGTAAAAAAGTTTCCATCCATCTGTATGGTCAGGAGAATGCAGACGAAACCTACGCGATTGCGCGCGCCGATATGCTTGTTAAGGGTGAAGGCTCCCAGGCGAATAATATTTTCTTTGGCTCGACCATTTCTAATGATGGCTTTCCCGGAGAAACTTTCGATTTCTGCCTGTCAAACCCGCCGTTTGGTACGTCATGGAAAAAGGATCTGGCCGCATGGGGTCTTACCAAGAAAGATGATATCACGGATCCACGTTTTCAGGTCACCTATCGTGGGGAGGATTTTTCACTCCTGCCGGACATCGGCGACCCGCAGATGCTGTTTCTTGCAAACAATATCAGCAAAATGAAGCAGGATACCCCTTTGGGCAGCCGTATTGTAGAGGTGCACAACGGCTCTTCACTGTTTACCGGCAAGGCAGGGCAGGGGCCTTCCAATCTGCGTCAATATATCATCGAGCAGGATCTGTTGGAAACTATCGTGGCGCTGCCGGAGAAGATGTTCTACAATACCGGCATTGGCACCTATCTCTGGGTGCTTTCCAACAAAAAGAGTGCTCAGCGTAAAGGTAAGGTGCAACTGATCGATGCAACCACCATGAAAGCTCCACTGCGCAAGAACCTTGGTGAGAAAAACGGCGAAGTCAATGCTGCACTGCGCAAAAAGATTCTGGACCTGTATCTTGCATTTGACAAGGCAGACCCGGAATACAGTAAGGTTTTTGAAAATCACGAATTCGGTTATTGGCAGGGGACAATGCAGCAGCCAAAGCGCGATGAAAACGGCAAGATCCTGCTGGACAAAAAGGGCAATCCTGTCATTGACAAGGAGCGCAGCGGTGACACCGAGATCATTCCTTTTACCTACGAGGGCGGGATCGATGCCTTTATTCAGAACGAAGTACACCCCTATGCGCCGGATGCGTTTGTGAAACCGGGCAGTGAAAAAGTGGGCTACGAGCTGAGCTTTACCAAGTATTTCTATAAGCCGGTGCAGCTGCGGACGCTGGACGAAATTGCAGCGGATATTCGCGCGATTGAGAAGGAAACCGATGGCCTTCTGGACGAGATCATTGGAGGCTGAGATGAGATACGAGAAATATAAGGCATTCGAGTACGATTGGCTTCCTGAAATACCTGCACATTGGGATTCAAAGCAGCTACGGGCATATTTATCCTTAGCAGATGAGCGAAAAGGTGATAGGAAGGATTTACAGCTACTGTCGGTTTATCGTGAGTATGGAGTGATACCCAAGAATTCAAGAACGGACAATAAAAATCATGAAAGTGAAGACACTTCCAAATATAAGGTCGTCAAAAATTCAGATATCGTTGTTAACAAAATGAAACTTTGGCAGGGCTCTCTTGGAGTCTCAAAATATGACGGATTTGTCAGCCCTGCTTATATTGTTGCACATAATCGCTTTGATGGAATTTGGACTATTTGAATCGGATTCTTCGTTCACCCGTGTTTAAAACTTATTACAACCGTATATCTTACGGTATTCGTGTAGGACAGTGGGACTCTGATTACTATGATTTTAAGCGATTGGTAATTCCTGTCCCTCCCCGCGAGGAGCAGGACCAGATTGTGCGGTATCTGGACTGGCAGGTGTCCAAAATCAACAAGCTGATTCACGGCTACCAACGGCAGATCAAATTGCTGGAAGAGCGGCGGCAAACTGTCATTGACCGAGCGGTAACAAAGGGAGTTCGGCAAGGTCGTCAAATGCACAGCATTCAGGCAAACTGGATGGGGGATATTCCTGCCGATTGGAAAATGATTCCGTCAAAACGACTGTTCCTTGAAAGTAAGGAGCGCAAGCATCCGGATGATAAACCCGCAACTGCAAGTCAAAAATACGGAATTATTTTGCAGGAAGACTACATGAAGAGCGAAAACAAGCGCATTGTGATTGCGACGCAAGGGCTTGATGACTGGAAGCATGTAGAACCAGACAATTTTGTGATTAGCTTGCGTAGCTTTCAAGGTGGCATCGAGCGAAGTGAAATTTTTGGATGTGTGACATGGCACTATATCGTCCTATTGCCGCAGAAATATGTGGTGCCAAGATACTTCAAGTGGTTACTGAAATCCAAGAGTTATATCAAAGCTCTTCAAGGCACTTCTGAATTTATTCGCGATGGACAGGATTTGCGCTATTCAAATTTTGTAAAAGTTGATTTGCCGTTGATTCCCGCCAGTGAACAGGAAGAGATTGCAGATTATATTGAACAGGAAACCGCTAAAATCGACCGAGCGATTTCTGTTCTGGAAAAAGAGATTGAACTCCTCAAAGAATACCGCACTCGTTTGATTTCCGATGTGGTCACCGGGCAGATGGACGTGCGCAACGTTGAAGTGCCGGAGTATACGCCGGAAGAAGATATTGCAGAGGAGGCTCCGGAAGAACAGGAGGTGGAGATGGATGCCGACTAATGTAAAAGAAAACGGCTTTGAATCGTCGATTGTGAGCTGGCTTGTGCAGCACAACGGCTATGAGCAGGGCTCCAATGCGGATTACAATAAAGAAATCGCGATGGATGAAACACGGCTGTTCCGTTTTCTGAATACCACGCAGGCGGACAAAATGAAGCAGCTGCGTCTGGAAAACGACCCTCTGGAAAAGGAAAAATTCTTGCAGCGGCTGGATCAAAGTCTCCATACCAATGGTGTGATCGACCTGCTGCGCAAGGGGTTCCGTTATAAGCACTTGGTATTGGATGTGTTTTATGTGCGTCCGTCTCCCGGCAATGAAACTGCCGCCAAACTCTACGCACAGAATATTTTCAGTGTGACCCGGCAACTCCAGTATTCCCGCCAGAATCCACTGCTGGCACTGGATGTATGCCTGTTTCTGAATGGTTTGCCCATCGTTACCATGGAGCTGAAAAATCAGCTTACGAAGCAGAATGCAGCGGATGCTGTAAAGCAGTATAAAGATGAACGCACTCCGGATGAAGTGCTTTTTAGCTTTAAGTGGTGTATCGTTCACTTTGCTGTAGATGACAATGAAGTGCGGATGTGCACCGAGCTCAAGGGGCAAAAGTCGTGGTTCCTGCCGTTCAACAAAGGTTACAACGATGGTGCAGGCAATCCACCAAATCCGGACGGCATGAAGACAGATTATCTCTGGAAAGAAATCCTTCGCAAAGATGATTTCTCCAACATCATTGAAAATTATGTGCAGATCATTTGCGATGAGGATGAAGAAACGCATAAAAAGAGCTACAAGCAGATATTTCCGCGCTATCACCAGCTGCAACTGGTCACTTCTCTGCTGGCGGATGCCAAGCGAGATGGAGTTGGAAAGCGATACCTGATCCAGCACAGTGCGGGCTCTGGAAAGTCTAATTCCATTGCATGGCTGGCGCACCAGCTGGTTACGTTGAAAGACGCAACCGACCACAATATTTTTGATACTGTGATCGTTGTTACGGATCGCGTTAATCTGGACAAGCAGATTCGGAATACGATCCGGCAGTTTATGCAGGTTTCCTCTACAGTCGGCTGGGCCAAGGACTCATCGGAACTTGGAACACTGCTGGAAAAAGGTACAAAGATCATCATCACCATTGTACATAAGTTCCAGTTCATTCTGGAGGATATCTCCAAGCTCCACACCAACCGGAGCTTTGCAATCTTGATCGACGAAGCTCATTCAAGCCAGAATGGCGACCTTTCCACAAAAATGAATATCGTTCTGTCCGGAAGCGAGTATGACAATGACGATCTTCTGGAAGATAAGATCAACACCCTGATTGATGGCAAAAAGCTTGCAAAAAATGCCAGCTATTTTGCTTTTACCGCCACGCCCAAAAATAAAACGCTGGAAGTGTTTGGTCGGGAAGAAATTCAGCCGGACGGAAGTAAAAGATTTTTTCCGCACTATGTCTACACGATGAAGCAGGCTATTGAAGAGCACTTCATCATGGATGTCTTACGCTATTATACTCCGATCCAGAGCTTTTATAAGCTCTCCAAAACGGTTGAGGATGATCCACTCTTTGATAAAAAGAAGGCACAGCGGTTGCTCCGCTATTATGTGGAATCCAATCAATATGCAATCGAGCAGAAGGCGGGCATCATTGTAGAGCATTTCCACACAGAAGTGATTGGCCGTGGAAAAATTGGCGGTCGAGCCCGTGCCATGGCGATTACCAGCGGAATCCCGCGTGCCATCGAATACTATAAAGCGATCAATGCTCTTCTGGAACAGCGTAAAAGTCCTTATAAGACGATTATTGCCTTCTCTGGCACTACCAAGTATGAGGGCAGGGAAGTTACCGAAGCAGACCTGAATGGTTTTGCAAGCTCCAAAATCGAGCGTACCTTTAAGAAAGACCCTTACCGGATTCTGATTGTTGCGAATAAGTTCCAGACCGGTTTTGATGAACCTTTGCTGCATACGATGTATGTAGATAAGGGGCTTTCTGATATTAAAGCAGTTCAGACACTTTCCCGTCTGAACCGCAGTGCACCAGATAAAAATGATACGTTTATTCTGGATTTTGTAAACGATCCGGGTGTGATTAAAGCAGCTTTTGATAAATACTACAAAACAACGATTCTGTCTGGCGAAACAGATGTCAATAAACTGAACAATCAGATTTCGGAAATGGAATCGCTTCAGGTTTACACCCACGAGGATGTGGATTCCTTTGTCGAGGCATATTTGGATAATGCGCCTCGTGAGGAACTTGATCCGATTTTGGACAGATGTACAGAAAACTACAAAGAGCTAATCCCGGAAGAACAGATTCTCTTCAAATCCAATGCCAAAGGATTTGTTCGGACATACAATTTTCTCTCGGCGATTTTGCCCTACGGTAGCGTAGAGTGGGAAAAGCTGTCGATTTTCCTGAAGCTGCTGATCGGCAAACTTCCGTCTCCCGCTGAAGATGACAATATCAGCGGTCTACTGGAAGATATTGATCTGGAAAGCTATCGTGCAGTGGCACAGGATACCATGCGGATTCAGCTGGACAATGAAAATGGTGAATTGAATCCGATCCCCGTCAGCAGGGATGTTGGTATTTCGGTGCCAGAGCTTGATCCTCTGACGCAGATTCTGAAGGAATTCCATGATGCGTTTGGAGGCATTGACTGGACAGACGAAGATAAAGTGAAAAAGCAGGTTGCTGATCTGCCCGCCATCGTCAGTAAAGACGAAGCCTATCAGAATGCTATAAAAAACTCAGATGCACAGAATGCTCGTGTTGAAAGCGACCGTGCAACGATGCAGGCGATTCTCGATTCCATGAGTACGACGATTGAACTGTACAAGGCAGTGAACGAAAACCCGGCACTCTGTAAGTGGATTCAGGATATGGTTTTTGCCAACACGTATCAGACTTCGCCGCCTGCCAAAGAAGATCAGCCTGATTTCGATTGAAACACCAAAAGATATGTGATAAAATCGACTTATGATAGGGGATTATGCCCATCGCCGGGTGCTCGGCCTATCAATTTGCATGAAATTTGGATTTTGGAAGGAAGCAGCTATGCGTATTGAAAATCTGACCTTGAAAAATTTCAGGAACTTTGAAAATACCGAGATTCCGCTGAATCCTAAGATGAATATTGTAATCGGCAACAACGGTAGCGGAAAAAGTTCTCTGCTTATGGGCGCATTGACTGCCGCCAGCACTTTCTTCCTTGGAATTGACTATGCTTCTCCTCGCAGTATCAAAACGGAAGACGTTCGCCATGTGGCGTATGAAACCAATAAAATTTATCAGCAACGCGAAGTTTATCCGGTTGAGGTGTCCTGTCAGGGTGTTATAAACGGTAATGCTTGTACATGGTCTCGCTCTCTGAGTGGACCAAAATCCAACACTACCTATGGTGCTGCATCGGATCTGAAAAAAATTGCATCTGAACTTCAAAAAGAAGCAGCACTTCCTTCTTCGCAAACGGTACTTCCGCTCATTGCTTACTATGGTACGGGCCGCCTGTGGGCACAAAAGCAGGCGAAACAGAAGGAAAAACAGAAGCTGAAGTCCCGCTTTGAAGGTTATCAGGACTGCATCGCTGAGCAGGCTACGGACAAGCAGCTTATGGAGTGGTTCAGTGACATGACCCTCCTTGTCAGTCAGGAAGGACCTATTCCGCAGGTGAGTGCGGTTCAGCGGGCGTTGGAACGCTGCTTTGCGGATTTGATCGACCACGATGAAACGCAGCATGTTAAGGTGGAATATCGTCAGAGATATCGGGCGATTGTTGTTGAATACGTTAATCGGAATGGCGAACATGAGCTTCATCCGATGTCTGAGATGAGCGATGGATACCGGTCTGTGCTGAATATGGTAGCAGATATTGCGCACCGGATGGCTGTTTTGAATCCTCAGCTCGGCGATTCTGTTTTGGAAACACCTGGTATCATCATCATTGATGAGATTGAATTACACTTGCATCCCGGCTGGCAAAAGCGAATCCTGAATGATTTGACAACGGTTTTTCCCAATATTCAGTTTATTGTATCCACGCATTCTCCGGAAGTGATTACTTCCTATAAGGATGCAAATCTTATTCTGCTGAAACACGAGGGCAGTGCAACACAAATCGATTCTGCCTACGGCAAGGATGTAAACACTGTTCTGCGAAGCATCTTGCTGGTTGGAGACCGTCCGATTGAAATTGAAAAGCTGTTTGATAAATTCTCGGAGCTTCTCCATAAGGAGGATTATGCAAAGGCCAAAGAGGTTCTGGAAAATCTGGAACAGATTTTGGGATATAATGATCCGTCCGTCTATGATGCCAGAAACAGTCTGGAAATTGAGCAAATGGAGTGGCCGGAATGAGGTATATCAAAAAGTCAGAGATTGAACCGCGAGATTTGCGAGAGTATAAAAAGAACTGCCGCAAAGCATCCCCGCCGTTAAAAATTACTTATAAAGATATGCCAAAGGACGGTACACGGCAGCAGTTGGCACGCGACCAAGGTTATCTTTGCGCATATTGTATGCGCCGCATTAGTCTCAATCCGGCGGACCAACTCAACTATCTGAATATTGAACACCTTGACCCGCAAAATCAGTTGCCGGATGAGGCAACTACAGATTTTTCAAATCTTCTGGGCGTGTGTCCCGGAAATCGGAGTTCTACGGAAAATGCAAAAAAGACTTGCGATGCCTACCGTGGAATCTTGGAAGAAGATCAGCAGACAATGCGCTTGAATCCGCTGGATGAAGCTCAGATGGATACAATCTTCTACCAAAGAAATGGTGAGATAGGATCAACCGACACGGAACTTAACAAGGAGCTTTCCGACAAGCTCAACCTGAACAGTGAAGCGGCCTACTTACCGCAAAATCGTGAAACCGCTTACAGTCAGTTGGTAAGATTTCTGAAAGCCAAAAAGCCCATAGGTGAATGGTCAAAGCCATTTCTTCAGCAGGCATGGCAGTTGTTTTGTACGCCGGACAAAACAGGGGCCTATCGGGAATATGTTGGGGTCTATGAATACTGGCTCAAGCATTGGATGAAGAAGTGATTTCGTGCTAAGTGTTAGGCTTATGTGCCGCTGCTTGACGCACAACGTCTGCTGCTAGGTTCAATATCATGTGTTTTATAGCCTGCTTAAAATGCAAACAACGTACCACCGTAAATCCGAATGCCCTGCAATTTTGGCTGCCGCTCAGGCTGCTATCAAAAATCCCAGAAAGTAAGATTGTTGCATGAA
>OCAI01001175.1_pt1 | contig 14708 bp, 12 predicted proteins | sample 1538271 | NCBI WGS metagenome assembly OCAI01 (sample SAMEA2580269, study PRJEB22360) | human gut metagenome | biome: human gut; feature: human-associated habitat; material: faeces | place: Denmark | collected 2008/2010 | reverse complement strand
TTAAGACACCGCCCTTTCACGGCGGTAACACGGGTTCAAATCCCGTTGGAGTCATTACGATTCATAAATGAGTGATATCGTCTAATATGCCGTTGTGGCTCAATTGGCAGAGCAGCTGATTTGTAATCAGCAGGTTACCGGTTCAAGTCCGGTCAACGGCTTTAAACGGACCTTTAGCTCAGTTGGTTAGAGCAATCGGCTCATAACCGATCGGTCCGGGGTTCGAGTCCCCGAGGGTCCATTTAAACTAAATAATTTACATTCTGGCCCGGTGGCTCAGCTGGTTAGAGCGCCGCCCTGTCACGGCGGAGGTCGTGGGTTCGATTCCCATCCGGGTCGCTAGATTGTGTTTAAACCAATCGTTTGGGATCATAGCTCAGCTGGGAGAGCATCTGCCTTACAAGCAGAGGGTCATAGGTTCGAGTCCTATTGGTCCCACTTATATGCCAGATAATTAAGGTATGTATATGCCGCAGTGGCGGAACTGGCAGACGCGCAGGACTTAAAATCCTGTTCGAGTTAAATCGAGTACCGGTTCGATTCCGGTCTGCGGCATTTAGATGTGAATAACATCTGAATTGTCATATTTGACAATTGAATATGTGGGCGTAGCTCAGCTGGATAGAGCGTCTGGCTACGGACCAGAAGGCCGGGAGTTCGAATCTTCTCGCCCACGCTGAAGAGATCTGATTTATCAGGTCTCTTTTTGTATGTAAAAAAAGAACACAATGATACAAATTTTACAATTATTTCATTTGTTAATTATAAAATTCAAAACAATACACTATTTCCTTTACATTTGTGTCGTTATATGGTAAAATTCTTCAAGTATGTAACAGAAGTGTAACAATTGAAAGGGTTATCAATGAAATCACGATTAAAGAAAATAACAATTTTCTCATTAGTCTTTTTATTTATATTTGGTACAGCAATCACAACAACACCAAAACAGCAGGTTAAGGCTGATGATGGATATAATGGAAAAATCTTCAGACACTGGTGCAAATTAAGATCCAGCAGATCAAAAAGATCAAAAGTTTTAAAGAGATTAGAGATTGGAACACCTGTCACAGTCTATTCAACAAGTGGACAGTGGAGAAAGGTTTCTGTAGACGGTAAGACAGGATATGTCTTAAAGAAATATGTTTATATTAACACAGATGCTCCTACATTAGAAGGAACAACATATGACAAAGGACAGACAGTAGCACAATTTGCACAGCGTTTTGTTGGAAACTCCTACGTATGGGGTGGAACAGACCTAAACAGAGGAGCTGACTGTTCAGGATTTATTGGATCAGTTTACAGATCATTTGGATATAATCTTCCAAGAACTTCTTCTGAATTAAGAAGAGCAGGAAGAAAAGTTTCTTATAATGAGAAACAGCCAGGAGATATCATCTGTTATAATGGACATGTAGCGATGTATATTGGAAATGGAAAGATCGTACATGCAAGTAACAGAAAAACAGGAATCAAAATTTCGCCAAGAGCAAACTACCGTAGAATTGTTTGTGTAAGACGAGTAGTGGAATAATTACATAAAGAATTGGAAGAACCTTTATATGATCAGATTAGATTATGTAGGGGTTCTTTTTTTCGATTTATAGGAAATTCCCCTATGAATTGTAATGAATTAGTAAAAGTAATCTTTGCTATTAATGAGTTGCAATTGTATAATATTGACTAGAAGCAGGTAGAAAGGAAGACAAAGATGAAAACATACAAAGGAATTATTTTTGATTTAGATGGTACTTTATTAGATACGATCAATGATCTTACAGACAGTGTCAATGATGTAATGAAAATCTATGGATGGAAAGAATATGATAGCGAAGCATGTAAGATGATGGTTGGAAATGGATTTCGTAAATTAATCCAGAGAGCATTGCCAGAAGAGAAACAGAAAGACGAAATGTTTCTTGATGAGGCAGTTGATCAATTTTCAAAAGCATATCAGAAGAGATATTTAAACAAAACGATTCCGTATGAAGGAATTCTTAAGTTACTGGGAACTTTAGAAGAAAAAGGAATTAAAATTGCAGTAAATTCCAATAAACGAGGAGATTATACTAGTGCATTGGTAAATAAATATTTTTCACAGTTTCCATGGGTTGCAGTGTATGGGGAACGTGAAAGAGAAGGAATTCCTAAGAAACCGGATCCAAGCGCGGCATTAGAGATTGCTAATCATATGAATTTGCCAGCAGAAGAAGTTTTATATATTGGTGATTCAAAAACAGATATGGAAACAGGACAGAATGCCAAGATGGATACGATAGGTGTAGCATGGGGATTTCGAGGAGCAGAGGAGTTAAGAGAGAATAATGCTACATATATTGTAGAGAAACCGGAAGCGATTTTAGAGTACGTTATATAAACCAACAACAACCCAAAGTGAAACATAGCGCCATAATGAGTGCCATATTTGAACTGAAAATCATTTCAGGTAAAAAAGATTGTATGTTAAAATAAACACAGATAAGAAAAGTACAAAAGAAGCAGGAAAAGACTTTGCAGAATGTTTGGATGCTATGAATGCAGCAGCAGAAAAAGGATGGCAGTCTACAAAAGATCTTGTAGCCAAGATCGGACGAGCAAGCCGTCTTGGAGAACGCTCTCGAGGAGTTCTTGATGCAGGAGCAACCAGCTGTTATTTCATCATCACAACCATTGGAAGCACAGCAAAGAGCCTGTTATAAGAATGATTCATATTGCGAAAGCAATGAACCTCTATATATTCATACAATTTGTTTAGGAAGAACCTCAAAGTTTCGGAAAGAAGCTTTGGGGTTCTTTCATTTCATAGGAAATTTAAAAAAAGTTATTGACAAACGGGCAAAAAATATATAAACTAACTGTATCATATGAAATAGTACAGTTAGTACAGCTAATACAGTATGGCATACAGTACGACAAAAACAATAAGGAGGTACAGGTGTGTTTCGAATCAACCCTGCCAGTGGCAAGGCAATTTATGAACAGATCATGGAACAAGTAAAAGAAGCAGCGTGGAAAGGATATCTAAAACCTGGAGATGCATTGCCGTCCGTTCGTAAATTAGCATTAAGTCTCAATGTAACACCCAACACTGTAGCGAAAGCATATCAGTTGTTGGAGAAAGAGAAAGTAATTATAACAATACGAGGAAAGGGAGCATTTTTGGCAGAAAATGCTTCACAAGAGGTGGACAAAGGAAAGATGCAGGAGATCAAGATAAGTTTAAAAGAGATATTAAGTGAGCTTCGTTATGAAGGGTATGATGAAAAGAAGATAGCAAGCCTGATACATGAGATCTATCAGGATCTGGAGGGATAGGATATGAAAGTGATCGAACTAAAGGACGTGAAAAAATCATATGGAAAGAATGAGATTCTTCATGGAATCAGCCTTGATATAGAAGAGGGAAGCATTCATGGGCTGGTAGGACGCAATGGATGTGGAAAAACAACATTGATCAAATGCTTAACTGGGATTTATGAACAGGATCAAGGACAGATCTTGGTCTGTGGAGAAGAAATTTTCGAGAATCCAAATGTAAAAGCACAGGTAGGATATGTTGCAGACAGCAACCAGTATTTTGAAGGGTATCATATCGATGAGATGGTAGAATTTTATAAACAGATCTACCCAACATTCGATGAGAAAGTATTTAGGGACTACAATCAGAGTATCGGATTAGATGTAAGCAAAAGGATTAAAGAATTATCCAAAGGACAGGCAATGTCATTAGCTTCGATGTTGAATCTGTCCATTCATCCAAAAGTGATGATCATGGATGAACCAATGTCAGGACTTGATGTGATCGCACAGAAACAGATCAAAGATTTTATTGTCAATGAAGTCGATATGAATGGAATGAGTGTGCTGATCTCATCACACGATTTAAAGGATTTAGAAAGTTTCTGCGATTCCGCAAGTATGATGAAGGACGGAAAGATCCTTTATCAGGGAACAATGGATCAGATGAAAGAACGATTTACAAAATTACAGGTTGTATTTGGAGAATCAAGAAGCGAGATCTTCAAAGAACTTTCGGGAGTGATCACATATTCCAATCTTGGAAGTGTATACACAGTAATATTAGAAGGGTATGGAGAGCCAATTCATGAGGCATTAAAACAAGCAGGAGCGATTGTAGTAGAGGAAATTCCATTAAGTTTAGAAGAAGTATTCGTCTACAGCAACCGCTAAGAGGAGGAACTTGGAGATGAAATTTTTTAGAAAATATAATCTGGTACTTCCACCAGCAGCATTGTTATATGGGATTTCCGCATGGAATATCAAATATCCGGAGGATGGACTGCCACAGACGATGATGGATGATCTTGTCAATGGATGGCTTTTGATCATAATTTTATTTGCAGCATTATCAGCAGGAATTGTATATCAACTGCAGCAAAATAAAAAACAGCAATATATCTACAGCCTTCCATGGACAAAGAAAGACATTTACCAAAAGAGTCTTACAAAACTGCATATATCACTTTTGTTCGCAGAGATCATCTATGGAATTTTCTTTGCAATGAAGATCGCAACGATTCCGAATGCGGAATCAATCACGAATGTGATCATATGCACATTATGGAATGCAGTAATTTGTTTTGTATTTTGTGCACTGATACAGGTTTCATTGATCGTGACAGCATATATCTGGCAAGGACTTGTCATAGCAGTCGTTACATTTTATGTGATATTGCCGATGATCCTTCAGAATCTGGCATTTTTACTCCAGTTGCTGTTTAAGGTAAGATCTTCTAGATTTGCGATACTCGAGTGGGTTATCTATGGAAGATTCGGCAGAACATTTTTATATCCATTAAATTTTCAGCTTGATACAAATAGCTTGGAGAGCAATCCGATCTGGAAAGCACAATATGTAAATTCTGCGATCATCTGTATTGCCGTTTTATTTGCAGCAGGAGTCTTTAGTATCTGGTTTGCAAAACGACAGTTTATCAAGCAGGAGCAGGCACAGAACCGAATGTTAACAAGGTTATCAGGGATGCAGAATAAAGTCATTACGACGATAGTGATCACGATCCTGTGTTTTAATGCATTAAGTAATTATGAGATATATATTCATATATTTAAGTATGACAAGACACTTCGAACCAGAATTTATGGATTGGTCGCATGGGGAAAAGAATTTATGTGTTCATCAGACAGTTATAAACTGATCATACAGAAATTAAATGCAGTACATTGGATTATATATTTGGTAATGATATTAGTGATCACATATTTTGCTGTATCGATTATTCAGACAATAAGGAGGAAATGTTATGAGAGGGCTTGTTAATCATGAAAAACGAAATCTGCTAGCCATAACATTAGTGTATACTATAGTGATATGTTTTATATTACAATATGTGATCGCAAACGATATTTCAGGAACTGCAGATCAGATCAATAATTTTTATGGAGGGATTTATAATGATTATGGTAATCTGTTTTTAGGAACATTAGATCAATACTATAAAATGTTTATTATCGTTCTTATGATACCGGTTAGTTTTGTAGCGGTAATACAGTATCGGGAAAGCAGCACATCAAAATGTGGTGAATTTCTAATGCAGCTTCCGATCAAGAGAGGCCAGATCTTTCTAACAAGGACGATCACAGGAATGATGACATATACGATTCCATGGCTTTTCCTTTCATTCGGAATGATCATGATGAGAACAAAGGCACAGTCATGGTATGAGATGAATCTATCCGTATGTAAGAACGGAGCAGTACTTCTTGGAAATGATAACATGATACATTTGTGTGCGTATCTTCTATTCATATGGGTATCACTGACACTCATCTATGCCATTGCCATATTTTTTCAGAATATCTGCAAAAGACCATGGATCGCAGGAGCGATCGGAATCGGAGCAATGTTATTTCCAAATTTTATGGATTATATGATGCCCAAAGTATTATCATTCCCAGATACAATATATCATGGCTGGTGGATGGCTACATTTTTTGAAAATGGACCGATCACAAAACAGTTTATATGGGATAAAGGTGTGAACCAGCTGGTGACGATGGCTTCGTTTGATCATTTTGCACAGATCCTTCTGATTCAGATCGTATTGATCGCGGTATTTTTTGGAGTTGCATTTTATGTATTTCAAAAGTCAGATATGGCAAAGAGGAATAATTTTATGTATTTTCCATGGATGGAGCATTTGTTTGTATGGATCTTCCCATTCTGTGTTTCACTATTCATTGTAGTGATAGGGTTCAAGATTCAGTCATACACAGGCGGCATTCTGGCAGCAGTGATCGCAACGATCATATATTATATAGTAGAAAAGCGTAAGAAAAGGAGGGCAGTATAATGTATTATTCAACTGCAACTGGTTATATTATCATATTATCACCACTGATCCTTCTAGCTTTATTGGCAACGATCGGAATCGTGCTTTATCGTCATCCGTCAAAATTACAGAGAAAATGGTATAGCATATCATTTAAGAAAAGAAAAAGAGTCAAACAAATAGCGATCTTTCTTGGATTTTGTATAGCAGCAGGACTATTTATCTATCCTTTGACAAGCAAAAAACAGTTCGTATCAACGATCAGTCTGTCAGCAAATGAAAACAATTTTATCACAGAAGATAAGATCGATCAGATTTCAGAAGACAGAAGAGAAATAAAAAATGAACAATGGCTGAAAAAATTTTATAAGATGATGAAATCAGACGATGAAAGTTCGACTCTTTTAGATGACAGTGGAAGTTATGAAGTATGGAAAACGAGTATCCTGGAAGATAAAACGGGTGAGTATGAGCTACGTTTAAGAGCAGAAGACACCGTTCTTCGTAGATTTTCAATACAGCAATCGGATGAAGATATTGATTCTGACGTAGATTTCGACAGTTACAATACTGACGGATTTTATGATATCATTCAAAGACCAGACAATACATTCGAAGAAAATTATCAAAAGCTTACAGATTCAGAAAAAAAAGAAATTAAGGATCTCAATTGGAATTACAAAGATGGTCTTTTGTATGCAACAAATGAAAATCATAAGAGATGTATCAATGGAACATCCCAGTATTATATGAAAAACTCCAAATTGATCAATACGATGGAGAATTCAGGATACAAAGGAATCAAAAAATGGATGGAACAATGCGAAAAAGATACAGCAGGGATTAAAGTAAAAGTTGGAGATAAAACATACTTGTTCCATAATACAGACAAATGGCATACATTCAAGAAAAATGGATTAACATGTCTGTATAATTACAAACGTTTTATCATTCGATTTGATTTTAACAAAGTGATTGGGTTTAGGAGTAATCTATCTGACCTTCCACAAAGTGGCAGAGAAATGTGGACAGCTATATCGGATCATAGTGGATCAGCTGCGAATGAAGTTATTCTTCGTTCTTATAATGATGAAGAATTATATGCAAGGAAAAATGTTCAGATCTTTTTGCAAGATCACAAGATCAAACAGATGTTGATCTACTGGGATGAAACAGAGGCATTCAAAGGATTCACAAAAGAAGAAAAGATATTCTTAAAAGGCTGTTTCGAAAAAATGGGTATCTCATCCAAGGATGCACAAGAATGGTTAAATACATTTATGATCAAGAAAACGCCACAGAGCGGTAAGTTAGGAAGCTGGACATACAGCAAAGGAAATAGTAAAAATCAGGTAATATCATTGATCAATCATAATGAAAATAATAATTATGTAAATTTTTACAAAAAAAGTAAAGGAAATAATTGACAAATACAAAATGATATGGTAAATTATGGGTAGAAAGTGCTTACAGCACAAACTCCCCTTAATAAACAGTTCGAGAACTACGGTTTTCCTGCGATTGTTCATCGCCCATACCCCATAGAATCTCGAAAGAATTGTATTTTAGATTATCATCATCAACAATCATTTTATATTTATCTGCAATCCTCTATCTAAGTTGTGATGTGAGCACTTTCGATTTTTAAAATATGAAAATAAGGATTCCTATGATTCTATGATATAGAAACATAAGAATCCTTTTCATTATTTTTAACAAATCACAATGACAAATCAAAAATAATATGATATGATATTATTTTGAATGGGATAATATAAGAAAGTAGTAGAAATTCACATATAGGAGGAAGAAACATGCCAGTAAAGTATGTATTTGTTACAGGAGGAGTTGTATCTGGATTAGGTAAAGGAATCACAGCAGCTTCTCTGGGACGATTACTAAAAGCCAGAGGCTATCATGTCACAAGCCAGAAGTTTGATCCGTATATCAACATTGACCCAGGAACAATGAACCCAATCCAGCACGGAGAAGTTTTCGTAACAGATGACGGAGCAGAGACTGACTTAGACCTTGGACATTATGAAAGATTTATCGATGAAGGACTGAATAAGAAATCAAACGTTACAACAGGTAAAGTATATTGGAGTATCTTATCCAAAGAACGTCGTGGAGATTATGGCGGTAACACAGTACAGGTAATCCCACACGTAACAAACGAGATCAAGAGCCGTTTTTACAGAAGTGAAGACCCAAGCGATCAGGAAGTAGCGATCATTGAGATCGGAGGAACTGTAGGAGATATCGAAAGTCAGCCATTCTTAGAGGCATTAAGACAGTTCCAGCATGAAGTAGGACATGAAAACTGTATTTTAATTCATGTAACATTAATTCCATACTTAAAGAGTTCAGGAGAATTAAAGACAAAACCAACACAGGCAAGTGTCAAAGACTTACAGGGAATGGGAATCCAGCCAGATATCCTTGTATGCCGTTCAGACTATCCATTAGATGATGGAATCAAGAGAAAGATCGCACAGTTCTGTAACGTTGAACGTTCAAGAGTTATTCAGAACTTAGATGCAGAAGTATTATACGAAGTACCTTTGATGATGGAGAAAGAACATCTAGCACATGAAGTATGTGAATGTCTGAACATGCCATGCCCAGATCCAGATCTTGATGACTGGAAGAAGATGATCAATGCATGGAAACATCCAGAACATAAAGTAGAGATCGCATTAGTTGGTAAATATGTATCTTTACACGATGCTTACATCAGTGTCGTAGAATCCTTAGAGCATGCCGGAGTCGCGAATTCAGCAGATGTCAAGATCCGCTGGGTAGATTCAGAGAGAATCAGCTCTTACAATGTCGATGAGATGTTAAGTGGAGTTCACGGAATCTTAGTTCCAGGTGGATTCGGAGATCGTGGAATCGAAGGAATGATCTGTGCGATCAAATACGCAAGAGAAAACAAGATTCCATATCTTGGACTATGCTTAGGAATGCAGCTTACATTAGTAGAATTCGGAAGACATGTCTTAGGATTCTCTGATGCACACAGTCAGGAATTTAATCCAGACACAACACATCCGATGGTTCATATCATGGCAGATCAGGACGGAGTCACAGATCTTGGTGGAACATTACGTTTAGGATCTTACCCATGTGTATTAACAGAAGGATCCAAAGCATATGAATTATATGGAGAGAAAGAGATTCACGAAAGACATCGTCATAGATATGAAGTAAATAACGAATATCGTGACATCCTTCAGGAGAATGGAATGATGTTATCCGGATGCTCACCAGACGGAAGAATCGTAGAGATGGTAGAGATTCCAGAACATCCATGGTTTGTGGCAACACAGGCACATCCTGAGTTTAAATCAAGACCTAATAAAGCACATCCATTATTTAAAGGATTTGTAGAAGCAGCCTTAGAACATCAAGGTAAATAACACAAAAAGTTAATATAACATCATCAAAAAGATTCTGAGATAGATTGATATCTCAGAATCTTTTTACGTATTATTTACAATTCAATACAATTAGAATTTACATATATATGATAGAATCCTTTAAGAGTCAGAAAGATATGAAAAGACAAAGGTATCAGGAGGTATATATGAGATCTAATTGGAGAAAACAAATGATGATCAGTGCATTAGCATTGACACTTTCTGCAACAAATGTAGCACCAGTATTTGCAAGTGCCGCTCCAGATGGCAAGACAAATGCAGCAGATATTGCACAGACAATGGGAACAACGGCACAGTGGAATCGTTGGGAGAAAGAATGGGAAACTTTAAAAAATGACTGGACACAAATTTCATTGTCACCAGGAAGCAATGCAACGGAGTTGAATTTTGCATGGTATACACCAAAGCAGACAAATGATGATCATTCAAATGCAAATGTTCCAAAACTGATCATTGGTGAAGGACATAATATGAAAAATGCCAAGGTGTACGAGGCAGAACAAACAGCAGTAAAAGATGAACAGGATAACAATGGGGAAACTTATAATTCTAATAAAGTAACAGCAACAGGATTAAAAGAAAACAAAACATATTATTATAGTTACGACAATGGAAATGGGTACACAAAGCCAGCTGAATACACGACAAAATCTACAAACAATTTCTCATTTGCATTTGTAGGTGACCCACAGATCGGATCTTCAAATGAATTAAAGGGAAAAGATACGAAAGAATTTTACGATGCACAGTCAAATGCAGTAAAGAGTGATGCATTTAACTGGTCTTCTACGTTAAACGCAGCATTAGAAAAGACAGATGATCAGTTAAGTTTTGTTGTATCCGCAGGTGACCAGATTCAGACAACAAAGAAAAAGTTACCAAACAAAGATGCATCAAAAAGTGAAATTGAGTATACAGGATATTTAAGTCCAGAAGCATTAAAATCACTTCCAGTGGCAACGACAGTAGGTAACCATGATGCAGATAATGCAAACTATACATACCATTTTAACAGAACAAATGCAAGTGAACTTGGAAGTAATAAGGTAGTCGGTGGAGATTATTATTTCAAATATGGAAATGCATTATTTATCATGTTAAATACACAGGATACAAATGTAGCAGAACATAAACAGTTTATTGAGCAGACAGTTGCAGCGAATAAAGACTGCAAATGGAGAATCGTAACACTGCATCAGGATATTTATGGATCAGCAGAACATTCTAATGAGCCAGAGATCACAAATTTAAGATATCAGTTAACACCGATTTTCGAACAAAATGATATTGATGCTGTATTAACAGGTCATGATCATGCTTATTCAAGATCTAAAATGTTATTAGGTGGAACAAAAGCGAATGATTATACAGATGACGAATTTGATGCAGAATTAGAGAAAGATATGGATGCGGGTGAAAATCCAACGACAAAAACAGTGGCACCAGGAAATATTAAAAATGACAGCACAGATGAAAAAGATCAGAAATATTTAGCATATCTTAAAAGTATCATGGATGAAAAAGCAATTGAGACCGTCAAAAAACAGGGAAGCTCTGTAATCAATCCAGAAGGTGTCCTTTATATGACAGCAGGTTCTTCTTCAGGAAGTAAATATTATGATCTGGTACCAAGACAGCAGACATATATTGCACACCGTTGGCAGGAAGATGTCCCAACATATTCAGTTGTTGATGTAACAGAAAATAGTTTAACGATCAATACATATCGTACAGATAATGATGAAAAGATTGATGAAACATTTTCTATCACAAAGAGCAAAGGGGATACGACATCACTTAATGCAGAAATTAAAGCATCTGAAAGCATTGTAAAGCAAAAAGATGCATATACAACGGAAAGCTATAGAGTCTTTGAACAGGCACTTACAGGAGCCAAAGAAGTTGCAGCAGACAAAAAAGCAACAAAAGATGAAGTTGAAAATGCATTAAAAGTTCTGACAAATGCAAAAGCAGGATTAGAAAAGAAAGCAACAACAAAACCAGCAACAGTAAAGAAACCAACAGCAGAGAAGAAAGTTGTAGTAGCAAAAGCATCTGCAAAATTAAAAGCTGGCAAAAAGAAAGTAACAGTTAAGATCAAAAAAGCATCTGTATCTGGATATCAGATTAAATATGCATCAAACAAGAACTTTAAAAAAGCAAAGACAAGAAATACAAGAAAAACAATTTATACGATCAAGTCATTAAGATCAAGGAAAAAATGTTATGTAAAGGTTCGTGCATACAAAGTAGTTAAAGGTAAGAAAATCTACGGTTCTTACAGCAAAGTTCTGAAAGTGACTGTGAAATAACAATGAAACAAAAACAGATGAAAGGAGTGTGTCTGCTGATCGCAGGCATTCTCTTTCTTCTGCTGTTTTTTTCTTTTTCTGGAATTGAGAAGACAAAACTTCTAGATACAGATGGAAGAAATTTTGAAAAAGCAGAAGTAACAAACGTGATCTCTGGAAACTTATCAAATAGTGGAAGTGGAAAACAAACCGTAGAATTAAAACTTCTCTCAGGGGATCATAAAGGAAAAATAATACAGGCAACAAGCTCTCAAAGTTATTTATTTGGTGCAAAATGTAAAAAAGGAATGAAAGTCATAGCGATCATTAATGAATCGAAAGGAGAGTTGCTGGCGTCTGTATATAGTGTAAACAGAGGACCTATGGTATGGCTGATGGCAGCAGTGTTTGTAGCAATCGTGGTTGCAGTCGGTGGAAGAAAAGGAATTTCATCAATATTAAGCTTGGTATTTACAATGCTTTGTATCTTTTTTATTTTTCTTCCGATGATCTACAAAGGAATATCCCCGATACTGGCGGCTGTATTAGTGGTCGCATTTACAACAGTTGTGACGATGTGTATGGTTGATGGAATTACGAAGAAATCAGTAGCTGCGATGCTTGGAACGATCATAGGTGTGGTATTTTCTGGAGCATTTGCATTGATCTTTGGACAAGTGACATCGATTACCGGATATAATGTGTCTGATATAGAGAATCTGGTCTATGTCGGAGAAATGACAGACATAAAAATTGGTGAATTGTTATTTGCAGGAATCTTGATCGCATCATTAGGTGCAGTCATGGACGTTGGAATGTCAATCGCTTCTACACTCAATGAATTAAAAGAACAAAATCCACAGATGATGTTAAAAGAACTGTTTCAATCAGGAATGAATGTCGGAAGAGATATGATGGGAACAATGACCAATACACTGATTCTTGCATTTACGGGTGGATCGATCAACACATTAGTATTTATCTTTGCATACAATTACGAATATCAACAGGTGATCAATATGTATTCCGTAGGGATTGAGATCATGCAGGGATTATCATCAAGTCTCGGAGTTATCATGGCAGTTCCAGTGACCTCCTGGATCGCAGCATTTTTATATAGTAAAAATCAAAAATAAAGAAAAGACTCCATAACAATTCAGATCTTTATGAATTCGCAGACAGAAGTTTGAGAATATGTTATAATAAAAAAGATTAATTAAATTTAACAAGACATAAATATTTGACTAAGTTTAGGGGGCGAAGGTTATGAAAGTTAAAGGAGTCAGACTTTATGGAGTCAAAGATATACGTCTGGAAGAATTTGAGATCCCTGAGATAGCTGAAGATGAGATTCTCTTGAAGATAGAATGTAACGGAATTGCAGTATCAACTTTAAAAGAGATCACATTGGCACAGAGACATTTAAGAGTACCAAAGAATATTAAAAAGAATCCTGTACTGATCGGACATGAATTTTCTGGAACGATAGCAAAAGTCGGAACAAGATGGAAAGAGGATTATCAGGAAGGAAAACAATTTGTATTAGTACCAGAGATTCCTCACCAGATCGAATCACCAGGATATTCTTACCCTTATTTTGGAGGTGCAGCAACATACTGTATCATACCAGCAGATGTAATTGAGAAAGGATGTTTGTTGCAATATGAAGCAGATTCATTCTATGAACTTGCACAGGCTCAGGCTTTATATAGTATAGTGGGAAGTTTTCATTCAAACTATCACAGTAAAGAGGGAACCCACGATCATATATCTGGAATTAAAGAAGGTGGGAATACCATCATCCTTGGAGGAGCCGGTCCCATGGGACTAATGGCAATCCGTTATGTCCTTGGAATGAAGAAAAAGCCAAGAAGACTCGTGATCACAGATACGAATCAAGAGCGTTTGGAAAAAGTAAGGAAAATGATACCGATGCAGGAAGGAACCAGGCATGGAATAGAGCTTTATTATATCAATCCATCGATGTTTGCAGACTCCGTTCCAGTGTTACTGGCAATAACCAATGAAAAAGGATACGATGATGTGTTTGTCTATGCACCACCCAAATGTGTAGCTGAAATAGGGAATCGTATTATGGCAATGGATGGCTGCATGAATATTTATGCATCAACAGCAGATAAAAATTATCGTGCTGGAATGAATATATACGGAAGCCATTATTTAAAAACTAAACTGATCGGTTCATCTGGAGGACTTCGTTCAGACTTGATCGAAGCCTTAGACCTGATCACAACAGGCAAGATCAATCCAGCAGTTGGAATCACACACATTGGAGGAATCAATGCGATTGTCGATACCACATTATATTTAAAGAAGATACCAGGATCAAAGAAGATTACATACCCACAGATCAACCTGCCATTGACAGCAATAGAGGACTTTGGGAAATTAGCTGAGAAAGATCCAGTCTTTGGAGAATTAGATGAATCCTGTAAACGACATGGTGGATTGTGGAATCCAGAAGCAGAGAAGATACTGCTTGATCATTTTAAAAAATTTTAATTTGTAAGTTGGCCAACTGTAGATTTTGAGTATATGATAAAAAATAAATAAACGATCGGAAGAGCAGCTAGAGAATTTTCCTCACGTTTTTTACAGATCGCTGATCCGCCGGCTTTCCTTGCGTAACTCGCCTTCAA
>OCAI01001172.1_pt1 | contig 14775 bp, 7 predicted proteins | sample 1538271 | NCBI WGS metagenome assembly OCAI01 (sample SAMEA2580269, study PRJEB22360) | human gut metagenome | biome: human gut; feature: human-associated habitat; material: faeces | place: Denmark | collected 2008/2010 | reverse complement strand
AAATACTCCACAGCCTACGTTCTGGATACAGAAACCACCCCGGATGTGCGTAAGGCGGCAGCATTGCAGGCACAGAAAGAACTTGCGGACTGTATGCAGGCGTGGGGCGTTTCTCTTCTGGAAACGCCAGTTCCTGAACAGATGAAGTACGATTCTCTTGCAGAAGCCGCTTCTCACCTCATGCAAGTTTTGAACGACCCAGAGCACATCACGGGGTAAAAAGCGTCCCGAAGGGATGCGCAGCCTGCATTGGAAAATGCAGATTAAAGGGGCTTGGGGCATTCCCCAACAAGCGTTTTGCAACGCAAAATAAGCAGATGTATATACGTCTGCACTGCTTGCCACAACAATGCGACCTGCGGAAGTTGTCGTAAAACTTTTTATTCGCATTGCAAACCAGGTGGCACTTTTGTATAATTAGTTCAATGAACGCACGCATAAAATCGGAGAGGCTGTCCGATTAAAAAATCTAAAAATGCGCTATTGCAGGCCACTGGGAGGAATAGCATGAACAAGCAGCAACTCGCATCGAAAATCTGGGAATCTGCCAACAAGATGCGCTCTAAAATCGAAGCCAACGAGTACAAGGATTACATTCTGGGCTTCATGTTTTATAAATTTCTGTCGGACAAGGAAGTTAAATGGCTGAAAGAGAACGACTGGACAGACGAATATCTGCCGGATTTGACCGAAGACGATGCCGAAACGCTGGATACCGTTCGGAAGAATGTCGGCTATTTTATCGCTTATGACAATCTGTTCTCCACATGGATCAGCAAAGGCAGTGACTTCAAGGCCGATGATGTGACGGTAGCATTGCAGGCATTCAGCCGTTTGATTGACCCGCACCACAAAAAGGTGTTTGACGGTGTCTTTGCTACGCTGCAAACCGGCCTGTCCAAACTGGGTGAAAGCTCTGGCGCACGGACAAAGGCAATTCGTGACCTGATCTACCTCATCAAAGATATTCCTATGGATGGCAAGCAGGACTACGATGTGCTGGGCTTCATCTATGAATATCTGATCAGCAACTTTGCAGCAAATGCGGGCAAAAAGGCTGGCGAGTTCTACACGCCGCACGAAGTTTCGCTGCTCATGTCTGAAATCGTGGCGTACCACCTGAAAGACCGGGAAGAAATCAAAATTTACGACCCCACCAGCGGTTCCGGCTCGCTGCTGATCAACATTGGTCAGTGTGCCGCACGGTATATGGGCAATGGCAACAACATCAAATACTACGCACAGGAGTTGAAGGAAAATACCTACAACCTGACCCGCATGAACCTTGTCATGCGCGGTATTCTGCCCGACAACATTGTAACGCGCAACGGCGATACGCTGGAGGAGGACTGGCCGTATTTTGATGAAAACGATCCGGTCAACACCTACGACCCGCTGTTTGTGGATGCGGTGGTATCAAATCCCCCATATTCGCAGGCGTGGAATCCGAACGACAAAGAGAACAACCCGCGCTTTTCGGATTACGGCCTTGCCCCCAAAGGCAAGGCAGACTACGCCTTTTTGCTGCACGACCTGTATCACATCCGCAATGACGGCATTGTGACCATCGTTCTGCCCCACGGCGTTCTGTTCCGTGGCGGTGAAGAAGGTACGATTCGCAAAAATCTGATCGACCACAACAACATTGATGCAATCATCGGTCTGCCCGCCAATATTTTCTTCGGCACAGGTATACCCACCATCATCATGGTGCTGCGGAAGAATAAAAAGGATTCGGACGTTCTGATTATTGATGCGTCTAAGGGCTTTGAGAAGGACGGCAAAAACAACAAGCTGCGTGCCTGTGACATCAAACGCATTGTGGATGCTTACAAGGAACGCCCGGAGAAAATCGAAAAGTTCGCACGCAGAGTATCCCGCGCGGAGATCGTTCAGAACGATTACAACCTGAACATCCCCCGGTATGTGGATTCCTCGGAAAAGGCTGAGAGCTGGGACATCTACGCTTCCATGTTTGGCGGCATTCCCGAGGCCGAACTGCAAGACCTGTCTGCCTACTGGACAGCATTCCCGCACCTGAAAGCGGCTCTGTTCAGCCCGGACAACGAAGCCTATTGCCGTCTGAATGTGGCCAATTTGAAGAACGCTGTTCTGTCCCACCCGGATGTGGTGGCGTTCAAGACCGCTTTCCAGAATGCTTTCGGTGACTTTGATGCCTATTTGAAGTCCGCACTCATCGATGGCATGACGCAGCTGAATGCAGCCATCGAGGAAGAACGCCTGAGCCGGGAAATCTTTGCACGGCTGGCAGAGATTCCGCTGGTTGACCGCTATGCAGCATACCAGCTTTTGGACGATGACTGGAAGAAAATCGCCATTGACCTTGAAATCATCCAGACCGAGGGTTTTGCCGCAACCAAGCAGGTAGACCCCAACATGGTGCTGAAAAAGGATGCCGAAGTACAGGACGGCTGGGTGGGTCATGTGCTGCCCTTTGAGCTGGTGCAGAGCGTTAAAATGCACGAGGAAGTAGCAGCGCTGCGGGCAAAGGAAACCAGACTCTCCGAAATCGCCGGAGAATATGAAAGCCAGCTGGACGAACTGAGCGAGGAGGACAAGGAGCAGAACTTTGTGAATGACGCAAAGGATGCCTTTGTTGCCGCTGAAGTCAAAAAGGCCATCAAGGCGCGGGAGGTAGAGCCAGCTACCTTGAGCATCCTGAAGGATGTGGATGCGCTGTTTGCCGAGGAAAAGACCCTGAAAAAGCAGGTCAAGGATGACAGTGCCGCCCTCCACCAGCGCACCAAAGGCGTGATTGAATGCCTGACCGATGAAGAAGTGCGTGACCTGCTGCACCGCAAGTGGATCTTGCCCCTGATGGAAAATCTGAACAGCCTACCGGATGCCGTTCTGGACGATTTTGTGAAGCAGTTGGATGCCGTCTGCAAGAAATATGAAACCACCTTTGAGGACGTGGAAAGCCAGATCGCCAGCACAGAGCATGAACTGCTGGGGCTTCTGGACGATTTACAGGGAAATGAATTTGACATGAAGGGCATTGCAGAACTCAAAAAGTTGCTGGGAGGTGAATGATTATGCAGGATAACGAGAAGAAACCTGCCCTCCGGTTCAAGGGCTTCACTGACCCTTGGGAACAGCGTAAGCTGGGAGATATTTCAGAAATTAAAACCGGGCCTTTTGGTAGTACGCTTCACGCAGATGATTATGTCAGTGATGGCATCCCGATTATAACAACGGAACACTTCAAAACGGGTTCACTTCCAATCGATAAATGTGGATTACCCCAAGTATCGGAAAATGACTTCAGTAGATTATCAGCTTATATTCTAAATGCGGGAGATATTGTATTCTCTCGTGTTGGTTCAGTTGACATAAACGCCCTGATTACGCCATTTCAAAGTACTTGGCTGTTTTCTGGACGTGTTCTGAGAGTGCGTCCTCAGAATAAAAACTCGTCGCAGTTTTTGCATACGCTATTAGAAACCGAAGATGTTAAAAATGACATTCGTACACGAGCTGTTGGGCAAACAATGCCGAGCATAAACACTGAAATATTGAAAACCACACCATTGCGATTACCAGAATCAACTTTAGAACAAGAACAGTTGGGCAAGTATTTCCTCAATCTCGACACCCTTATCACCCTTCATCAGCGTAAGTATGAGAAGCTAGTGAATATCAAAAAGTCCATGCTGGACAAGATGTTCCCCCAAAATGGGGCATCTGTGCCGGAAATTCGCTTCAAGGGTTTTACTGACCCTTGGGAACAGCGTAAGTTAGCTGAGCTGACAAAAACAATAACGACGGGCAAGAGTGTAAACTCTGATGAAGGCGAAGTTAGCGATGGAGATATAGGCGTACTAAAAACAAGTTGTGTTTCGTATGATCGATTTAACTCATCCGAAAGTAAGCCTGTTGTAAAAAGTGAACAACAGCTTGTTAAATGTGCTGTTGAGAAAGACAGTGTCATTGTCAGCAGAATGAATACACCGGAACGTGTCGGAGCTTGTGGCTATGTATCGACGGATTTTCCAAATTTGTTCCTTCCAGACAGACTCTGGAAACTAAAATTTCAAGATACGGTGGACACATATTTTGTGTATATGATGCTGGTGTCCAGTGCTTATAAAGAGAAAATAACTTCGATGGCTTCCGGGACAAGTGGCTCTATGTACAATATTCCGAAGGAAACGTTTCTGAATTTGCAGCTAGTGATTCCCGCTAAAATCGATGAACAAAAACAGCTTGGGAAGATTTTGAAAAAGATTGACACCCTTATCACCCTTCATCAACGTAAGTTGGAAAAGCTGCAAAACATCAAGAAATCTTGTCTTGAAAAGATGTTTGTATAAAAACAAGTGGTGCAATTTGCCTGTAACCAGAAGATGGACGTACCCTCGTTTGTTGTTTGGCTGAGGAGCAACGCAATTTGTTCTGTTCGTTCAGAATATGCAAAACTGGATGATGAATGAAAATTAAGGCAATGTCAGACGCTTGGAACAGCTGTGTTTTAAGACTATCGGGAGTCAAAAATCAAAATTTGAGCCGAATACGCAAAACCGAGAGTGAAATTTTCAGCGAACATTCGGTAGGCGGTGGAAAATAGCTGCTGAAAGTGTGCATTTGCTCCTACTTGGGAACAGCGTAAGTTCTCTGATATTACTTTTCCAGCAGGAGAAAAGAATCGAGACAATCTTCCGCTAGAAAGCTATTCCATAACAAACGAGCATGGATTTATCCCGCAAGATGAAAAATTTGAAAACGGCGGAACGATGAGAGAAGCCGACAAAGGGATGTATTATATCGTTTCTCCAAATTCTTTTGCGTACAATCCTGCAAGAATAAATGTTGGCTCTATTGGCTATCAGAATACCGGAAAAGATGTGATAGTAAGTTCACTTTATGAGGTTTTCAAAACATCGGATGATGTTGATGACCGTCTTTTGTGGCATTGGTTCAAATCGCCAGATTTTCAAAAGCTGATTTTCCAGTTGCAAGAAGGTGGCGTTCGCCTTTATTTCTATTATGACAAACTTTGCATGGGAACGGTTTCCCTTCCATCGCTTGAAGAGCAACGCAAGATAGGACAGTTCTTTGATAGCCTCGACACCCTTATCACCCTTCATCAGCGTAAGCTGGAAAAGCTTGTACAAATTAGAAAAGCCTTCGCAGAGAGGTGCTTTTTGCAAAGTCGAAAGGAGCTCGTTATGGCGTTTACAAAAGAAGCCGATTTTGAAGAGGCGGTGGTAAAGCTCCTGATAGAACGCGGCTGGAAAGATGGTGTGCTGAAGAACTACACCGAACAGCAGCTGATCCAGAATTGGGCGAACATCCTTTTTGAAAACAACCGCGGCATTGACCGACTGAACGATTATCCGCTGACGGATGGCGAGATGCAGCAGATCATGGAACAGGTCATGAACGCGAAAACGCCGATGAAGCTGAATAAATTTATCAACGGCAAAAGTGTGCTTATCAAGCGTGACAATCCTGACGATAAGCTGAATTTCGGCAAAGAAGTGTCCCTGAAAATCTATGACCGTCTGGAAATTGCAGCCGGACTCAGCCGCTACCAGATCGCAGAGCAGCCAAAGTTCCCCACCAAGTCCAAAATTTTGAATGACCGCCGCGGCGATTTGATGCTGCTCATCAATGGTATGCCGGTCATTCACATGGAACTGAAAAAGAGCGGTGTTTCCATCAAACGGGCTTGCAACCAGATTGAAAAATACGCGGCAGAGGGCATTTTTACGGGACTGTTCTCGCTGGTGCAGATTTTTGTGGCCATGAACCCGGAAGAAACGGTCTACTTTGCCAATCCCGGCCCGGAAGGACAATTCAACCCCAGCTACTATTTCCATTGGGCGGACTTCTACAACGAGCCGATGAACGACTGGAAAGACGTTACAACGGCACTTTTGTCTATCCCGATGGCGCATATGTTGGTGGGCTTTTATACCGTTGCCGATGGTTCCGATGGCATTTTGAAGGTGATGCGCAGCTATCAGTACTACGCTGCCAGCAAAATTTCGGATGCCGTTTCCAAGGCGAAATGGGAGAATGACCAGCAGCGCGGCGGCTACATCTGGCACACCACAGGTTCCGGCAAGACCATGACTTCTTTCAAGTCCGCTCAACTGATTGCATCTTCCAAGGATGCGGACAAAGTGATTTTTCTGATGGACCGAATCGAGCTGGGCACTCAGAGCCTGAAAGAATACCGCAACTTTGCAGGGGAAAACGAGGAGGTGCAGGCTACCGAGAACACGGATGTTCTTGTGGACAAGCTGAAAAGCACTTCGCCGTCCGATACGCTCATCGTGACTTCCATCCAGAAGATGAGCAACATCAAGGATGATGCACAAAACAAGCTGAACCCCAACGACATTGTGCTGATCAACGCAAAGCGGTTGGTTTTTATCGTGGACGAGTGCCACCGTTCCACCTTTGGCGATATGATGCAGACCATCAAGCATACATTCCCGAAAGCACTGTTCTTTGGTTTTACCGGTACGCCGATCCAAGGCGAAAACCAGAAGAAAATGAGCACCACCGCCACCGTTTTCGGCAACGAACTGCATCGGTACAGCATTGCAGACGGCATCCGGGATCACAACGTGCTGGGCTTTGACCCTTACAAGGTGCTGACCTTCAAGGACAGCGACTTGCGGAAAGCGGTCGCACTGGAAAAAGCAAAGGCATATTCTGTGGACGAAGCTCTGGCCGACCCACAGAAGAGCAAGGTGTTTTATAAGTATCTGAATCTGCCGATGGCAGGCGGAAAAGATGCGCTCGGTGAGGAGATAAAGGGCATCGAGGATTATATTCCCAACACCCAGTATGAGGGCGAAGAACACCAGAAAGCCGTGGTGGAGGACATTTGCGAGAACTGGAAGACCCAGAGCCGCAACAGCAAATTTCATGCCATTTTTGCAACCTCCAGCATCCCGGAAGCCATCCAATATTACAAGAGGTTCAGAGAAGCCGCACCATGGCTGAAAGTCACCGCACTATTTGACCCCAACATTGACAACAACGGCAAAGGCATCACCAAAGAAGAAGGGCTAAAAGAGATCGTAGAAGACTATAACGCCCGCTATGGACAGGACTTCAGCATTCCGACCTTTGCCAAGATGAAAAAGGACATTGCGGCACGGCTGGCGCACAAATTGCCCTACCAGCGCATCGAGCGCACCCCGGAAAAACAGCTTGATCTGCTGATCGTGGTGGATCAGATGCTGACAGGCTTTGACTCCAAGTGGATCAACACCCTGTATCTGGATAAAATGCTGCAATACGAAAATCTGATTCAGGCGTTCTCCCGCACCAACCGACTGTTTGGCGATGACAAACAGTTTGGCACCATCAAGTATTACCGCCGTCCGCATACGATGGAGAAAAATATCGCAGATGCGGTAAAAGAGTATTCCGGCGATAAACCGTTTGGCCTGTTTGTAGATAAACTGGACAAGAACGTGGAAAAACTGAATGCCCTCTATGCGGAGATCAAAGATCTGTTTGTGTCGGCAGGCATTGAAGAGTTTTCGCAGATCCCTGCGGATATGGCAGAGCGCAAAAAGTTTGCCGACCTGTTCCAGTCCTTCAACGAAAATCTGGAAGCAGCCAAGGTGCAGGGCTTCGAGTGGGATAAGCCCATTGTGATCATCAACGAGGATGCAGATGAGAAAACGGAACTTCATGCGGACTTTGACGAGAGAACGTTCAAAGTGCTGGCACTCCGCTATAAAGAGCTGTTCACGCCGAATCCGGATGGCAGTGAAAATGACCCGGATGATGACGTTCCCTATGCGGTGAACAGCTATCTGACCACCATTGATACTGCTGACATCGACACGGATTACATGAACTCCCGCTTTGAAAAGTACCTGAAAATTTTCTATCAGGAGGGTGCAGAAGCAGAAGCCATCCATCAGGCCGAAACGGAGCTGCACAAGACCTTTGCCACCCTCTCGCAGGAAGAACAGAAATATGCGAATATTTTCCTGCACGACATTCAAAGCGGCGCAGTGGTTCCGCAGCCGGGAAAGACCTTGCGGGAGTACATTGCCGAGTACATCGCCCAAAAGCAGAACGACCAGATCCACAAAGTAGCTGAAGTTTTCGGCTTGGACGAAAAGAAGCTGCGGGCATTCATGCGTGCAAACATCACCGAAGCCAACATCAACGAGTTCGGACGTTTTGATGACTTGAAAGCCACTGTGGACAAGGCAAAAGCAAAGGCATATTTTGAGGCAATTGAGGGGACAAAACTCATTCCTCCCAAAGTGCCTGTCAAGTATGATAAACTCTTGCGAGAGTTCATCGTAAGTGGCGGATTTGACCTAAAAATGCCGAAAGAATCATAAAATGGGTGCAAAATCACCCTGCTGACCAAGAGCCGAGGCGCGTCCTCGGCTCTTTTTTCGCGCCAAAATCCCAAAACACACCTACTTGGGAACAGCGTAAGCTGGGTGAAATTGCAGTTTTTTCTAAAGGTGTAGGCTACTCCAAAAACGATTTATGCGAAGAAGGCACTCCGATAATCCTGTATGGTCGCCTTTACACAAAATATGAAACCTGTATTTTTGATGTAGATACCTTTGTTAAAGAAAAAGCTGGAAGCGTATATAGCAAGGGCGGAGAAGTCATTGTGCCTGCTTCTGGTGAAACGGCGGAAGATATTTCGATCGCATCTGTTGTGGTTAAGCCCGGCATTCTACTGGGCGGCGACCTAAATATAGTATCGCCGACAGCTGAATATGATTCTGCCTTTCTCGCACTAACTATTTCGAGTGGAGCAACGCACAAGTATTTATCGTCTCTTGCACAGGGAAAATCTGTTGTTCATCTTCACAACTCCGATATTCAAAGTGTGTCAGCTAAATTCCCGACAAAAAGAGAACAAGAAAAGATTCATTTGATTTTTGGCAAAATCGATACCCTTATCACCCTTCATCAGCGTGAGCATATAAAACCGATTTTGGAGGTAAACCGTGTTAAACGAAATGAATGAAAACAACCTGTTCTGCGATTATTATGAGCAGTGGGTTGCTGTATACAAAGAGGGTGCAGTTCGCCCGGTTACATTGGATAAGTACAAAATGACCCTTTCTTGGGTAAAAAAACTCGCTCCTACTTTGAAACTCTGTGAGGTTTCCAGAGTGACCTATCAGCAGCTTTTGAACGATTATGCCGTAGGCCACGAGCGTCAGACCACGATGGACTTCCACCATCAACTGAAAGGCGCCATCATGGATGCTGTGGATGATGGACTGATCGTGAAAGACCCAACCCGAAAAGCAATCATCAAAGGCAAGCCCCCGGTGCCTAAAAAGGTGAAATACCTGAACCAGTTTGAGCTGCATCTTTTGTTGAGCGACTTGGATCTACAGGGAAAACTCAACTGGGACTGGATGATTTTGCTGATTGCCAAAACCGGCATCCGCTTTTCCGAAGCATTGGCGATCACTCCTGCGGATTTTGATTTTGCCCATCAGATGCTTTCCATCAATAAAACATGGGATTATAAGGGGAACGGCGGATTTCTGCCGACAAAAAATAAATCGTCTGTCCGCAAAATTCAGATCGACTGGCAGACGGTGATCCAGTTCGCAGCACTGGTAAAGGACGTTCCTGAAGATAAGCCGATTTTCGTGTTCAAGGAACACGCCTACAATTCCACCGTCAACGATGTTCTGGAACGGCACTGCAACCGGGCCAAGATCCCGGTTATCTCGGTACATGGTCTGCGGCATACCCACGCTTCGGTGCTTCTGTTTGCAGGTGTATCTATTGCAAGCGTAGCAAGGAGGCTGGGGCATTCCAGTATGACAACCACGCAGAAAACCTACCTGCATATCATTCAGGAACTGGAAAATCAGGACATCGACCTTGTAATGCGGTCACTCTCTGGATTAAGCTGATAAAATAATCAACCATCGCTCGCGCTGATGAAGGATGATAAGAAAAACGTGGTCGTTTTGATGTTATTCATAATACAAAAAAGAGTGGCAGTGTTCAAAGTGAAATGCTGTCACTCTTTTTTAAAACTTCAACCTCTCCTGCAAAAAGCGGCACAATAGCTCCGCACAGGCGTTGTGTTGTTTTTGGGGACGGAGGAATCCGGCACAAATAGGCGGCAGACCGTCTAATACCACATCCCGGACATTGGACATCTGGTTGTGGGAGGCTTCCTCAAAACGGTTCAGAGATACACAATTCTGCTCCTGCGTGCGGTAGAGTACCTGATAAAATTGCTCGACCAGCTCCAGCTGTGGGTGTGCACTGCTCTCCCGCAGTGCCTGCCACAGCGGTGCCAGTGCATCCGGGGCAAGGCCGGGCACCAGCAGGGTCTGCCCGTCCAGCTCTGCCGGTGTAATATGCGTTCGCTCCCAGAAAGGGCTGCTGCGGTAGACCATGACGGCGGCGGTATGCTGTGAAAGGGCGGTGCGTGCAAGCCACGCAGCACAGCCACCCAGGTCCATCACCAGCCCGGCATCCAGTGCGCCCCGTTGCAGTTGCACCGGCACTTCATCGTTGGACAGAGAAGTAAGCTCCAAGGGGATGCCGGGGTACTGCTGCCGGAATGCTTCCAGCACCTCCCCCAGATTGGGCAGATAGTCCGGAACCAGTGCCACGCTGATGCCCAGCCGCAGCGGTGCAGACTGGATGTCCTGATAAGCTTGCTGGCACAGGGCATTGAATTGCTGCACCACCGGCGCAGCCTGTGCCCGGAACCGCTCACCCTTTTCAGTAAGAGCCAGATGATTGCGGTTGTTGACAAACAGCTTGCCGCAAAGCTCTTCTTCCAGTGCAGCAATGCTCAGCCGCAAGGCCTGCCGGGACAGATACATCCGCCCGGCGGTGTGGGTGTAATTCAAATCTTCGCACAGCGCCAGAAAATAGCGCAGTTGCTGGATGGTCATGATGTGCTCCTTTTTGCAAAACGCAAGTTTTACTTGATACTTATAAGGATATTATATCTTCTTTTTCTTTGTTTGTAAATGTGATACTTTTAACAAGAACGGCAATGGATTTTTGTCGATACGAAGGATATAGCAAGAAAAGGAAGGAATTATTATGGAAAAGATCTCCCGTAAAGGATTTCTGAAGATCGCAGCAGCTGCTGCCATGAGCGGCGTGACCGCTGCCGGTCTGGCTGCCTGCAATGCAGCCAGTGGCTCCTCTGGCGCTTCCAGCGCAACTGGGATCTACACTCCCGGCACCTACACCGCCACGGCCAAGGGCATGAGCGAGATCACCGCCACTGTCACCTTTGATGCCAACACCATCACCAAGGTGGAGCTGGACCTCTCCGGCGAGACCGAGAGCATCGGCGGCGCTGCCAAGGACAAGCTGATCGAGCAGATCCTGAACGCTCAGACCAGCCAGATCGATGGCGTGACCGGTGCCACCGTCACCAGCAAGGCCGTGCAGAACGCTGTGGCAGACTGCATCCAGCAGGCCAGCGGCGGTGCCATCAACCCTGCACAGCAGTCCACCGAGGAGACCTCCTCTACCGCCGACTGGCTGGGTGAGGCACCGGAGATCGCCGAGAGCGATATCAAGCAGACCGTGGACTGCGAGGTTCTGGTGGTGGGTGCCGGTTCTTCCGGTAGCTTTGCCGCCGCCGCTGCCGCCGAGGCTGGTGCCAAGACCATCCTCATCGAGAAGTTTGGTCACGATATGGCCAGCGGCATCCGGGATACGCTGGCAGCCTGCGGCTCCAAGCAGCAGCAGGAGGATGGCGACGACGTGAGCAAGAAGGACGCCGTGCGCTACCTGTGCAACTGGAGTCAGGGATACACCCGCCGCAGTCTGGCACAGGTCTGGGCCGATAAGAGCGGCGAGACCATGGACTGGTTCACGGATGTTCTGGCCGAAAGCGGTATCGACTTCCGCCACGAGATTGACGAAAAGCACGAGGGTGACAATTACGAGGTTCTGGATGTCGGCCACAGCACCCAGTATGGCGAAGAATACAGCGAGCAGCTGACCATGGATGCCGTGCTGAAGCACGCCGAGGCAGACGGCCTTGAAGTGCAGTACGAGATCACCATGGTCAAGCTGGAAAAGGACGGAGACCGCGTCACCGGCCTCATCGCCAAGAATGCCAACGATGAATATGTGCGCTACAACGCTTCCAAGGGCGTGATCCTCGCCTGCGGCGGCTACAGCGGAAACGAGACCATGATGAACGCCCTGCAGCCCCAGAGCGTGGAGCAGACCTGCGTCAACTACTCCAAGCCCGGCGCAAAGGGCGACGGCATCAAGGCGTGCCTGTGGGCTGGTGCCATCATGGACACCACCCACACCTCCATGATCTTCGACCGTGGTGCCATCAAGCCGGACCAGACCGGCGAGTCCGGCAGGGCCGGCGACGGTGCCCTCTTCTGGATGGGCAGCCAGCCGTTCTTGAAGGTGAACCTGAAGGGTGAACGCTTTATGAACGAGTATATGCCCTACGATTTGGTGCTGCACGCTGCCGCCAGCCAGCCCTACCACACCTACTGCACCGTGTGGGACAGCAAGTGTGCCGAGGACTGCGAGCACTTCGCCACCCATGGCTGCAGCCGTCTGTACCCCCATGTCAACGGTACAAACCCGGTGTTCCCCATGGACTATGTGCAGGCAATGAACGCCGACCTGCAGGATCAGGGCTACATCGTGGAGGCCGACACCATCGAGGAGCTGGCCGACAAGCTGGGTCTGCCGAAGGAGACCTTTACCGCTACGGTGGACCATTACAATGAGCTGGCCGCCAAGGGCGAGGATGAGGACTACGGCAAGGAGAGCTACCGCCTCTCCACCCTGAGCGAGGCACCCTTCTACGGCGTCCGTCAGGCGGGCGGCTACCTGATCTGCACCATGGACGGCATTCAGATCGACGATAATATGCACGCCATCGATCACGACTTCAAGGCCATTCCCGGTCTGTACGTCATCGGCGACATGAGCGGCAACTACTTCTCCGGCAGCTATCCCTGCCTGATGGCAGGTGCCGCCGCAGGCCGCAGTGCCACCTTCGGTCGCCTTGCCGGTCAGAACGCTGCCGCAGGCATCTGATCACAACATTTTCCTTCTCTTCTAATTATATCTGTACCAGAAAAGCCGCTCCGGGTTTAGCCGGGGCGGCTTTTCTGATGGCATTGGAAAGGAGAGACCGTATTCTCAGGCGTGAAAACCGCTCACTGCCCTTCTTTTCCGTTCGGATGCTCGTCCTTCTCCAGAACAAGATCCATGAGGTATTCAAAGGTGATAAGCACGCGCGCATAGAAATAGTTGGCGGTAAGGTTCCGGTCGTCCAGCATCTTGTCGTCCAGCAGCACAAAGGCAGGGTCTGCACAGCGGGCGATGGGAGAATTGTCGGCACCCACAAAGGCAATGATGCTCCGATGCTGTGCAAAGGAGTCCTGCACCGGCTTCAGGATGGTATCGGTCTTTCCGCTTTTGCTGATGGCGATGACCAGCCCGGCATTCAGTGCGCCGCTTTCGTAGACCTCATAACTGTTGGAGCCGATGGCGCAGTAGCCCAGAACCAGCAGCTTCCGCACCATAAATTCCTGCAAAGGGGCACAGAACCCGGTGCCGGTCACAAGAATGGGCTTTTGCCGGTTTTCGTGGAGCAGCTCCACAAAGCTGTGCATTTTTTCTTCGGGGATATCCCCGATAAAGGCGGTAATGTCGGAGGCGTGGTTTTTGTTGTCGATCTCGTTCTGGATCAGAAACCCGATGCGGTAGATCATATCGGTGTAGCCGGTATAGCCCATCTTTTTGCTCAGCCGTATCACGGCGGCAGGGGAGGCGTAGTTCTGCGCAGCAAACTCGCGCACACTGCACTGACCGCCGCTTTTGGCGGTTTCCAGCACCGCCTGAAGAAGCTGCTGCTCGTTGGCATTCAGATGATACTGATCCGCCAGCTTGTAAAGGTCGTGTTTCATGTTTTGCTCCAATTCTCGAATCGTACAACGACTTGTTTTTCTGAAGTATACGCTGAATCGATAATTTTGTCAACGCACATTTCGATGTATCCAACGCAACAGTGAAACATGTTTCAGTCTTCGCAAACAAGTTCAAAAACAGTTCGAATCGGTAGATTTTTTTGTGCAGAGTGATATAATCAAGCCATCGAAACGGTAAGGTGCACCCCCGAAACGAAGAGACAATTTGAAAAGAGAGATTCATGGAACGTTAGGAGAACACCAATGAAACAAAAAGTTATGGATGCGATGCAGAGCTTTTCCAAAGCTTTGATGGGCCCCGTTCTGTTCCTGCCCATTGCGGGTATGCTGCAGGCGATTTCTTCGGTCATGAGCAACACGGCACTGGTGACAGAGGGCGGTGTTGTCTGGACCCTCGGCAAATTCATCAATGGCGGCGTTGGTGCAGTCATTGGCAATCTGGGTATCCTGTTCTGCGTGGGCATCGCAATGAGCCTTGCCAAAAAGCGCAAGGCAGATGCGGCATTTCTGGCACTGGTCAGCTATCTGGTCTGGCTGGCAGCCAATTCCCGCTGGCTGGATGTGGCAGGTCTGACCATTGCCGGTGATACGGCGGGTGCGCTGTACGGCACCGGTCAGACCATCTGCCTCGGTTATCACGTTACCGACATGGGCGTATTTCTGGGCATGATCCTTGGCGTGGTGGTGGCACTGGTTCACAACCGGTTCATCGACACCGAGTTTGAAGGTGCCATGGCCATGTACGGCAACAGCAAGTTCGTCTTTGTGGTGCTGCTGCCCATCGTTCTGGTCATGGCAGTGGTGGCCAGCTACGTCTGGCCTGTGGCTGGGG
>OCAI01001141.1_pt1 | contig 15295 bp, 13 predicted proteins | sample 1538271 | NCBI WGS metagenome assembly OCAI01 (sample SAMEA2580269, study PRJEB22360) | human gut metagenome | biome: human gut; feature: human-associated habitat; material: faeces | place: Denmark | collected 2008/2010 | reverse complement strand
TGCCTTTGCACCCAGCCCCACCCCCCCCGCCAGTGCAAACACCGCCAGCACCAGCCTGCGGCGGCGCACGATGGCGGTATAAAAATGTTTCATCAAAACAGGAGTTCTCCTTTCCGGATCCATAAAAAACTTTTATCATTCTAACAGGTTTGATAAATGTTGGGAAGAGACAGTTTATGAATTTTGGCCCCGAATGCCGATTTTTTTGATTTTTCTGCCTTGACAACAAAAATAAATTCTGATATGCTCTTTTTCGGTTCATCGGAGGACCGTTTTCAACGTAATTTGAAACGGGCCGGATAAGATGCCGTGCAGACAGCGCCCCGCCGGAGGTTTCGTTGCCGTAGTGACGAAGCAGATCGAGGCAGGGCGTGCACTCGCGGACATTTATCCGGTCCGTTTTTTGCACCTTGTGCAGAAAGGAGGACGCCATGTCCAAGCAGCGGATCCAGCTTTCCGATCACTTTACCTATCCCCGCCTTTTGCGGTTCGTACTGCCCTGCATCGGCACCATGCTGTTCACCTCCATCTACGGCATCGTGGACGGCCTGTGTGTCTCCAACTTTGTGGACAAGACGGCCTTTGCGGCGGTCAACCTCATCATGCCGCTGCCCATGCTGCTGGGCACCATCGGCTTTATGCTGGGCACCGGCGGCAGTGCCATCGTGGGCATCACGCTGGGCGAGGGCGACCAGAAAAAGGCCGACCGCTATTTCACCCTGTTCCTGCTGGCGGCTCTGGTCTCGGTCAGTGTGCTGGCGGTGCTGGGCATTGTGTTCCTGCGGCCCATTGCCGTGCTGCTGGGTGCAAAGGGAGAGCTTTTGGACTACGCGGTGCGCTATGGACGCATCCTGATGGTGTCCCTGCCCACCTTTGCGCTGCAGAATATGTTCCAGAGCTTTTTTGTCACCGCCGAAAAGCCGCACCTCGGCTTCTGGTTCACCGTGGGCGCAGGCTGCACCAACATGGTGCTGGATGTGCTGATGGTGGGCGTCTGGGGCTGGGGCGTGGAGGGCGCTGCCATTGCCACCTTTATCAGCCAGCTGGTGGGCGGCGTGCTGCCGGTGTTTTACTTCATCGACCGCAGCAACACCAGCCGCCTGCACCTGTGCCAGACGAAAGTTTATGGCGGCGTGCTGCGGGACGCCTGCATCAACGGCTCTTCCGAGCTGATGACCAACCTTTCCATGTCGCTGGTCAATATCCTGTACAACTACCAGCTGCTGCGTCTGGCCGGTGAGAACGGCGTGGCCGCCTACGGCGTCATCATGTACGCGGCCTTCCTGTTCGTGGCGGTGTTCGTGGGCTATGCCGTGGGCAGTGCGCCCATCGTCAGCTTCCACTACGGTGCCCGCAACCACGCCGAGGTGCACAACCTCTACCGCAAGAGCCTGCGGCTCATCGCCGTGGTGGCTGTGACCCTGACGCTGGCTTCCATGTTCATCATCCCCTGTGTAGCGCGCGTTTTCGTGGGCTACGACGCGGAGCTGCTGGCCCTGACCAGCCGGGCCTTCCGGCTGTATGCGCTGAGCTTCCTCATCATGGGCTTCAACGTGTATGCGTCCTCCTTCTTCACGGCGCTGGGCGACGGCGTGACCAGCGCGCTGATCTCCTTTTTGCGCACGCTGGCGTTTCAGGTGATCGCCATTCTCCTGCTGCCGATGCTGCTGGGCATCGACGGCATCTGGCTGGCCGTCACCGCCGCCGAGCTGGCGGCTCTGGCCGTGAGCGCCGCCATGCTCCTTACCAAGGACAAGGTGTTCCATTACCGAAAGGCCTGATAAGATCCCCTGCTTTCTGCGAAACGGCGAAAAGCAGGGGATTTTTTTGGTGATTCTGGCTCTGCCGCTGCAGGGCAAATCGTGTTAGAATGGACACAGCTTCTTATTCACTGTTTTACGAGGGATCATTATGACATTGTTTTTGACCAGCAGCCCCAGCGGCTGCCCCTTTGAGCCGGGGCCGGATATTCCGGTGCTGGACACCCGCAACCACTTTGTGGCAAACCTGCGGGCCGTCTGGCCGGACCACGCCGTGCTGGGCCTTGCCATTGCGGCAGACCCCGCAGCCTACGAGCAGAACGACGAGATGTGCCGGGTGTTTGCCCAGAGCTTTGCGAATGCCCACCTGCCCCTGACGGCGCTCATTCCCTGCGACGCCCGCAACGCCGAGGAGATCGGCTCTCTTCTGTCCCAGAGCGGCTTTGTGATGCTGTGCGGCGGGCATGTGCCCACCCAGAACCACTTTTTTGCTCAGCTGGGCCTGCCGGGGCTTTTCCACGGCTACCACGGCATCGTGATGGGCGTGAGTGCCGGCAGCATGAACGCCGCCCACATCGTGTACGCCGCACCCGAGGAACCGGGCGAAGCCGCCGACCCCCATTACTCCCGCTGGATGAACGGCCTTGGCCTGACCGAGACCCGCATCCTGCCCCACTACCAGTTCATCCGGGATCATCTGCTGGACGGACAGAAGATGGAGGATATCGTCCTTGCCGACAGCAAAAAGCGGCATTTTCTCGCTTTGCCGGACGGCTCGTATATCCTGTGCGCCGACGGCAGCGAGGCGCTGTACGGCAAAGGCTGGTACTTTGCGGACGGGATGATGGAAGAGATCAACGAAGACGAAGATGTGCTGCCTTTACGGTAAAGCATGACAAAAAGAGAACACCCGCTGCATCCGCAGCGGGTGTTCTTTTGTTGAGCAGCGGACATCTGCCCGCCGCATCCTATATTGTTTACTTTTGTACCATTTCCGTCACATAGACGATATATACACTGCCCCCAATATTTTTTGCCGTCACGCAGACTGCGCTCAATTTATAGCCGGGTGCAGTTACCTCCACATCCCGTTTCACCTGTGCAAGCAATTCTGCCGAAGGATTCTCAAAATTTTTCAGTTGTTCCGCCGTGATCGCAACCATCCGGAACATCGCGTCCGAATCAAAGCTATCACTGTCGATCATCGGCCGGATCATCCACTTCTCACCGTTCGCGCCTTCTTCCGGGGCAAACATCGTATAATTCAAACTGATTCTTCCAGTTTGATCGACCTTTTCCCAAACAACATTTGCCTTATTCCGCAGGCTTTCCTCATTTGCAAACTCTGTTCCAAGTGCTTTGTTCACGGTGGAGAGAACCGCTTTTTCTGCCTGTGCCGGGTCAACATTGCTCATAGAACCGCCGCCGCATGCAGTAAGCATTGACAGCACTGCCACACACATCACAAGAAATAAACCGATTTTTGTTCTACGCATAATTCTTCCTCCAACTTGATTTTTCCGCACAAAATTTTATTCATGCGGTCCTTATGCATCTATATTAACGGTATTTCCGTTAAAAATCAAGATGTTGCCCAATACTTTGTAGACTTTTTTACAAAGGGGGCAATCACCATGCTGTATACGACCCGTATCCGCGCTCTTCGTGATGATCACGATTTGAACCAGACTCAGGTAGCCAATGCGATCCATGTTGCGCAAACCACCTATTCCGACTACGAAAAAGGTAAAGTGCGGATTCCCGTAGAATGTCTGATTGAACTTGCCAAATTCTACAACGTTGATATGAACTATATTACCGGCGTCAGTGATGTTGCCAATTCTTTTCCCGTAAAATAATTATTAAGATATTTATCAGCAAAAAATGCACCCCGATCTCCAAATCATCGAGGTGCATTTTCTTGCTATTTTATTTTGTCAGCCGTACAAACGGCGCGATGGCGTTGGCGTCACCGTGGCGGACGATGGAATAGGTGATGTCACAGTAGGGCTGGATGGCGGTGCTCTTTTCCACGGTGGAGATGAGCAGCACCTGCAGCTGCAGGCGGCGGAACAGCTCCATCATGGGGCGGATGCGGTCGCTGGTCATCTTGCTGAAGGCTTCGTCCAGCAGCACAAGACGGATGCTGTTCTCGCTCTTTTCGTAGATCTGCAGCAGGCTGGCGCAGATGGCCACATAGAAGGGGGCCTGATTCTCGCCGCCGGAGGAATCGCGGCTGACGCGGGAAAGGGAAGCCTGCTGGCCGGAGACGGTGTTGGTCACTTTGATGTCGTAGTCGAGGTAGGTGCGGTAGTCTACATAATCCGAAAGGGTGACATTCTCGGGGCGGCGGCCCTCCTGCCGGGCGCGGGTGTTCTCGTCCACATCGGCCATGATCTTTTCCATCAGCTCGTCCACCTGACGCTCATAGACGGGGTCGGCGGTGGCGGCGAGGTTGTCCAGCGAGTCGCCGTCGGTCATCTGTTGGTTTCCCTTGTCCACGATGACCTGATAGAATGCGGCCAGCTGGGGGTCGCGGCTGGGGCCAAGCTCAAAGCGGTAGACCTCTTCGCCGTAGGTCAGCTGTTCCATCACCTTGTTCAGCTCCCGGAACTGCCGCCGTGCGTTGAAGATATCGTCCTTCATGCGGAACAAAATGTCCTTGCGGAAGCGGTCCTTGCAGTCCCGCTGGGCCTGCTCCAGACGGGCGGCGTAGCGTTCCAGATCGATGCGCACAAGGCTCTCGTGCTGGGCGCGGTACTGGTCCAGCCCTGCAAGGCCCAGCGGATAATCGCACACATAGTGCTCGTTGTAGGCCTTCTGCGCCGGTTCCAGCGTGCCGGTCAGATAGACGGCCAGCGCATCGTCCAGCTTGGCCTGTGCCTTTTCCGCAGCCTGTGCGGCGGCGCGGGGCTTATCCGCCGGGGCCAGCGCCAGCATCCGGGTGCGGGCCAGCGGCTCCACCAGCGGGTGCGCCGCAAAGAAGCTCCGGGCGGCATCGGCGCTCTGCTGTGCCGTTTCCCCTGCCTTTTTCTGCTCCGCTTCGCAGGAGGCGATCTGCTTTTCGCACACGCGGATGTCGCCGCCCGCCTGCTCCACGGCGGCGCGGGCAGTCTCCCACGCGGCTTCGCGGGCCTCTTCCTCCTTGTAAAGCTGCTGCAGCAGCGGGTTCTCGCGGCACTCGGTGAGCTTTGCTTCCTGTTCAGTCACAGCATTCTGTGCAGCAGTCAGGGCGGCACGGGCGTCCCACAAAGCAGCCAGCTCATCCAGCGCCGTGCCCCGCAGCAGGGTCTGATACTGGTTATAGGCGGCTTTCAGGTTCTGTTCTGTCTGGGCGGCAGCACGGGCGCTTTCTCCCAGAGCTTCCAGCTCGGCCGCCAGCGCACCGGCGCGGGCGCGGCGGGCGTCCAGACCGATGTACCGCTGGGGAGTGCGCAGCCGTTCCAGCCGGAAGGGGTGGTGGCGCAGAAGGTCGCGAGTGGCGCTGTCCGGATGCTGTTCCAGCGTATCGGGGGTGTCGCAGCAGACGATGCGGCCCAGAATGGTCTGGGCATACTGTGCAGCCAGCGGGTTTTCGCTGCTCACCTGCGCGGCAAGGCTGTCCGGGCCGTACTTGTCGGCGCGGCGGTTGGCCTTGCGGATGCCCGGGGTGTCCAGCAGGCTGATGGGCCCCACCTTGTCCTTCAGGGCCACAAAGGCGCTCTTGGCGGCTTCGTAGTGGGCGGGCGGCACAAGGATATCAAAGCGGCGGTCGCCAAGGCAGGCTTCCACGCAGTCCTGCCAGCTTTCGTCCTCCACGTTCAACAGCTCACAGAAGATCTTCGCGTCCGGCTGCATGCCCCGGCTCTTCAGTTCGGCATTCACCGCATCCCGCACCCGGGTGGCGGCATCGTCGTGGGGGTAGACCCACTTGCCGCCGGACACGGCGTCCAGCTCGGCACGCTTGCCGGTCTGCTCCCGGTGCAGGACGGCGGTGTTCTGGCGGGCGGCAAAATAGGCTTCTTCCAGCGGCTTTTCCTGCGCGGAGAGCCACGCCGTCAGCTGCGGAAGCTCCTCGGCGGTGAGCGTTTCGGCCCGGATGCCGGACGCAAAGCCGCTGCGGCGCAGCACCGCCAGCAGGCTCTGGGTACGGGCAAGGGCGCTCTCCGCCTTTTCGGCTTTGCGTGCAGCGGCGTCCAGCGCCGTTTTGCGGCGGGAAAGCTCCTCGGTCAGGGCATCCAGTGCCCGGCCCTCGCCGCTGGCGCTGGCGGCACCGTGGGCAGAAAGATAGGCCCGGCGGGCTTCCGCTTCGGCGTTTTTGGCGTCCGCATAGCGGGCGTTCAGCTGTTCCAGCTGGCGGCGTCCCGCATCCAGATGCTCCTGCCAGACCGTCTGTTCGCCGCCGTCGGCAGCGGCGCGGGCCAGCAGCGCCGCGCCCCGGTTCACAAGGGTCTGGGTCTGCTTTTCGGCAGCTTCGCGGCCAAAGTTCACGATCTCTTCCAGCGCGTCGGCGCGGGTCTGGGCCTCGGCCAGCACGGCGTGTAGATTTTCCAGCTCCAGCCGGTCGCCCTGCAGCGCGTCCAGATCCAGCTCCGGCTGGGGCAGGATGTACTGGTACAAAAACTCCCGGAAGTTGGGGATCTCATCCATGCTGGTGCCCATCTGGAACACCTCGTTGAACTTTTTGCCCAGCGGGCTGGACGCCCGCCCGATGCCCAGCGCCCGGCAGATGCGGTCCCGCGCTTCGCTGGGGCTGCGGGTGTAGGAGAGACGGCCTGTTTCGGGCTTGAAGTCCTCCTTGGCGCTGGGTGCGCCGGTGCGCGGGTCGATAAAGGGCAGCTGTTCCAGCGTGATGCCGTCCTCGGAGAGGTACCAGGTCTGGTCGCCGGGGTGCAGCTCCTGCATGGGGCCCTCGGACTCCACCCGCACCGCGATGACAAAGGGGGTGCGCTTGACGCTGTCCCAGAACTCGGCCCCGATATAGGCCACGGTATGGCCCGGGCGGCGGTAGGCGTTCTCGCCGCGCTGCTTGGCGTGGACAGAGCCCTGCAGGGTGCGTCCGCTCTTTTTGTTGCCCAGCGCATTGAAATTGCGGTTGGTGGTCAGGCAGTAGCGGATGGCGTCCAGAATGGTGGTCTTGCCCACGGCGTTGACGCCGATCATATAGGTGAGGCGGGCGCAGTCGAAGGTGACGTTTTCAAAGTTGTGCCAGTTGATGAGTTTCAGCCGCTTGAGTTCGATCATTCTTCACCCTCCCCTGCTTCGTCTGCACGTTCGTATAAGCCAAGCTCTGTGCGGGTGCGGCCGCTCTCGGCGGCGGCATCCGCAAGGTCGGCGTCCGGCAGGGCCAGCAGCACAGTGGGAAATACTTCAATGCGGCTGTCCAGCCCGGTCAGCCGCCCCACGGGCCGCGCCAGATTGTACCGGCGCAGGGTGCGCATCAGGTTTTCCAGCGTTTTCTGGTCCAGACGGCGGGGCAGGTTCATCTTCTGCAGCTCGGTCTGCACCTCTTCCACCGTCACCAGCACTTCGTCTGCATTGACGGCAAGGCTCTCGCGCTTTTGCAGGTACAAAAGGCGCAGCACCAGCAGCAGGATGCTCTCGTATTTCAGCAGCCGGGCCTGACTGCCCTCGTGGCCGTTGACCAGCGCCGCCGCCTGCAGGGGTGCCGGGTACAGCAGCACCGAGTAGCCCAGCGGGGCGAACACGGCACGGACCTCGTCCAGATGGTCCTGCACGTAGAGATATTTTGCCCGCTGATCCTCCACGCTGCCCAGCAGAAAGCAGTGGTTCAGCAGGTAGTTTGCGGTTTCTTCCAGCATGTTAATGGTTGCCATTTTCTTCCTCCCTGCGGCGGGTGAGGACAAAATCCTCAAAGCGGAAGCCGCCGCGCTCCACCCAATTGCCGGTGAGCTGAATGTCGTAGTCCCGGTGCGGCGACTGCGAGTAGGTGTGCAGGCCGATGATGCGGGCAAAATCGCCCGGGTATTCCTCTGCCAGCGCCGATGCGTTCACCTGCGGGCGGGCGGCAAGGGCCTGCCGGGCCAGCAGGGCCACGTTCTCCTCGGTGACGGCAAGGCGGGCGTAGTCCAGCAGCAGCTGCTGTTCTCTGCGCAGCTGTTCCGGGTCAAAGGCTTCGGTGCGCACCGGAGCCAGCGGCTCGGCGGTGCGCTGGGCGGCGGGCGGGTAGAGGAATTTCTCCCCGAACACTGCCGCCGGGTACAGATGCAGCCGCTTTGCCACCGGGCCGTCGTCCGGCTCAAACAGCTGCTCCGGGGTGCGGATGTCCTCGGCGTAGCGGCGCAGCAGGGCGGTGACGCTGCCCTGCGACGAGCGGTCGCTCAGCAGCAGAAACTGTGCCCGCTGCACGGCCCGCTTGCGGTAGCGGATGTGGCTGGCATCGATCTGGCGCATGAGCAGGCTCATCTCTTCCAGCGCGTCCCGCTGCTTCTGCAGCAGGGCCTTTACCCGGGGCGCAGCCTCGTTTGGAGCGCAGCGCTCCACCCGGGCGTAGTCCAGCGCCAGCCGGGGCAGCTGGTTTTCCTCGCAGTCGTCCAGCTCCTCTTCCAGATAGGCGCGGTAGTTGAACAGGTTGTCGCTGGTCTTGAAGCGGTGGTAGGCCGCCGCCACCACCTTTTCCTCGTACTGGTCGAACAGTTCCAGCACCTCCTGCGGGGTGCGGTTGCGGGTGAGACGGTCGATGTAGTGGCCGATGGAGGCATTGAGTGCCCGGAGAGAGCGGTTCAGGGCGTCAAGGTCGGAATCCACCTCCCGCAGAACATTCTCGTAGGGGCTTTTTTCCTGCCCGATGCCGCCCAGCAGCTGCCACGCCTTGTACAGCTTGCCGGTGTAGGTGACTACGCGGGGGTTCAGGATCTCTTCCAGCGCTTCCAGCAGCGGGGCCACCTCCGGCACAAAGGCAAGGGACGCTTCGCCCTCATAGCTGCCGGGGGTCTCTTCCAGCCAGCCGGTGCGGCGCAGCCGCAGCAGAAAGCCCACCGCCAGCGTGTGGGGGTCGCGGGTGGGCTGCTCGTCCTCATCGCCCGCACCGTCCGCATCCAGCGCAAGGGGCTTTGCCAGCGCGGCAAAGTAATCTTCGGCACGGCTCACCGCCTCTGCCCGGGAGATGCTGTAGTCCGCCGTATGGCGGCATTCCTCCCAGAGCAGAAGCAGCAGCTCGGCATAAAACGCCCGGTTCGGCCCCGCCAGCGGGCGGAACAGCCGCGGGGACACCAGTTCAAACAGCTGCATGGAAACGTCCTTTCTGTCTTGGTTCGATACCCTTTTATTGTACCACAGCAGGCGGGGTTTGTCACAAAAAGGCGAAAAAAAGCGAACTCCCTCAGTCAAAGCCTGACGGCTTTGCCAGCTCCCTCGGGGAGGGAGCAAACCCTCTCCGTCATCGCTGCGCGATGCCACCTCCCCCGAAAGGGGGAGGTTTATTACATCTAACCGCAAGGCGTGACTGAGAGGGTTCACGCAAAAAAGCCCCGGAGGGCGGGTGCTCTCCGGGGCGGGATGTGATTCAATTACTGTGCAGATCAGCCTTCCACTCTAAAGCCGATAGCAACATAGGTCTTGCCGTTGATGGTCTTTGCGCCAACGCCCAGCGCGGTAAACTTGGCTGTATTACCAACTTGCCCTCTCTTCATCTGAGCAAGGTTCAAAAAGGCCTTAATGGTCGTCTCGTCCGGCGTGATCGTTTCTGCCTTACCCGCCTCATAGGAGGACTTCACATACGCTTTGCCGTTGCTCTGGCTCACGTCGTAACAAATCATTACCCAATTCTGGGTCTTTTCAGTCAGTTTTTCTTCCGCCCAAAGTTCATCCATGCTCAGAGTTTCTTTGCTGGCCATTGCTTCAATATGCTTGACAGCCAAATTCTTAATGGCGTCATCGTTTTTGAACTCCTTACCAAAAGCATCATTCAGTTTTGCCATATAGACCTGCTCGGCCTTGGCTTCAAACTTCGCGGTGGCTGCATCGTTGCCGGTACCGCCGCACGCGGTGAGCATTGCCAGTGCCATGATGCCGGCCAGAAGCAGGGAGGTCAGTTTTGTAAGCTTCTTCATAGGGTACTTCCTTTCTTTGGCGCCGAATGCGCAACTGCTTTCTTATACTATAAGCATAACAGATATTTTTCCGGCGTGCAAGCGTTATTCACGCTGTTTTCAGGGGCATTCACGCAGAGCTGCCAAAGTTTTTTCGCCGTTTTTGTAAAGGGTGCACAAGGGTTGACCCTCTCCGTCATCGCTGCGCGATGCCACCTCCCCCGAAAGGGGGAGGTTTTACTCTGCTTACCGCCAGATAGCGAAAAGCTCCCCCTTTCGGGGGAGCTGGCACGGCGTAAGCCGTGACTGAGAGGGTTCACGCAAAAAAACCCCGGAGGGCGGGTGCTCTCCGGGGCGGGATGTGATTCAATTACTGTGCAGATCAACCTTCCACTCTAACGCCGATAGCAACATAGGTCTTGCCGTCGATGGTCTTTGTGCCAACGCCCAGCGCGGTAAACTTGGCTGTATTACCAGCATGCGCTTTTATCCGAGCAAGGGTCAAAAATTTCGTAATGGTCGCCTCGTCCAGCGTGATCGTTTCTGCCTTATCCGCCTCATAGTAGGACTTCACAAACCCTTTTTCGGTGGAGTCGTAGCAAATCATTACCCAATCCTGGGTCTTTGCAGTCGGATCTTCTTTTTTCGTCCAAAGTTCATTCTTGTTCAGAGTTTCTTTGCCGGCCATATTTCCAATATGCTCGACAGCCAACTTCTTAATGTCGGCATTGTTTTCGAACTCCTCATCGTTTTTGAACTTCTCACGAAGAACTTTATTCAGTTCTGCCATATAGGCCTGCTCGACCTTGGCTTCAAACTTCGCGGTGGCTGCATCGTTGCCGGTACCGCCGCACGCGGTGAGCATTGCCAGTGCCATGATGCCGGCCAGAAGAACAGCCACAAGACGTTTCATCTTTTTCATGTTAGATTCCTCCATAATAAAATAAACTACAGGCCTTTTCCGCGTCCCAAACGCCCGGACGGCCTATGTTTATTTTACAACACACACACACCCGTGTCAATATGCAGACTCCCTATCGTTTCCAATCATTTTTGAGCCAATACGTCAGTTTGTTGGATACAAAAAGCCCCGGGGAGCGGGGTGCTCCTCGGGGCAAAAATGCATCTTTATTTAGCTACGCATCCCATCAGCGACTTCTTTCGGGACCTGCACTGTGACAGCAACATAATAGTTGCCGCCCTTCTGGACGGTACCAGTACCCATTCCGGTAATAGCAGCTTTCATCATAGCCACATAGATATCGTAGTTTCCCTTCAGCTCAGCTTTCATTCCAGCTTTAATCTGGTTAATATAAGCTTCTACAGCGGCAGGGTCACTGATCATCTGCTGAGCCTGAGCGCTGGTTATTCCTTCGTCCGAAATCATCGTTACAAGCACTTTTCCTGCACTGTCAGGCTCGCTGAAGATTGTACTTTTGCCAGTAATTACACCTGCATCATTCATGTTGCTATTCAGAGCAGCCTTCGACTTTGCAGCCAGCGTACTATCGTTAGAAAGCTCCGTTCCAAGCACTGCATTCATAGCAGACAGATAAATATCTGCAACCTGATCTTCTACACTTTTCGGTGCGCCACCGCCGCCATTGCCACCGCACGCGGTGAGCATTGCCAGTACCATCACGCCGGCCAGAAGGGCGGCTGCGAAACGCTTGAACATTTTCATTGTAATGTTCCTCCTGCTTTCAAATTCTGACGGTTTGGGCGACCCCAAATCGCTTTACCCGTCTGAATTTATTTTAGCCATACCCCCCCCCCGCATGTCAACAGGCATATCGCCCAAATTCCGCAGTTCTTTTTGGCAATTGTCCCCAAACACAACAAAAGCCCCGGAGGGCGGCCTTACAGCCACGCTCCGGGGGAAAAGGTGAGAAATTTTTACTTATTGACGTTCTTGATGCGGATGGAAACACCAATGTAGCTCTGCTCGTTGTTGCCCTTGACCACAACGCCTATATTCGACCAGTCGCCGTTCTGGTTCACCGTGACATTATGATCCGTGTCAACATGCTCCGAGATCTTCTTCAGTACCGCGTTCAGAAGGGTGTCCTTATAGTCATACCGGGCGGTGATGGTGATGACCAAATCATCTCCCACGTCATCTGCATGGAACTCGAACGCCGTCAGATAACCAGCAATCTTGAATTTCGCATCAAGATTCTTGCGATCCATGTTCAAGTGCCCCTCCGCTATTGCACGAAGGCCTTCATCGTTCGTCACAACAGCATTGCTGTGGTCTTTTTTGACCAGACTGATTACTTTATCTTCCTCAGTCTTTTTGGTAGCCATGCCATCACCGCCACCGCCGCTGCAGGCGGTGAACAGAAGCATGGTCAGCGCACCTGCCAGAAGCAGGGCAACGATCTTGGAAAGCTTCTTCATAGGGTATCCCTCCAGTCTGATGATTTTGTGGATATGTTTCGCAGTTCAGAAGGCTGCGCCCCTTTCGGGGTGCTCCTCTTGCCTTGATTATATCCAACTGGAGTCGGAATTGTCAATGGGGAAGTTTCCCAAAAACAGGAAGGCTTCTTCGTGAAAAAGGCACGAAAACAGGTGCTATTTGTTGCGGTATTGTAATTGTTATACCGGACTTCGCAAAGAATCTTTGCCGTCTGACATTTCCTGCCAGACGCCGGAGACGAAACCCTGATTTTGCGGCAGAGGCAACCCGCTTAAATTTGGGCGGATGTTGCGGGCTGGGCGCTGCCGCCGCGGCTCCCCAGACGGTACTTGAAATCCCCGTAGCCAAAGTGCGCCAGACGCCGGAGCGTCCCGTCCGCGCACAGCTGCCAGATGTCCGGCAGGGGCATCCCGTTGAAGGTGTTGTTCTTGCAGGTGGAATAGATGGCCATATCGCCAAAGATGAGCCGCTGCCCCTCGGTGAGGGGGGCGGCAAAGCTGTAATCGCCGATCACATCTCCCGCAAGGCAGGTGGGCCCGCCCAGACGGACGGTGCAGGGCTTCTCCCCCGGTTCGCCCGCGTCCAGCAGCGGCGGGCGGTAGGGCATCTCGATGACGTCCGGCGTGTGGCAGGCGGCAGACAGATCCAGAATGGCAAGGCTGGTGTCGCCGTTTTGCAAAGTGTCCAGCACGGTGGTGACGAGATAGCCCGCGTTCAGCGCCCATGCCTCGCCCGGTTCCAGATACACCTGAACGCCGTATTTTGCCTGCATCCCGGTGATGCATTTTTCCAGCAGGGACAGGTCGTAATCCGGGCGGGTGATGTGGTGCCCGCCGCCGAAATTGAGCCATTTCATGCGGGGCAAAAGGTCGCCGAAGGCGGCTTCCACCGCGGGCAGCGTCTCGGCCAGCGCATCGGCGTTCTGCTCGCACAGGGTGTGGAAGTGCAGGCCGTCCAGCAGAGCGGGCAGCTCCGGGTGCTGCTGCAGGGCGGCATCCCACTGGGCGCGGGTGGTGCCAAGGCGGCTGCCCGGGGCGCAGGGGTCGTAGATCTCATGGCCGTCCTGCGTGGAGCGCTGCGGATTGATGCGCAGGCCCACGCTTTTGCCTGCCGCCTTTGCCGCCGGGCCGAACTTTGCCAGCTGGCTGGGCGAGTTGAACACGATGTGGTCGGCGTACTGCAGCAGCTCCGGGAACTCGTCCGCCCGGTAGGCCGCGCAGAACACATGGTTCTCCTTCTTCGGCAGCTCTTCCCGGCCAAGGCGGCTCTCGTACAGGCCGCTGGCTTCGGTGCCTGCCAGATAGGGCGCCAGCACCGGGTAGAGATCAAAGTTGGAAAAGGCTTTCTGCGCCAGCAGGATGCGGCAGCCGGTGCGCTGCTGCACCCCCAGCAGAATTTCGCCGTTGCGGCGCAGCTGTGCTTCGTCCAGCAGATAGCAGGGCGTGGGCAGAGAGGCCAGTGCTTCGTCCGTCAGGTTTGCAAGGCCCGCAAAGGGCGGGCGGCTGTCGTGCACCTGCATCAGTCCACCAGAGCCGGGCTGTGGCTCTCGGAGCGGGGCAGGCCGTACTTGTCCAGAGCGTCCAGATACGGGTCCGGATCAAACTCTTCCACGGTGTGCACGCCCTTGGTGGTCCACTTGCCGGTGAGCAGCATCAGTGCGCCGCACATGGCAGGCACGCCGGTGGTGTAGCTGATGGCCTGACTGCCCACCTCCTTGTAGCACTCCTGATGGTCGCAGACGTTGTAGATGTAGTAGGTCTTTTCCTTGCCGTCCTTTTTGCCGGTAAAGATGCAGCCGATGTTGGTCTTGCCCTTGGTGCGGGGGCCGAGGCTGGCGGGGTCGGGCAGGAGGGCTTTCAGGAACTGGATGGGGACGATCTCCTGCCCGTTGAAGCTGATGGGGGTGGTGGAGAGCATCCCCACGTCCTCGAGGCAGCGCATATGGTCGAGATAGCTCTGGCCGAAGGTCATGAAGAAGCGGATGCGCTTTGCCTCCGGGATGTTCTTGGCAAGAGACTCGATCTCCTCGTGGTGCAGCAGGTACATATCCTTGTCGCCCACCTGATCGAAGTTGTACTCCCGCTTGATGCTCATGGCCGGGATCTCCACCCAGTGGCCGTTCTCCCAGTAGCTGCCGGGAGCAGACACCTCGCGCAGGTTGATCTCCGGGTTGAAGTTGGTGGCAAAGGCATAGCCGTGGTCGCCGCCGTTGCAGTCCAGAATGTCGATGGTGTCGATGGTATCGAACTCGTGCTTCTTGGCGTAGGCGCAGTAGGCCTGGGTCACGCCCGGGTCGAAGCCGCTGCCCAGCAGGGCGGTCAGGCCGGCTTCTTCGAACTTCTTGGCGTAGGCCCACTGCCAGCTGTAATCAAAGTAGGCAGAGAAACCGGCTTCCTTGCAGCGCTTCTCGTAGATGGCGCGCCACTGGGGGTCGTCGGTGTTCTCCGGCTCGTAGTTGGCGGTATCCATGTAGTTGACGCCGCAGGCAAGGCAGGCGTCCATGATGGTCAGGTCCTGATAGGGCAGGGCGATGTTCATTACGAGGTCGGGCTGATACGCCTTGATGAGGGCAATGACTTCTTCCACCTTGTCGGCGTCCACCTGTGCGGTGGTGATCTTGGTGGCAGTCTTGGGAGCCAGCTCTGCAGCCAGCTTGTCGCACTTGGACTTGGTACGGCTGGCGATGCAGATCTCGGTGAACACCTCGGGCACCTGACAGCACTTGTGGATGGCAACGGAGGCCACGCCGCCGCAGCCGATGATCAGAACTTTGCTCATTGTGATATCTCCTTTATTTTGAAACGATTATTCCACTTCTTCCAGCATCTGTTCCAGAAATGCCGGCAGGTAAAATGCACCCACATGCAGCTTGGTGGTGTAGTAGCGGGTGCGCATGTTCAGGGCCTTCCATGCTGCCGCATCCAGATCATCGATGGGATGATACTTCTTGCTTGCAAAGCCGAACAGCCAGTAGCCCGCGGCAAAGGTGGGGATGTGGGCCTGATACACCCGGCTGATGGGGAAGGTGCTGGCAATGCGCTTGTGGCTGCGCTGCATGGCGCTGGCGTCCTCGGCGTAGAAGGGGC
>OCAI01001129.1_pt1 | contig 15502 bp, 16 predicted proteins | sample 1538271 | NCBI WGS metagenome assembly OCAI01 (sample SAMEA2580269, study PRJEB22360) | human gut metagenome | biome: human gut; feature: human-associated habitat; material: faeces | place: Denmark | collected 2008/2010 | reverse complement strand
TCACCACCGGCCGAAAAAGGGGCGGGAAAGCTGGACAGCAGACCGCCGCTCAGGCCCTGACTGATGGCGAGGGCCGCAGCGCTCAGCGGCCCCTGCAGGCCCTGAAAGACCGACACGAGGGTGGAGCCGAGGCCCTGCGCCTGCTGCCAGACCTCAGAGAAGTCGCCGGTCAGACCGTTCACGATCTGCCCGCCCAGATCAATTGCACCCTGTACCAGCTGGTCGCGGGCCCCGCCCAGCGCCTTATTGAGCTTGCCCACGATGCCGAGGGCGAAGGACTGCACCTGCTGCTTCTGGTCGGCGGTCAGGCCGCTGTAGATGGTGCTTGCGACCCACTTGCCGATGCTCAGCCAGTCCTGATTCTTGACGGCGGTGTACAGGTCATCGAAGGTGCCCAGCACGCCGGTGTCTGCCTCGGTCTGCAGCTCCTTCCACAGGCCGTCGAAGGTGTCTGCAGCGGATTTTTTGATCTGCTCGGCCACCTGCACGGTGCCGTCGGCGGCGAGGGTCTTGACCCGCTCGATGGTCACGAGGGCACCGTCCACCACGTCGTCGTAGGTCTCGGTGATGACCTGCTTCTGGGTCTGGGTGCCGTCGGTCAGGGTCTCGGTGACGGTCTGGGTGGTGGTCTTGACCCCGTCTGCCAGTGTCTCGAAGGTGGAGGTGACCGTCTTGGCGGTCTCCCGCACCGTCTCCATGGTCTGCTTGATGGTCTTGGTGCCGTCCGCAGCAACCTCTGTGATGGTCTTGACATCTTTCAGCACGCCGTCCACCATCTGCCGGGAAGTCTCGGTGATGGTCTGTTTCTGCTGCTGTTTGCCGTTGGAAAGGGTCTCGTTGACCGTTTCCACCGTGCGGGTGATGCCGTCTTTCACGGTAGTGGTCGTGTCGGAGATGGACTTGACTACGGACGCGGTGACGGCTTTGGTGCTGGCGCTGGCCTTTTTGCCGGAGGTGCTGACGGCAGATGCGGCTTTGCCTGCGGACTGGGAGATGGTCTCGGCGGAGGCCTTGGCGGCAGCGGCTTCCTCCTGTGCCTGCTTCACGCGCTCGGCATGGAGCTTTCCGCGCTCCTGTGCGGCCTTATCCAGCTTGGAACGGTTATAGTTGTCCATGTAGCCGTTGTAGGCGGCATTGTAGGCGTCCTGTGCCGCACCGACACCGTTTTTCAGGTTTGCCAGTGCAGCCGCCGCGCCCCTGATTTTGGCGACCAGCTCATTGATCCAGTCCACCACCGTGCCGATGGCGTTCTGTGCGATCTTTTTTACAGACGCAAATGCGGAGTTGACGGCATTGCGGAAGGTCTCGCTGGTCTTATAGGCCGTCACGAGACCCGCCGCCAGAGCCGCCAGCAAGGACACCACCAGACCGATGGGGTTCGCCTTGAGAACCGCGTTCAAACCTGCCTGCGCGACTGCAAGACCGGTCGCACCGGCTTCGGCGGCTTTGTGAGCAGCGGTCATGGCCGTGGTCGCGGCTGTGTGGATCACTTCGATTGCAGTCGCGGCAGCCACGTATCCCTTGTAGGTCAGAAACGCTGTTCCGGCAGCAGCCACAACAGCAGTGGCAATGCCGATGGTCTCCTTGAGCTGGGCCATCTTCTCGTCGCTGTCGAGGAAGGAGACCACCACCTCGTTCAGCTTGACAACCAAATCACCCAGAGCCGCAAACAGGCCGCTGGTCAGCTCACCGGTCAGGGCGCTGACATTATCCTTCAGGGTGGACATGCGCCCGCTGAAGGTCTGGCTGGCTTCCAGCATACCGTTGTAGAACTGCCCGCCCTGACTGGTGGCGGCTTCCACAGCCGCTTCCAGCTCGCTGAAGCTGACCTTGCCATCCGAGATGCGCTTGTACAGGTCGGACATGCTCTCGCCGGTGGCGTCGCAGATCTGGTTCAGCGGGTTGAAACCCGCATCGATCATCATGTTGACGTTTTCCAGCGTGACCTTCTGCGCCGAGGACATCTTGCCGTAGGCGCGGGTCAGGGTCTGCAGCTTTTCGGCGTTGCCCAGCGAGATATCGCCCAGCCGCTGCAGCACGCCGGTGGTGTCGTCTGCCGCAATGCCGAACTGCAAAAGGGTCTGGGTGCCGCTGGTCAGGTCGTCCAGCGAGAAAGGCGTGGACGCCGCCATTTTACGGATCTCGGAAAGCTTTGTGGCGGCGGCCTCCTCGCTGCCCAGCATGACCTTGAAGTTGGTCAGGTAGCTTTCCATGGTGGCGTTGTAATCCACGCCGCTCTTGACCACCTCGGCCAGCTTGGACGAAGCCTGTTTTGCAAAGTCCGCGATCATCTGCCCGGCGGCTACCGTCCACTTGCTGGTGCTTTTTTCGGCCGGGTCGCTGTTCAGCCTTACTTCGCCGGTGATGCTGAAATCTGCCACTGTGTCCACCTCTCTCCATTCAAAAGGGCGCGGGCACAAGGGCACAGGCTGTTATAACTTGATCTCTACCTCCCGCTTACAGGCGGGATTTTTGCATTTGACCCACACACCGGCAGCTGTGGCGTGCGGCTCTGCCCACACCGGAAGCGCCCGGCCGCAGTAGGGGCAGGGCACAGGGGCGCGGCTAATGCCGGAACCGTGCGAGGAACGCGGCATCGTGCTCTTCGACCGAAACGACACGGGCGGCACCCCCTCTCAGCTCGGCAGGCAGGGCAAAGCGCTCCTGCAGGTCGGCATAGTGGGCACGCATGGAGCCTTCGTATTCCGAAAGATCCATGGTGCGCCAGCTCATGATCTTGGCCATGAGGGTCTCCTCCGGCAGGGCCGCGAACAGCGCCCGGAAGCGGAACCAATGCAGCTTTTCCCGGGTCAGGTCGATGCCGTAGGCCTGCTGGAACGCCGCCACGATGTACCCGGCATCACACTGGTAGTCGAAAGCAAGACCGGAAGAGGGCGCGGTACTGCTTTCAGCTGCGGCGCTTTCGGCTGCTTTTTCGCCCGCCTTATAAAACTCGATCATGTACCCGTAGGCGTCGATGATCTTCTGAGGGTCGTTCAGAAAACGGTGTGGGTCTTTGTAAAAGCGCCAGAGGGCGCTGACCGCAAAACCGATGGGATCATCTCCTGTCTGGCCGCGCACATAGGTGTTGACCAGCCAGACCATGGGCCGGAAATCCGGGTCGATATCGTGTCCGTGCCACCGGGTGGGCAACTCGTCCAGCAGCAGATCAGACATGGCGCTCGGATGCCAGCTGCAGAGCGTACTCTGCCAGCTGCTGCATAGCGTCGGGGTCGTCCCGCAGGGCATTCACAGCCTGCCGGGCATCGATCAGCTGCTCGGTTTTCTGCTTTGCGGATACCTGCGCATCCACCCGCTCCACCATCCGGGCGGCAGGCGGTGCGGGATAGCTCACGGGCGGCTTGTGCCTGTTCTTTTTGGCCTGTGCCCGGCGCTGCTCCCGGTTCATGGGCTGGGCAGGCTTTGCGGCATAGCGCTGCTTCTCGGCGGCAAAGGCATTGCCCAGTTCCTCGATCACGTCATAGATGGGTGCCATGTAGTTTTCGTTAAGCCCCAGACGGTCGGACGCGCCTGCACCGAGGATCTCATCGATGCAGTCCATGGCAATGCGTGCCTGTGCACGTGCATGGTCGCCCAGACGGACGCCGCCGCGCCGGAACTGCTCCGACTCCTCGGCGCTCCGGCGCTGCATCCGCTCGTTGGCGTCCTCAAAGCGGTCGAGGTCTTCGGCGTTCATCAGGGAAAATTCAAATTCCTGTCCACAAATAACCATGTTCTGGCTCCTTTCAGTCGGGCCGTGTGCCGGATTTGCACCAGCTTCTTTTACTGTTTCACGGCATAGAAAATCCCCGTTCCGGTGCGGAGCGGGGACTGTGTTTGAAAAAAATCAGCCCTTGACGGCCTTTGCAGGCGCAGCGGACTGGGTGGCGGGGTTGTAATCGAGCTTGTCGGGGTGAGACCCCTCCATCTCGCTATGCGAGACCGCTCTGTCACTTAAAAGCCCCACTGGGGCTTTCATTGCGTCGTTTCACTCCGCAAACGTGAACTCGTCCGGCGTGCCGATGGCCTTCACGTCGCAGGCAAAGGTGGCCTTGGAACCGGCTGCACCGCCCACGTCGCTGGTGACGATGATTGCAGCACTGCCTTTCTCGCCCTTGCCGGTGCGCAGGCTGAAATAGATGTACGGCACAATGATATCGCTGCCGGTACCGTACACGATCTTGTGGCTCAGCACAAAATCCTGAAAAGCATCGCCCACGCAGCGGTCGCCGTTGACGGTAAGGGTGCGCTGGGTGCCGGTTTTTTCGGTAACGTTGCCGGTACGGATGTACTGGGCATCCTCGGTGGTGGCGTTCAGGGAGCCGGAATGCTCCTTCACATGGTCGGCGCAGACGATCCACTGGCTTTCCTTGGTCTGGGTGCTCTCGATCTGGAACGCCAGCACAAAATCGTTCGCCGTCTCAATGCCGGTATACGACGCGCTGGGCGTGATGCCGGACTTGGTAATGGCTTCGGATACGGTCATATCAAAACTCCTTTCATTTTGGCATGTAGTAGGTCAGGCGCATTTGCAGCTGCATCTTACAGCTGCCCGCGCTGTTTGTGACGATGTAGCCGCTGTTCGTCACGGCAATGCCGGTAGGGGTCTTGCCCCCGCCGCAGGCCGAGAGGTCGGGTAGGTTATGCCGGGCGTTCTGCCGCATGACCCACTCGGTGAGCTGCTCGAAAAAACCGCTGTTCTGGATGCTGACGGCATCCACCTCGCTGTACTCCCGGCGGCTGAGGAAGAGGTAATTCTTCGCCATTTCCCAGCCGGAGATGTACTCGGTGATGATGGGATCACCGGGGCTGTCCTCGATGGAAAAGGCGGTGGATTCTTCTTCCAGTCCGGCAATGCGGAAGGCTGCACCGGTGGCTTCCTGCTCGTCGGCGATCAGCGGGCAGGTCTTGAGCCATGCCCGCAGGGCGGCAATGGTGGGCTTTGCTTCGGACATGGTCAACCTCCCCAGAATGTGGTGACGGCCTGTGTGGCAATGTAGGCAATGGCTTCACCGTAATCGGCCAGAGCACGCTGACCCCAGTAAGAGCCGCGCAGGCCATTTTCACCGTGCAGGCATTCGCCTTCAGGGTGAAGATAGAACTGCTTGCGTGCATAAGACGTGTCATAGACCAGCAAGCCTTCGTCAAACTTGCTGGCTTGATTCACTCTGTTTTTCAATATGCCGGTATCGAAGGGCACGTACGGGTCGATGAGAGCGGCGGCCTTCTGCGCGGTGGCGAACTGTGCTTTCTGCAAAGCAGCGGTTTTCTCTGCGCCGAAATTTGTCCGCCAGTCCAGAGACATCTGCACGCCGTCTGCCCGGAAGTGATATCCGGCAGGCTGCTCAAAAATGGGCTTGCTCACAGTCTCAGCTCCCTTCCACGTGCCAGTGGGGCAGCAGCGGCTCCCGGTCGTCCGAGACAGCCGCCGCTGTGCAGCACAGGTGCGTTTTTTCGAGTTTGGCGTACTCGGCTTCGGTCAAGGCAGGCACTGCACCCTGCACCAGCTTCCAGCCGCGTTTCAGGGTCCAGTGCTTCGCCTTTTCCGCCGCAGACAGCGCCGCCCACTGGGCGTAGGGCAGATAGCCCATGGTGCACACGCTGGCCGGGATGCGGATGTGGGTGGTGCGCTCCGGGTCTTTGGCGGTGCCATTGCCAGAGGTGGAGCGGCATTCCCGCCAGCTGCACCCGGGTAACACCCAGCACACCGGCCTGTCCGTCTCGGTGGTCACATCGCGGATGAGGTTCACCACAGTAACGGCTGTCTGCATCACAAAATCCCCCTGTACAGCAGATCGTGCGGGTCACTGCCCAGCGCGGTGCGGATGATCTCATAGGCTTCCTGCCGGGCGGCGGCGGTCACACTGGCATTGCTGCCAAAGGTGACGCTGTAGCCGTCGTTGGAGACGCTGGCAGCACCCGGCGCAGCGCCCGCCGCAGACGCAGCGGCCAGCAGGCCGACGATCTGGGCGCAGGCGTCCGCCAATGCTTCTCGGCAGCCCTCACACCCGGCGGCGTGGTGTTCTGCCCGGCCAAAGGTGGCGGCATCGATCATGCGGGAAGCCCGGCTGCACAGCACGCCGAACGCCGTTTCCGGCACCGTGCCGCCCGCCGCCGCATACTGGTCATAGGTGCAGTAGAGCATGGGGCAGACCTCCTCAGGCGTGGCTCTTGACGAGGACGGTCTGGGCCTTGGTGACCTTGTGGGCGTAGATCTTGCGGCCCTGCACAGCACAGGCACCGATGAAGGTGCCGCTGCCCTTCAGGTCGTTCACGGCCACCGGCTCGCTCCACTCCTCGATGCGGGTGAACCAGTTGGGGTGGCCCGCGATAAAGTCCACCTTCTCGCCGAGGGTGGTATCCTCAAAGACGGTAAAGCCTGCCACGCGGCCCACCGCGCCGGTCTGCACCACGGCGTCGCCCAGAGCAGACGCCTTGATGAACTCCGGGCTCTTCAGCAGCAGGGCATAGGTCTCAGGGGAGACCAGCAGCCAACGGCCATCCGTGGGCACATGGGTCTCGGACAGCTTGGTGCGGGCGTCCACGATGGTGTCATAGATGTTGGCCTTGGTCAGGGCAGCAGTGCTGTCCATGGCGGTGCCGCCGGTTACCAGCTCGGCAGAAGCGTCGGTCTCCATCTGCAGGGCCAGCGAGTAACCGGCGCTGTCCAGACGGTCGGCCACCAGATGGCCGGGCACGCTCTCGGCGTCAAAGCCGTCGATCAGCTCGTTCACAGCCTTGTCCTTGTCGATGTTCACGGTCAGGAAGCTGGTGTCGCCGTGGGTCATAGTGGTGCCGGTCTTCTTGTTGTAGTCGGCCACCGTCACCTCGGTGTCGCGGACAGGCACCTTGACAGCACCGGCCTTGGGGCTGCCTTCGTAACGGTTGTTGCAGATGACGCCGACGCGCTTCACGATGGTGGCGCGCAGCTTTGCATCTACCAGCTCAGAATAACGCTCTCTTGCAATATGGGGCATGAAAAATCATCCTTTCCTTAAATTTTGATGTTGGGGTTCATGGCTTTGAAGGACGCTTCCACCGGGTCCACATCGTCCTCGCCGTGCATCGGGTCGCCGTGCTCAGCACCGGTGGAGTAGGTGCCCGCGTTCTTCTTTTCTCCGTCCTGCACATCGCCAAAGGCCCACGGGTTTGCTTTGGCGGCATCGTCCAGCGCCTTGGCAATGTCGGTGCTGCGGTCGGCAGAGCCCTTCAGGGCGTCCAGATCCAGCAAAGCACGCACCGCCTTGACGCTGCGGCCCTTCTTGCTCATGATGGCGGAATTCAGGGCGTTATCGAAGGCAAAGCCCTCGGCCTGCGCCTTCATGTCGGCCTTCAGCTTGGTGACCTGCTCCTGCAGGCCTGCCACGTCCACGCCGTCAAAGGCTTTCAGGCCGTCCTGTGCGGTCTTGAGCTGGGCGTTTGCGTTGTCCAGCTGGGTCTGCAGGGCGGTGGCTGCAGACTTCTCCCGGTTGATGTCTGCGCCGTTCTCCTGCATGATCCAGTTCAGCTGTTCGTCAGTGATGCCGGGGATCTTGTTCTTTACGTCTTCACGCTTCATGGTGGAAACTCCTTTCGTGTGTGAGACCTCAGTTTTTTACACTGTTCTCTGTCAGTATTCGGTCTTGGGCGGGGTACGCGCCGCCCGCCGCATGGCACCGTTTGCAGGGATCGAACCTGCCGCTTCCGGTTTTGGAGACCGGTGCTCTGCCAACATGAGCTAAAACGGCATGAAAAAAGCACTGGGCAAATTTTGCACAGTGCTTAAAAATGGGCAAAAGAAAACCACCGTCCGGGTGGATGGTGGTTAGTAATCGCGGAAGGGGCAGGCTTCGCAGATCTTCTTCCAGTTCTGCTTTACCTTGAACCGGGCAGGAATACAGCGGTCGATAACGCCTTGATTAGATTGACAATCGCCGGGTTCAATCCAATCATCTACCAGTGGACACTTGACACTGGCCGCTGTGCCGTTCTTGTCTGGTCTATACTCTACATTACCCAAGAATGCCATTTTTCTTCATCTCCTCAATCAAGGCAGTGGTGTTTTCATCAAATTCAGCACGGCTGTATGCGGTACGGATTTCGTGCTTTATTGTATTTACGTAGGCGGCACCTTCTGTACCATAATACCGTTCAAATTGACCGTTCCAAACTGAGACAGAAATCTTTGCATTTCGGATGTATTGCTTTGCCTGTTCTTCGCTGACGCGATGCTCCCGCTCTGCGTTGATGTGAGCATCATCGAAGGTCAAGGCGTCTACATTGATTTTGGTCGGTTCAAGATGGATAACGGCAGCTTTCGGCAGCTTTGCAGCAGTGCGAAGGTTCTCTATGATTATAGCATCTTTCTGCTGCTTTTCATAGCCCTTGGCCGCCCAATTCGCCCTGCTGCCCTCGCTCCGGCCAAACTTTGGCACGCTGGTGCGGGCGCTGTCCACACGGCCACCGGTGGCCTGTGCAAACTCTGCAAGGCTCTGGCGGGCCGCTTTCAGGCGCACAGCGGCGTCGGTGGGGTCCAGCCCGGCGGCGTCCTCGGCCAGATACCGCTTTTTCCAGCGGCGGACGTTCCGCTCCCGGGCACGCTGCATCTGGGATATCTCGTAGGCGGTGTACTTTTTGCCGTTCCACTCGATGTTCCGGGCGTTCAGCTCCCGCAGCTGTTCCTGTGTCCATTGGGGCGGGTCGCCCAGCTCCGGGAACACCGCGAAAAAGGTGTGGCGGCAGTTCCAGCCGCAAAGGCCTGCGCCGGTGCCGTAGCCGGTGGCGGCTTCAAAATCCGGGTAGTGTTTACCCTTGTAGTCCACCGCACCGCCCCGGTGGAAGCGCCTGCCTTGCCACGCGGCATGGGAAGGACGTGCACCGCCGTGGGCGGTCGTCTCCACAAATTCGCAGCCCATCTCGTCCATGCGGGCTTCTTGAAGCTTGCCGCAAGTCTGGTTCACACCGGTGAGCACGGCACGGCGGGCGGCCACCTCGATGCTGTCCTTGTGGCCGCTGGGATATGTGACCATGGGCATGTCGTCTGCAAGGCTGTCCACAGCCTGTTTGACGGCGGTTTTGTAGTCGAAGGCACCGGTGCTCACTTTGAGCCATGCAGCGTCCAGCGTGCGCTCAAAGGCCCCTGTGACGGTGTTTGCCGTGGTGGCGGTGAGGTTCTGCCATGTGCCGCAGGTCTGCCGCGCACCGGCGTCCAGCAGGTTGTTGAGGGCTGCACTTTCTTCAAAGGGCTGCGGCTCTTTGCCGTAGTGGTAATAGATGGTGTCCTCCCGCTCCATGGCTTCGGTGGCGGCCTGCAAAAGCAGCTTGCGGATGGCTGCTTCGCTCTTGCCGGTGTACTTGGCCAGCAGCTTCACCACGTCGTTGCGCAGGGCCTCGGTCTGCTGGTAGCGCCACAGCTGCCAGTTGGCGGTGGGGGTCACGGCGTCCATCTTGCCGATGCGCCGAGCAACGTCCTGTAAGATCTCGTCCTCGACTTGCTGCCAGAGCTGCACAAAGGTGTCCGGCATCCGGTCGAGATAAGACGGCGGCAGCATCAGGCACCCCCGAAGGTGAGGGCTTCGTCAGTGTGGCTGTCCGCTTTGGCTTCCTCGGCCCATGCGTGGGCTTCCTTTTCACTCAGGCCGTACCGGGCGGCGAGGTAGCGGCAGCGGGGCACAAGGCCCGCAATGGCGTCCTCCCGCAGCTGGTTTGTGCGTTCCTGCTCACTGACGATGTAACTGTCGTCCCAGTTGACGGAAATGCTGGTCTCCGGGTCCACCGGTGCGCCCAGCAGGTTCTTTGCCGCCCACAGGATGGCCCGCAGAATGCCGATCAGCGCCGTTTCAATGGGGATCTGGTTCTTGTTGGCACTCTGCACAAGGTCCTGCCGGCTGCCGGTGTACTCGGTGGCGGTGGCCACCTTGCCCAGCTCAAAACTGTACCGGTGACAGCCCAGACCGCACTTGAAGCTGAACAGATCCAGCATATCCTGCACGGCCCGGTGGTTGTCCTCGGTGCGCAGATCCGGGTTGTACTCGTGCCACTCCGGCGCGGCATCCAGACTGGCTTCCTTGCCGGGCAGCGAGAAGAACTGCTGTGCGCTCATGTCGTCGGGCGGGATGTAATGCGGCTGGCCATCGGCACCGATCACCACCTTGCACAGGCTGCGGTCGTAGAAGATCTTCTTGCCGCCAAGGTAAAGGTCCTGCCGGTAATTATCAAAGGCAAGGTCTACGCCCTGCGCGGCGTCCAGAGCTTCCGCGAACACGGCCATGCCCAGACCCGTACCGCCGTCGATGTTCTTCTCGGCGGCAGGGGAAAACAGGCTGAACCACGGCGGGGAGCCCTCCGGCTGCAATTCAGTCACCGTACCTACAGGCGCTTTGCGCGGCGTGAACACCGGTGCACCGTCCTGACCCTGACCGATCTCAAACCATTCGTTGATGATAGTGCGGCTGCCGTCCCTGACCGCGTGGGTCTGCAGATAGGCGCAGGGCCTGCCGTCTATCAGACATTCCGACACAAATGCGGCTTCGGTCACGACGCCGCGCTCCACGCTGATGGGCAGGATGCAGGATGCCGGGTCGTAGTCCAGTACGATGCGGGCATCCGGGTCTGCTTCCAGCTGGCCGTCTGTGCCCTTGATGCCCTCCACGCTCAGTACGAAGGCGCCGGTGCCGGACCAGTAGGCTTTCTCCACCAGCTTGTTGGCGTTCTCCCAGAAATGCAGCTGCCGCAAAAGACCGCCGGTCTGCTGTTCATTGCTGCCCAGCAGGTAGGCGGCGGTGGCTGCGTCGCCGATCTGGAAGGTGGTCTTGTCGTTGAGCAGCAGATTTGCCCAGTCCTCGCACACGCGCTTGGGCATCCGCAGGGACGCCCGGCGGCGCTTGTGTTCGCCGTCCTCCCGCGTGATCTTGATATTATGCACGCTGGGGACATAGCCCTGCCACCACTGCCGCCATTTTTCAATTTTGGCATAATAGGAGGCGTCGATCTGCAGGCCCTTGGTTTTGTTCAGGTATTCAATAAAAGCGGCAACGTTCATCTTGCAGTCAGTCTCCTGTAATCGCGTTCGATGGTGTACTCGAAGGCATCGAGGGTGTCAATGTCGGTGGTGCCGTCGTCCAGACGTTCATCCACGCCGGGGTGCTTCTGGCTCCACAGGGCGCTGGCAAGGGCGTCCCGCAGGGTGGCAGCTTCCGGCATATACCAAAAGCGCCCGCCGCCCATGAGGATGGACGTCAGGCGGATGCGGTCGATGATCTGGATCTTGGCACTGTTCTGCACCCGGTCGGCCAGCCAGGAAAGCGGGCAGGCCCGCAGCCGGGTGCGGATGTGGTTGATGAGGGTCTGCTCGGCACTGTCGCAGAAAATATAGTGGATCTCGCCGTACCGCGCAAACACGGCGGTGCAGAAATCGATCAGCTGCGCGGCAAGGTAGTCAGCGTCCTGATCCTTCGGGTCGATGCAGGCGGATGCCAGACCCACGACCCCCGCGTAGTAGGGCAGGATGCCGGTGGCCACGAATGCGTGCCGGGAGCCATTGCCGCCAAAGTCCACCCCGATGTGGATGCGCCACGGGCGGCAGGGGTTGGCTGCGGGCCAGAGGAAACGCCCATCCCCGGCGGCAATGCTGTCCGCAAAGGGCCGGTAGATGATGCCGCCCGCTGCGGCCCACTGGCCGAGGATGAAGCGGTTATAGTAGACCGTGCCCGCGTACTCCTTTTTCAGCTGAGCCACGAACTCCGGCGGCAGAGTGGGGTTGTCGTCGATGGTGTAGGCCTGACAGTAGATGTCCGCGTCGCTGTCCAGAAACTGCTTGAACCAGTGCTGGGGATTATCCGGGTTGCAGGTGCCGTCAAAATGGCTGTGCGGACAAGACAGACGGCTTTTCAGCATCTGAAATACACCTTCGTCCCATGTGGTGATCTCGTCCCCATAGGCGTACTCGAAGGCTGCACCCTGAATGCGGGCAATGTGCTTTTTGTTGTCAGCACCCAGCACGTACACCTTGCGGCCGAACAGCTGCACGATGTTGCCGGACGCCGAAGTGCGCACCACGCCCACAAGCTCCGGACCCCAGAGGGCCCGCATAGGCTCCAGCACGTTGCGTTCCAGCGTGCCGAGGGTGTTGCCCAGCATGACACAAAGGCCCTCGTCCCGGGCCGCGCAGATGCGCTTGGGGATGGTAACGGCACAGTCCAGATAGGTCTTGCCGGAGCGGGTGGCCCCGGTCTTGATGTTCCAGCGGTGGGAGCAATTGCGAAGGAACTCCTGCTGAAACTCAGTCAATGGCACTGTCCACACCTCCCAGCAGCTTGCGGGCAGCTTCCAGTGCATCGGCGGCGGGGTCCTCCTGCACGGTCTCCTCGCCCAGCATCTTCAGCAGCACCCCGGCGGCACGGGCATCACCGCGCTTGGCGGCTTCAGTAATGCCCATGACCACCGACATCTGATTGTCGATATCCTCATTGTCCACCTCATCCCGCAGCAGGGCATTCACCCGGCGGCGGTCGGTCTCCGGCAGGCTGAGATAGTAGTCCGCCGCTTCTTTCATGCTGCGCTTGCGGCGGCGGGCCGCACCGGAAGCAATGCCGCCCTTCTGGGCGATCTGTCTCTGTTCGCTCTCCGTTCGTTCGTTGAACGGGATGAGATTTTCTTCGTTGGCCACGTCACCACCTCTCTTGCCGTAAAATCAAAAAGCCGCCCGGAAGATCCGAACGGCGGGAATATTAAAAAAAGCCAGCACGTTTCCATGCTGGCGGTTGACGCACATCCTGCCGGGAAACTTCACAAACCGGCTTGCGGATTCTGTGACCTCCGTTGTGTGCAGAGTCTGCTCGGGCTGGTAAGGAGGTCAACCACCGCTCTGCACACAGCCACGAGCGGGCATGTCGGCCCATGCGTCAGGCGATTGCCGTGACGGGGCACGGCATTGTGGAGCCGCCCTTGGAATCGAACCAGCCGTGTCTACACACACGCGCCGCGCTCCAAATTGCGCTCAGGCGGCATAATAGAAGCAGTCCGCGCACCGTGCTGTCGAGCAGCAGGGACACGGTGCGGAGACTGCGTGCATCGGTTAGCCTTTCCGGCTCTGCCGATGGTACCGTTATAGCACAGTTAAGCGGACATATGCGGCCACAATTGCGGAGGGACAGCATCTTTTGGGACATTCAGTGCTTCAACTGCCTGACGATGCAGACGACGGAAATGACGGTCACTGACGCGGAGCCTGTCGGCAGCCTGCCCGCGATGCAGACCGTCAATGTAGCATAGCTCCAAAAGGTCTACCAGAAGCGGGTCGTCGAGTTCCGCAATGACCTTGCGGATGATGTAACACAGCTCCTGACTGCGCTGGATCTCATGACACAGCTGTTGCTGGTAGGCATCCATCATCTCAATGGCACGGCCGGTCTTATCACCAGAGCTGCCAGAACGGACAACGGGACTAAGTGCCTGGGTGACACTTTCAGCCTGATCCTTCGCTTCATGGATGCGCCGAATGAGAATCTTCTGACGGCGAAGCGATGCTTGGTACCGTTTGAGCCATTCGCATTTTTGGATATAGGTCATTTGATTTGCCCCTTTCTGTGGTGGGAGTGGTGGATAGATGGGTCTTTTCAAGAACTCCCTAGATGTAACAAAAAATTATATATAGAAAAGTCTGGGAACAGCCCCCCTCTGCCACCACAGCCACCACGCGGTCAGCTTTTCAGGCGGGTCTGTTCGTACAGCGGAGCCGTCCGGGACGGCATGGCGGAAGGCTCGCTGCCACGGTTCAGCGCAATGCAGCGCAGCCCTTCCTCGGAAAGACACAGGCCGACATACTCAAAGTAATACCGGCCTTTGCGGATCTCGTAGTGCTTCTTCACCTCCATGCCGAACTGCTTGTTGGCCATGCGCCATTTTTCGTTGTTCTCGCTGCACCAGTTCAGGTAGGTGCGGAACAGCACGCTGGCCTGCACGGTGCTGCCCTCAGCGGGCAGGGTGCAGTCGGCCAGAAAAGCCGCGATGCGGTCCTGATCCTGCTTGTAGGCGCTCACGGCGCTGTCCACGGCGGCACAGGCGGGCAGGCCGTGCCGTTTGCCGCCCTGACTGTTGGCCAGCCATTTCTGCAAACCGTCCAGCGCCCAGTTCAGGATGCCGGACAGCTCGCCTTCCAGCTTCTGGGGCAGCAGGATGTCCTGTTTTTCTTCCGGGATGCTCTGGGTGAAGGGCACCAGCCGGATGCGCCGCCAGATGCCCACATCGGTGCCGTGGATCTTGGGCAGGTGGTTGGTGGCTTCCACCAGTTTAAACTCCGGTCGGAACTCAAACTCCTTGCCATACTGGAAGCGGGCGGTGATGGTGTTGCCGCCGGTCATCTGCTTCACAAGGCCTTCGTCCAGCGTTGCGCCCTGATCGCCCTCTTCCAGCGTGACGAAGCGGGCACCTTTCAGGCGGGCCACGTCGCTGCGTGCCGCGCCGGAGGAGCGGCTGCGGGTGCTGGCAATGATGTCGGCCTGGGCGTTCATGCAGTAGTCGCCCAGCATTTTTGCCAGCGTTTCGAGAAAGGTGCTTTTGCCGTTGGCGCCGTCGCCGTACAGGAAAAACATGCACTGCTCCCGGGTGGAGCCGCACAGGCAGTAGCCCACCATCACCTGCAGGTATTCCGCCAGCTGGGCGTCCCCGCCGGTGACGGACTGGATGAAGGCCTCCCACACGGGGGCTTTTGCGTCCGGGTCGTAATCCACCTGCGCCATGCGGGTGATGTAGCGTTCCCGGTCGTGGGGCATAAGCTCCCGGCGGGCAAGGTTCAGGATGCCGTTGCGCAGGTTCAGCAGGCCTTTGTTTTTATCGAACTGCTCCGGCAGCATGGGGATGCCGGGCAGATGCTGGGCTTCCTTGAGGAAGGCTTCCTTGCTGCGGCTGGAACGGCTCTTCTGTACATGACGGCGCTGTGCCCCGGCAGTGTTGATATCCCGGATGCCGAAGCAGGCTTTGTCCATCTGATCCAGCATTTCATCCGCAAAGCCCTTGACGGCGGCAAGGTCGTCCCGCTTCCAGCGGGTGCCGTCCCACACCATCCAGCATTTGTCTGTGGGGTTGTACCGCACCCGGTCGGCGTACCGGTCGCGGAAGCGGCGGGCGTTGCCGGTGTCGTCCAGCGAGTAGGTCTTGACGCCGGGGGCGGGTGCGGCGGCGGGCGACTGCGCACCGTACTTGACGTTCAGGGCGCGGAGGGCTTCGTCCTGATCGGCGAAGGGTGTTTTGTCCGGCTCCGGCGAGGGAGTGTACACCTCCTGACAGTCACTGACGGCCCGTTCCAGCGTCCAGCGGCCATAGGTCTTGGCACCGCGCCGTTCGTCCCACTTGGGACGCATGAGTCCGGAAGTGCGGAACACATGATCCATGCGCTCCACATCGGCACCAAACCAGAAGGCCAGCAGGTTGCAGAAGCTGAGGTCGGCTTCGCTGTGGCTGTTGTAGTAGGCCTGCCAGTTTCCGGCATACAGGGCAGCAAAGCGCTCGCCGTCCCGGGCAGCGC
>OCAI01001111.1_pt1 | contig 15873 bp, 9 predicted proteins | sample 1538271 | NCBI WGS metagenome assembly OCAI01 (sample SAMEA2580269, study PRJEB22360) | human gut metagenome | biome: human gut; feature: human-associated habitat; material: faeces | place: Denmark | collected 2008/2010 | reverse complement strand
TACAACATGGCATACAGAAGATTCCGGCATGTGGGAGAAGACAAGGTTACAATGGACTTTGCTTTCTTTGCTATAGCCTTTAATATCAAAAAAATGTGTGCTAAACTGATAAAAGAAGGAAAGGGGCTCATTACAGTTGCCAAATATATGTTTATGGGACTATTTATAACCCGATATAATTGGAATATAGCAACTTGTTGCCAAATGCATGAGGAAAAAGCAGCATAGCCAAAAGAAAATATAGCAGAACTGTAAAATATAAAAGAGGGTGTGCCAACGTTTTGACACAACCTCTTATTTTTTATGATGTATCAAATGATTTATGATATAGCAAATGAATTAATTCCTCTTTACCTTTTTTCTTCTGCTTCTGCGCCTTTGTTGTTTCCGGCGGCTGTAACGTTGCCATCTTTTATATATCATCCAGCCGCTCATCAAAGCAACGACGACAAAGATAAGAATAGTGATACCCACTCCTAAATTATCCCCCTTAATACGCGACCAGATATCAAGAACTTCTTTTGTCTTATCGCCGAAGTCACGAATCATAGCGCATCGTTCCACTACTTTGCGGTCGGGATATTGTATCTTGTCAATCTGTATGCTATCGGCACCCGGTCCGAAGAAATAACTTAAATCGGAAAAATAGGTAAGTGTCGTGTCTATCTTCTCTTCCAGAATCTCCGGAGTAGCGATAGAACTTACATATCCGCAGAAATCCATATTTCTCAGAGCAATGTCCGGACGACACATGAAATTGATAAAATAGCTAGCTGCTTCCGGATTCCTTGCATATTTCGGAATCACCCAACCGTCATACCATATATTACTTCCTTCCTTCGGAACTTCATAATCCAAGTCCACACCTACTGCATCGGCTTCTTCAATCGCCCATATTGCGTCACCACTCCACGTCATATTCAGCCAGGCCTTGTTCTTCGTCATCATCTCCTTGCCGAAATCGGCTTCCCAGCCTGCTATATTCGGTTTCAGGGCTTTCAGATATTTTTCCGCAAGCTCCATAGCCTGTGGAGAATAGTCGTTCATCAGTTCTTCCACTGTCACACTCCCCGCTTCCAGTTCCTTGGCGTGCGCATAAATGATAGCCGTACCGTAAGCGTCGCGGTAACTATCCTTCATAAGGATTTTGCCGGCATACTTCTTATTCCAAAGACAATCCCAGGATGCAGCGACCGAATCAGGAACATAAGCCCGGTTATAAAGAAGTCCCGCAGTTCCCCACATATAGCATACCGCATAACGGCTGGCTTCTTCACCCGGCTGGCTCAATTTATTAATCTGCTCCCGTATGAACGGAGCCACATTTTTCATATAGTTGGGAGAATGGGCAAAATTCGTATCAATAGGCAGAAGCAGGCGCTTCTTCAACATACGCTCAATAATGTATTCCGAAGGGCAGACCACGTCGAAATCCTCATGTCCCTTCTCTATCTTGGTCAACATTATCTCGTTAATGTCGAATGTCTGATAAACGATGCGGATATTTTCGCCTGTCTGTTCTTTATAATATGCTTGAAAATCCTCGAGCACACCATCCCCGATATAATCCGCCCAGTTATAGATTTTAAGAACCCGTTCGCGAGGCTCGCCGGAATTATAACATCCCGTCAAACTCAGCAACAACAGGATAGCAGGAATTATTCTTTTCATAATTAATAATTTTACAATGTACAAATATACCAATACAGAAAACGTGCCGCCATGCAATCAGCATATCAGTGTATTGGCATATTGAATAATTATTTCTTCTTCGCTTTCCCTGCCCGGTGATTGATCACAATAAGCAACGCCAACACCACAACAAAAATAATAGCGGAAAGCGGACGAAGCTCCGGGGTTAGACCACCTTTGCGGGCATCGGCATAGATATAAGTAGAGAGCGTCTCCAGACCTTGATTACCGATGGTAAAGACAGTTACGGCAAAATCATCAATGGATAGGGTCAATGCAAGCATAAAACCACTAATCATTCCCGGACGAATCTCCGGAACAATAACTTTCCACAAAGCTTGCATGGGAGTCGCTCCCAAGTCAAGAGCGGCCTCATAAATATTCGGATTCATCTGCTTCAAACGAGGCAGAACGCTCAAAACAACGTATGGCGTACAAAAAGTAATATGAGCAAGCACTACGGTTGTGTATCCTTGTGTGATTCCTAAAGAAACAAACAAAAGGAAAAGCGAAATACCCGTGATGATATCTCCGTTCAGAATAGGAATACTATTCACAAAACTAATCGCTTTACGCGAACGGGATTTCAGATTAAAGATGCCGATAGCAGCCACACTACCCAGCAAGGTAGATGCCGTTGCAGCCAGCAGAGCAATAGTAATCGTGTTAATCAATGCATTCATCAAAGAATGATGCGTACCTGTAGTGAAAAGCGAAGTATAAAGTTTTGTGGAAAAACCAGTCCAGTTGCCCAGCACTTTCGCTTCGGTGAAAGAATAGATGACGATAATCACGATAGGAGAATAAAGCAACAACAGCAATATCCACAAGTAAGCCTGCGCGAATATTTTCTTTACCATAGCCCGCCTCCTTCGTTTGAATTGTCCTTATCGTCTGTGCTAAACAAAGAAGTAGCAGCAATCAGCAGCAACATAATAAGCGAAAGTGCCGCTCCATAGTTCCACATGCTGTTATTGATATTTTCCTGAATCGTCGTACCAAAGAGTTTGATGTTATTCATCGTCAGCAACTCGGCAATGGCAAATGTCGATATAGTCGGCATGAACACCATCATAATCCCACTCATCACACCCGGCATAGAAAGCGGAAGGACTGCTTTCAGAAAGACTTGCAGCGGATTGGCTCCCAAATCTTGTGCGGCTTCAATATAACTATGATCCATCTTCTGCAACGTGTTGTAAATAGGATAAATCATAAAGGGGATAAAGTTGTATACCATACCGAATATCAATGCTCCCTCGCCCAACGGTACACTAAAAAAGTCGAACAAGGCAACCGTAGCAAGGGTACGCACAAGAATATTTACCCACATCGGCAGGATAAACAGTACGACCATCGTCTTAGAACGGTTCAGCTTACTGTTACTCAATATCCATGCTGCAGGATAACCCAGCAAAATACAAACAAGGGTGGTAATGATGGCAATACCGATAGAATACACAAAGGTATTGATTGCTTCGGGATGTTCGAAGAACTTCTGAAAATTGGCGAGTGTCAAATGACCGCTATCATCGGTAAAGGCATATACGACAATTAAAAACAGCGGTATAATCACAAAGATTGCCGAAAAAATAATGTAAGGGAGAGTCCAACTCTTACGTGATGACAAAAAGACTATAAACTTCTTATTCACTTCCTTTCCTGTTAATCGGTTATTTTAATTATACGAATGGCATCTGGAGGGATGGTAATACCTACACGGTCTCCGTCGTCCCATACATCGTTCGTATCTACAAATACATTCTCGTCCCAGTCTGACAATACGGTCAGATGATAATGGTCGCCCTTGTAAAGGATGAATTTCACCTCACCTGTGAGCGTTCCGTCTTCTTCATTATCCTGCAGAATCACTTTTTCAAAGTCTACCTCTACTTTGACATTCATATCAGCAGCTATATCTTCCACCGGAGTACATTCAAAGTTACAGCCCAGGAATTCCACATGAGTGGCATCCAGCAATTTTCCTTCAAACGTATTGCAGATACGCTCTTTCTTCATGATGTGAATATCAAACGGCTTCACCAGCAGTCCGACTTCCGCTCCTACTTCAAAATGATGGTAATCCTGCACCAGAAATTCATATCCGCCGCACATCACCGTCATTTCATAATGCACACCTTTGAAAATAGAAGTCTCTACCACACCTACCAACTGCGCCATATCCGAAACGGGGAAAATATAAAGATCTTCCGGACGGATGACTACGTCTACCGGAACATTTTCACCAAATCCTTCATCTACACATTCAAACTCCGTGCCGCAGAAGCGTACCAGCTTATCATGAATCATGGTACCATTGAGGATATTGCTTTCTCCGATAAAGTCGGCAACAAAAGCGTTGATGGGTTCATTATAAATATCAATCGGTGTACCGATCTGCTGAATTTTTCCTTCACTCATCACAACAATCGTATCACTCAACGTCAATGCCTCTTCCTGATCGTGAGTGACGTAAACAAATGTTATACCCAAAGATTTATGCATTTCTTTGAGCTCCATTTGCATATCCTTACGCATTTTCAGGTCGAGCGCTGCCAGCGGCTCATCCAATAGCAACACTTCCGGCTCATTCACAATGGCACGGGCAATGGCTACACGTTGTTGCTGACCACCGGAAAGAGAATCCACATCGCGGTATTCATAATCTGTCATACCTACCATCTTTAAAGCAGCTTTCACTTTCTTCTCAATGGTTTGTTTCGGTGTCTTTTTCAGTTTCAGGCCGAAAGCAATGTTATCATATACATTCAAGTGCGGGAATAAGGCATATTTCTGAAATACCGTATTCACGGGACGCTTGTGGGGAGGGGTTTGTGTTATTTCCATCCCCGAAATTCGGATCTCGCCTTCCGAAGCCGTCTGAAAACCGGCAATGAGACGCAACAACGTGGTTTTACCGCAACCGGAAGGACCAAGTATAGTGACAAACTCGCCCTTTTTCACGTTTAGAGTCACATCATCCAATGCTGTTTTATCGCCAAAATACTTCGATACATGGCTCACCTCAATGATGGATTTATCTTCTTGCATATTCATACTAAAGTTTGGGCTGCAAAGGTACACATTTCTGCGGTTTTCACCTAGGTGTTAATCTAATATAACAGTGTTTTTCGATGCCCGACAGAAAAAAAATCTATCTTTGCATAAATATTTATTCACTAATTTTACAAAAGCATGAAAAAGTTAACTTATTTAGTTATTGCAACGGCAGCGTTAGGCATGGTAGCTTGTACGGGCGGAAACAAAGCCGGATACGTTGTCACAGGTACGGTAGAAGGTGCAAGCGATGGTGACACCGTTTATCTTCAGGAAGCTACTGGTAGAAATCTGACCAAACTAGATACAGCCGTTATCACCAAAGGTACTTTTACCTTTGAAGGTACACAAGATTCTGTGGTTAGCCGCTATGTCACTTGCGAAGTGAACGGAGAGCCATTAATGATTGATTTCTTCCTCGAAAACGGAAAAATCAACGTTTCCCTGACCAAGGATAACGACGCTGTGACCGGTACTCCTAACAATGATGCATACCAGGAAATCAGAGCTCAAATCAATGACATCAGCAAGAAAATGAATACCATTTATGAAGCAATGGGCGACACTTCTTTAAGTGATGAGCAGAAAGAAGCCAAACAGAAAGAGGGTGCCCAGCTGGAAGAACAGTATGACAAAGTAATCAAAGAAGGTGTTAAGAAGAACATCACCAATCCGGTCGGAGTTTTCTTGTTTAAACAAACGTTCTACAATAACTCTACTGACGAAAATGAAGCTTTGTTGCAACAAATTCCTGCGAATTTCCAGAATGACGAAACAATCGTAAGAATCAAAGAGATGACCGACAAGCAGAAAAAGACTGCCGTAGGTACTCAATTTGTTGATTTCGAAATGCAGACTCCGGAAGGAAAGACTGTGAAGTTGTCTGACTACGTTGGTAAAGGTAAAGTGGTATTGGTTGACTTCTGGGCTAGCTGGTGCGGTCCTTGCCGTCGCGAAATGCCTAATCTGGTAGAAACTTACGCTAAGTATAAAAGTAAGAACTTCGAAATTGTAGGCGTATCTCTCGACCAGGATGGAGCTGCATGGAAAGAAGCAATCAAGAAGATGAATATGACTTGGCCACAAATGTCCGACCTGAAATTCTGGCAAAGTGAAGGTGCACAGCTTTATGCAGTAAACAGTATTCCTCACACTGTATTGATCGATGGCAGTGGTAAAATTATCGCTCGCGGTTTGCATGGAAAAGAACTTCAGGCTAAAATTGCAGAGGCTGTAAAATAACAGATCGAAAGAGAAAGTTTTTCAAAGACTTTAAAGTTCAAACAAGGGGCTGTTCGAAAATCCTTGATCCTATAAAATCACGCTTACTACGACATGTTACAGTAAGCGTGATTTTTCTTTTTAGAGACTTTTCAGATGGCTTCTTGCTTATTAAAAACTTCACAAGTCAGCAACCAAACAGATAAAATTCAGCCCCTGTAATTCTCGAAAGAACACAGGGGCTGAATCTATATATGAAAGTAAGGGAGAAGGATTCCCCTACTTCTATTTCAAACAAATTAGATAAACCAACGTACGTAGCAGAAGTCTTGACGGTGTGGAAGCTCCGGATTCTTCGGGAACATACGGTAAGACACCTTGAAACTACCTGCATTTGACAAGCTGTGTTTAACTTGGAATGTATACAAGTTACCTTCTTTCTTGATAACGCTAAACGGTTCTACAGAGTAAACATGTTGTTTGCCGTCTGCAGTTGTGTAAGTAGTAACCAATTCAAGTCCCACTGCATCATTCAAGCCTTTTTCATCGATCACGTAAGTAATAGTATATTCTTTTCCGCTTTCGATGTCACCGTTCTTCAGGTCTTCTACCTTGTCGCAAGATACGATTTCAATAGCATCCCATTTAGCAACCACATCTTCTTTCCAAGCTGCGATTTCTTTTGCTTTCGCATTATCATTAGCAGCCAAAGTCTGGAAGCGTTTCGCCAGTTTGCAATAGAATTTGCTATAGTAATCATCCAACTGACGCTTCATTGTATAATGAGGAGCGATCTGTGCGATAGAATTCTTCACCACTTTGATCCAGCCTTCAGAATATCCTTTCTTATTACGTGCATAATACAACGGCAAGATTTCAGTTTCAAGAATACTGTAAATAGTAGCAGCATCCAACTGATCCTGATGTTCCTGGTTCTGATAAGTACGTTTTTCTGTCAACGCCCAACCTGCACCTTCACGGTAACCTTCCAGCCACCATCCGTCTAATACAGAGAAGTTAACAACACCGTTCATCAAAGCCTTTTCGCCCGATGTACCGGATGCTTCCAACGGACGAGTCGGAGTATTCAACCAGATATCAACGCCTGAAACCAGACGACGAGCCAATTGCATATCATAATTTTCAAGGAAGATAATCTTACCCAGGAATTCCGGACGACGAGAGATCTCGATAATACGCTTAATCAAACCCTGACCTGCACCATCGTGTGGATGAGCTTTACCTGTAAACAGGAATTGTACCGGGTAATCAGGATTATTCACAATCTTAGAAAGACGATCCAAGTCGGTGAACAACAAGTGTGCACGTTTGTAAGTAGCAAAACGACGGCCGAAACCAATCAGCAATGCATTCGGATTGATCTTATCCATCAGTGAAACGATACGGGAAGGGTCTCCCTGGTTCTTCAACCATGTATCGCGGAATGACTTACGGATATAGTCAACCAACTTATTCTTCATAGTCATACGAGTCTTCCAAATCTCTTCATCGGGCACATTGTAGATAGCTTCCCAAATCTTAGGATTAGATTGATCGAACCAGAAATTTTCGTTGAAATATTTAAAGTACAGTTCTTTCCATTCAGTTGCACTCCAAGTCGGGAAGTGAACACCATTCGTTACATATCCTACATGGCTTTCTTCCGGGAAATAACCTTTCCAGATAGAAGAGAACATTTCTTGAGAAACCTTTCCGTGCAGCCAGCTCACACCGTTCACTTCCTGTGAAGTGTTGCAAGCAAAAACAGACATACAGAAACGTTCGCCCTTGTCGCCCGGATTGTTACGTCCTAGATCCATCAAGTCATCCCATGAGATACCCATTCTGGAAGGATAACCACCCATATATTTGCCGAACAAGCCTTCATCAAAATAGTCGTGACCTGCAGGAACCGGAGTATGAACAGTGTAAAGAGAAGAAGCACGAACCAACTCGATAGCTTGATCGAAAGTCAATCCTGTAGCTACATAGTCGCAGATACGCTGAACATTGATTAATGCAGCATGTCCTTCATTACAGTGATAAACATCTTTCTTGATGCCCAACGCTTTCAAAGTCAGGATACCACCGATACCCAACAAGATTTCTTGTTTCAAACGGTTTTCCCAGTCGCCGCCATAAAGCTGGTGAGTGATAGGACGGTCGAATTCACTGTTCATTTCATTATCCGTATCAAGCAGATACAAAGAAATACGTCCAACGTTTACACGCCATACGTTTGCATGAACAAAATAATCAAGATAAGGAACGTCAACTATCAACGGCTGACCATTGGCATCCATTACACGTTCAATAGGAAGTTGACCGAAGTTTTGTGCTTCGTAGTTGGCAATCTGCTGTCCATCCATAGACAACGTTTGAGTAAAGTAGCCGTAACGATACAAGAAGCCTACCGCACACAAATCAACATTGCTGTCGGAAGCCTCTTTCAGATAGTCACCAGCCAATACACCCAGACCACCGGAATATATTTTCAGGACGCTGCTCAAGCCATATTCCATACTGAAATAAGCGATAGATGGGCGTTGCTCATCCGGCTTCACATCCATGTAATCTCTGAATTTCGTATAAACTTCATTCATTCTTCTTAGAATCACTTTGTCTTTTGCCAGCGCTTCCAGCTTTTCATAGCTCATACGTTCCAACAACAGTACTGGATTCTGTCCACATTCTTTCCAAAGTTCCGGATCTAGATCTCTAAACAGTTCAGTCGCTTCAAAATTCCATGCCCACCAAATGTTGCGTGCGATTTCAGACAACTTCTCCAACTCTTCCGGTATACGTGATTTCACAGTAACCTCTTTCCAGTTGGGAGTATTCACATTACTAACTTTGATTTTCATAATGTTTTCGTTTACTTATTGATAAATAATTTCTTTCTTAACTCAACTGACGCTTCATAGCATTGCGCAAGGCAATGTCATAAGCCTCATAGTAATATTGTATAAAGTGCTTCCATAAAGCCTGTTCTGCCACTTCGGCAGCACGCTTACGGATTTCCTTCACTTCTTTCTCCGTCTTATCCGCAAATAACGTAATCGTATCTTTAATACCATCCGCTACTTCCGAATAATTATAGTCCGAACGATGCAGCACTTCTACTCCATCATTAATGCCATGCTGGTTCTTCAGGCTGTTTACCCAAAGTCCGAATCCTGCCAGATCAGTAGTGATTGTCGGCACATGGAATGCTACACTTTCCAACGGAGTATATCCCCACGGTTCGTAATAAGAAGCATAGACACTCAAATCCTGTCCCAACAATATATCATAATATTCTTTATTCATGATGCCATCACGACCATTCAGATAACAAGGTACAAAAATCACTTTTACCTTATCTTCCGGACGATTGCCCATTCCCAGATATTTCAACATATCCAACACCTGGTCATGAGTCATATTATGCAACCAATGAGTGATAAATGGTACTTCGAGCGGAGTGTCAAACTTCTCCTTGCTCTTCAAACGTCCCTGCAAATCTTCACGGGGGTCTCCTACCCAACCGGGTACATTGATGAATGCCAAAACATTCTTATGCAAATTCTTATCCCTGTTCAAGCGGTTTAATGATTCCAAAAATACATCAATACCTTTATTCTTAAACTCATATCGTCCACTGGTTCCGACAATTAACGTATCATCACCCAGATTTGTTCCCAATAATTTATTCGCTACATTGAGCATCAAAGCACGCGCACGTTTACGTTTTCCGGTAAATGTGCTTCCTTTCGGTACAAAATCATCTTCAAAACCGTTCATCAGAACAACATCTGCCGGTTTATCCAGTAATTCCTTACACTCATTATTGGTTATTTCGCTCACTGTCGTAAAACAGTCTACATAATGTGCAGTCTGTTTTTCAATCGAGTGTTTCGATTGCATGTTCAGTTCTTGCGCCATCTGGTCGCCATTATAAGCAAACAGATAGTCGTACAACGGTTTATGATTACCGGCAATAGAACGACCGATAGAAGTAGCATGGGTCGTAAAAATAGTAGCTACCTCCGGCACAGCTTCCTGTACATAAAGTGCTCCCATTCCAGTCATCCATTCATGCGCCTGATATACCACCTTATCCGTTTCTGTCAAGTTGTAGCGATAGAAACTCTCTACCACTCTTCCCGCAGCGTATGAAAACATAGAAGCTTCGTCGTAATCGCCATAAGCGTGCAACGAATCTACTTGATAACGATTCCACATTTCTGTGTATATATCGTCTTTCTTTTCAAAAAAAGGTTGGAAATCAACAAGAATGACTATGGGTTCACCGGGGATATTCCATCGTCCTATACGGACAGAAAGTTCGTCTTTCTCAAGTGCATGCTTTTTCCAGGCAGCACATAGGTTATCCGACTCGATGAATAGAGGGTTTTCTTTTCCTTGCCATACATCAGGACCTATGAAGAAAATTCTGTCGCGGAACTTTTCCTGCAATGTATTTGCCCGTGTCGACAAGACGGTGTATATTCCTCCCACTTTATTACATACTTCCCAGCTGGACTCGAAGATATAATCGGGGGTTAATAAATCTTTTACCATATAATATATTAAAACTCTTTTTAGTATGCGAGTGCAAAAGTACACATTATTCTTTGAAAAATAATACTTTATGCGAAAAATATGAGTTAAGAAGAGGAAAGAAACGTTGCCCTATAATGAAAAAAGAATATCCCCTTGCACATGCAAAGCTGCATGTACAAGGGGATTGAAACTCCTTTATAGGAAATATTCTTGCTAAAAATTATGCAACGAGTGCACTACCGATCAAGAAGGTTGCAGCCAAAGCAACGATTGCATAAAGCTCGGGGAATACGGCAAGAATCAACGTATTACTAAATACATTGTGTCCCTGTCCGATAGCTGCAATACCGTTTGCACAAACTTGTCCCTGACGGATAGCGGAGAATAAGGCAACCAATCCTAAAGCAATACCTGCACCAAGAACTGCTGATGCCTGGATAGCTGTAATTTCAGGAGTCAAAATGCTGAAGATAGTCTGAAACATGAAATAACCGGCAAAACCATAAAGCCCCTGTGTACCCGGAAGGGCTGTCAATACCAGGAAGTTACCGAATGCACTATCATTCTTCTTCAATGCTCCGATGGCAGCATTACCTGCAATAGTTACTCCGTAAGCACTACCGATGCCAGACAAACCAACCATAATCGCGATGCCAATGTAGGCGATAAACAAATTCATTTCCATAATCTTATTCTATTTTTTATTGTTTAATTCTTAAAATATTAATTCTCTATTTCTAATTTTTAATCTTCAGTTTTTTTAATTTCTGAACGGTTTGTACTCTTTACCGCCTCCTTCATATCCGGAGTTCTTGAAGAACTCAACGAACGTCAGACGCATTGGGTGAACCATTGCACCCAGCACATTCATGAAAATATTGATTGCATGACCGATCACGAAAATCAGCACCATTACAATCGGGCCTGCTATTACATTATCCGGACTCATACCTACTGCCAGACTGTTGAACACTCCCGCCAGAATACCTCCGGAAAGTCCGAGGGCAAACAGACGAACGTAGGACAAAACATCTCCAAGCAAACCAGTAACCATGTTGTATGAATCCCACAATCCCAATCCGATATTCAGGAATATGTTCTTTCCCGGACTGTTATAAAGGAAAATCATAGCAGCTGAAACACCCAGGATTATCAAGTGCACCGTGCTTCCCATCGGCATTACGTCCGGTAACAAAGCTGAAACTGCCATTGAAACCAGCAGGATGATCCATCCGATAGTTGCCACTGCATATTTGAAACCAAACTGAATCGTCTGATTCACAGCTTTCAGCACCATACCGAATAAAATCTGGATAGCTCCCAATATCAACGATAATTGGAACATATCATTATTATCCATCATGACAGCATGTTTCAAACGTTGAACAATCGGCCAATCCAAATTGTAAATATTCGCTCCGAAGAACGTACCAGTCAGCAAACCGCAGAAGAACGTTGATACCGCCAATACCTGTATCAATGAGATGATTGACTTCATTGACGGGGTTACTTTCTTCGCCATCAACCGATAGGCCGTAGCTCCCAGAAACAGGAACAAACCATATCCGGAATCTCCCAGACAAAGTCCGAAAAATACCATAAAGAATGGGGCAAAGAACGGTGTCAAGTCCAATTCATTATATTTCGGAAGCATATACAGCTTACAGATCGGTTCGAACCAAGCAAAGAATCCCTTATTATTCAATCGAATAGGAACATTATCGCCCGGCATCGGATCGGTAATCTCATAATATACATGTGCGTCATTCAGATAAGCCTCTATCTCCACTTGACTGAATGCAGGCGCCCATCCTTCAATCAACATCAGTTTGTCACCGGCAGTCTGCTCGGAACTTAACACAACTTTAGAGAATTCAATCTGACTTTGCAACTCTTTCAGAGCAACCTTCAATGAAGGAATATCTGTTTCGGAAAGTGCAACCAGTCTTTTTTCATTCTCTTCAACGGCCTGTTCTGTTGTATTGTAAAGCGTTTCAAGATGTGCCAAAGAGTATGCAGGTAATTTAGCCTGCTCTACATCCAAGTCCACTTCCTCTCCGCCTTTCGTTACAGTCACGAAGAATACTTTAGAAGAAATGCGGTTCACAATCATTGCATTGTATTCCGTTTCCCACTCTTCTTTGTAATTTCCTTCCGAACAGCTATAGAAACCGATTACATAACCGGCATCTTTCAGCTTCTGAACATTTGCCGGTTCAAAGTTGCCCCAGGCTTCCAGAGCTTCTTTTTCTTTGGCATAGCTTTGCAACTGCTGCGACAACTTTCCATGCTCTGTCTGTAAAGCATCCACTTCGTCCAGCACTTGCATTCCACGGGCAGCCGTTCCTCCTTCCGTAGCAATCACGGCATTCTTTTCATGCTTCTGGTTCTGAAGCAACTTCAAGGTAGCCGCCAAACGGTTGGAAAGACGAATATTATCCTGCAACTCCGTGTTATCGGCAGCCCCCTGTTGTTTCTCCACAATGTGGACTACCCCAAGTTCCCGCAGACTGTTCAGGAATTCTTCATATTCTTTGTGATACACCAGAAAGGTGAGTTTCTTCATTTTTGTAATCATGCCTCTACCTCCTTCCTTTTTTCTTGATGGGACTTCATGATCTTTTGCGAAGATTTCGACAGGTTTTCTTCATCTTCCATAAATCGCTTGATCTTTCGCAATGCATCCTGATAGCCCGGTATCTGCACCTTCTCAAAAAGGTTCACCTTTTGAGTGGTCTTTTTCCTTGCATGTTCTAACAAGTTCAGCTTGGCGAGCATAAATTCACGTTCAATTGCCGTATGAGCCAGCTCTTCCAACAGGTGGATACCGTCGGCATACCACTTGGGAGCATTAAACATACTGTACGGACGTATCTCGAATTCTACATTCTCGAGCAACGGTACGCGCACACCCGCAATCTTTTTCACGCCAAGATGAACATCATTCACCTTTATTAATGAAGCGTCAAACTCATTCCAAAGGGCGAACATGGCTTCATAGGCTTGAATTTGTTGTTCGAGCCTATCCTCCAGATCGGCAGCTTCCGTTTTACAGCGTTTCACTTCCATGCGGAGGGCGCTTTCCTTATTCTTAATGATAGGAAGCGTACGCACCCGCACTTTCAGTTGCTTTTCGAGCTGCTGAAGAGAGGTCTTGTTATATTGAAACTTTATAGCCACGTTGTTTTTGCTAATTATTAGTTATAAATTACTAGTTGCTAATTATTCACCTTTCGGCCAGTATTGGTCAACAAGTTCCTTCTTGATATTCACTTCTTCCGGACGGAAATATTCACCGAACAAGCCCCAAGCCACATCCAGCATTTCAGTAGTATCAAGGTTGACATCAATGGCCAGCAACTGGTTAGAATAGTCCTTCGCAAAAGCCAACGTACGCTCGTCGTAATTGGTCAGGTCAAAACCGTTTTCCATCTTAGTCTTTGCATTTGCAGCATCGGCATACAGACGTACAGCGGCATTCATCACCTGCGGATGGTCTTTACGTGTCTTTTTACCGGTTACCAGCTGTTTCAGACGAGACAATGAACGGAACGGGTCAACAATGACCTTACCGATATCACTGTCACGACGCAAGAACAACTGTCCTTCCGTAATATAACCCGTATTATCAGGCACAGCGTGCGTGATATCGCCACCGGACAATGTCGTCACTGCAATAATCGTAATAGAACCACCGGAAGGGAACTGTACCGCCTTTTCGTAAATCTTCGCCAAGTCCGAATAGAGCGAACCCGGCATAGAGTCTTTAGACGGAATCTGGTCCATACGGTTAGATACGATTGCCAACGCATCGGCGTAGCTGGTCATATCAGTTAGCAGTACCAGTACTTTCTCATTATTGTTTACAGCGAAATATTCAGCAGCGGTCAATGCCATATCCGGAATCAACAAACGTTCTACCGGAGGATTTTCCGTTGTATTCATGAAACTCACAATACGGTCGAGAGCACCGGCATTAGAGAATACGTTCTTAAAGTACAGGTAGTCATCGTTGGTCATACCCATACCGCCCAGAATAATCTTATCTGTTTCAGCACGCAATGCCACGTTTGCCATCACCTGATTAAAAGGCTGGTCAGGGTCGGCAAAGAACGGAATCTTCTGGCCGGATACCAGTGTATTATTCAAGTCGATGCCGGCAATACCCGTTGCAATCAACTCCGACGGTTGTTTACGACGCACCGGATTCACTGACGGACCACCGATTTCCACTTCCTGTCCTTCAATTTCCGGACCTCCGTCAATCGGATCACCGAAAGCATTGAAGAAACGTCCTGCCAACTGCTCACTCACCTTCAACGTAGGCGATTTGCCGAGGAACACTACTTCAGCGTTGGTAGGAATACCTTCCGTACCTTCAAATACCTGCAGAGTGACATCGTCACCGGCAATCTTAACCACCTGTGCCAGTTTACCGTTCACAGTGGCAAGCTCGTCATACCCTACTCCTGTCGCTTTCAGCGAACAAGTAGCCTTGGTAATCTGAGTAATCTTGGTATATATCTTTTGAAAAGCTTTTGTTGCCATCTTACTTATTTACGATTTAACAATTTACGATTTACGATTGAAGTTTCCTCTCTTCAATCAATTCCTTCAGTTGTTTCTGGAATCCTTCATACTGTTCTGATTTGAACTTCGAGTAGTTCATCTGCTTACAGATATTAATCATCTTCTTGAAGTAGTCCATTACTTCGTTGAAGTTATCAAATTCAAATTCCGTATGACAGATGTCGATTATCATATTCAGAATGTCTTCCTGACGTTCCATCGGAGTTACCGCGTCAATTTCGTCAAAAGCATCCTGTTGCAGGATTACAAAGTCAATCAATTCAGATTTCCAGAAGATCACGTGATATTCTACCGGCACACCATCGTCACCGAGGATATTGATCTGTTCGGCAATTTCCTTACCACGCTGTAAACGGGTCTTAAGTTCATTTACCTTTCCGATCCATTCATCATTGATATGACCTTTGATATACTCTTCAAATTCCGGATATTCGATATATTTTGAATAAGAATCAATCGGATTCACTGCCGGATAACGTTTTTTATCGGCACGGTCCTGTTCCAATGCATAGAAACAACGGGCTACCTTCTTCGTATTTTCAGTTACCGGCTCCTTCAAGTTACCACCGGCAGGAGATACCGTACCGATAAATGTAATAGAACCCGTTTCGTCATTGCTCAGTTTTACATATCCCGCACGACCGTAGAAGTTGGAGATAATAGCCGAAATATCCATCGGGAAAGCATCTGGTCCAGGCAACTCTTCCATACGGTTGGACATCTCACGCAGAGCCTGTGCCCAGCGGGAAGTAGAGTCGGCCATCAACA
>OCAI01001105.1_pt1 | contig 15955 bp, 12 predicted proteins | sample 1538271 | NCBI WGS metagenome assembly OCAI01 (sample SAMEA2580269, study PRJEB22360) | human gut metagenome | biome: human gut; feature: human-associated habitat; material: faeces | place: Denmark | collected 2008/2010 | reverse complement strand
GGAGAAATCGGGGGTGCCCCCCCCCCCCGGGACCCCCAGCCGGTCCGGCTGGGGCAGCAGCAGGCACAGGTCCTCCAGCTGGTTGTTTTCCAGCGTGTTCATCCGCATGCTTGCCAGATTGCCGCCGCTGAGCAGACCCTCGTAGTAGCCGCCCTGCGCCATGTGCCGGTCAAAGGTCTGCATGGCCTCGCGCAGCATCTGCTGCTGCACGGCATCCGGGTCCAGCCCCATGCGCTGCAGCATTTCCGTCACGGAGACCTGCTTTTCGGTGGCAAAATCGAAGCACCAGCCCCGGGAATACCCCGGGTCGGAGCCGCCGTAGTAGCTGCTCACCACAAGGCTTACGCAGTCGCCGTACCAGTAGGCGTCCCAATCGATGTAGGTCTGCGGGCACCACTCGTCCTGCTGGAGCTCGGCGTCCGGGCTGTCCTCATACTGGCGGTAGTCTGCCGCATACATGGCGGCAAGCTCATCGTTGAGATAGGCGGCATCCGGGCTGTCGCATTCCAGCTGCGGCACATGGATGGTCAGCTTCTGGGTGATGTTGTAATCGTCCCGGATGGTCTTTTCCAGCGTGAACTGCTCGGTGATGCGGTCTTTTTGTGCTGTCTGCACCACCGTATCTGCGGCGCTTTGGGAAGCTGCGCCGGAGCTTGCGGGGGCAGCGGGAGCCGCCGCACCGCCGCAGCCGGTCAGCCAGAGAGCCGCCGCCAGCACCGCAGCGGCAAGGCGTTTGTGTTTCATGGTTGTTCTCCTGTGTTCTCAGCCGTAGCTGCGGGTCATCTGCAGCTGGGTCTCGCCCTCGGCAAAGGGGTTCTGCCCGTCGATCATGGTAACGCTCAGGGTCTCGTAGTACAGGTCGGTCTTGACCGCCGCCACAAACTCGATGGACGTCTGCCCGGCTTCGGTCTCGTCGGCAGAGATGCCCAGCACCACGCCCTCCGGCACTACGCCCAGATACGCGGCATCGCCCCGATAGATGCGGCTGTTGTCCTGCACGCCCAGCTGAACGCTGCCGTCGCTGCCCAGATCCAGCCAGTTCCAGCCGGTTTCAGAGGTGTAGTTGTAGGAGCCGGTGACGGAATAGGGGATCTCCTGCGCGCTCCACTCTGCCGACAGGGGAGCCAGCTCCAGTACAGAGCCGTCCTTCCGGTGCAGGTTCACCTCGCTGCCGCAGAGTTCCAGCGCCACACCGTTGTTGGCAAAGTAGATGGGATCCTGACAGATCATGGCATCCCCGAACATGAGGCAGCGCAGCACGTCCACATACTCCACCACGCCGTCTTTGGTCAGCAGATAGACCACCGGGCGGAAGAAGCCGTCCTCCTGCTCCCCGATGCACACATCCACATATTCATTGTAAGCGCCAAGGATGGGGTAGGTGCGCGTCTGTTCCACCCGGATGCCAATGTCGCCCCATTGGTCGGTCTTTGGCGCGGAGCTCAGGGTGATGGTGCCCTGCGTTCCCTTCAGCTGCACCTGCACACCGTCGTAGTTGTCGGTCAGCACCGGGGTATCGGCGGGAGCGGCGGAGGTCAGCGGGATCTCCACATCCAGCTGCTGCCAGCCCCAGTCGGTCTCGGAGCAGTACTTGCCCCGGAGCACCAGTCGATCCTGCTGGGGCAGCAGCAGACACAGGTTTTCCAGCGCATTGTATTCCAGCGTGCCCATCCGCATTTCCGACAGGTTCCCGCCGCTGCGCAGGCCCTCGTAATACGCGCCCTGCGCCATCTCCCGGTCAAAGGTCTGCATGGCCTGCCGCTGCATCTGCGCCTGTACTTCGTCCGGGTCCAGACCCATGTGCTGCAGCATCTCGGCTGTAGTGATCCGCCTGCCGGTGGCAAAATCGAAGCACCACCCGCTGTAATACCACGGGGCGTCGTCGTAATCGTGGCTGCGCATCACCAGACTTACGCAGTCGCCGTACCAGTAGGCGTCCCAGTTGATCTCGGTCTGTGAGCACTCTTCGCCCTGCGGCACCTCAGCATCCGGGTAGCTTTCATAATCCATGTATTCTGCCGCATACATGGCAGCAAGTTCTTCGTTGAGAGCGGCGGCGTCCGGGCTGTCGCACACAAGCTGCGGCACATGGATGCTCAGCTTCATCACGCCGATCATCTCGCCCCGCACCGTCTTTTCAAGGCTCCACTGGTCGGTGATGCGCTCCTTTTGCGCCGTCTGCACCGCTGCGGCTGCGGAGCTTTGGGAAGCTGCGCCGGAGCCTGCGGGGGCAGCGGGAGCAGCTGCGCCGCCGCAGCCGGTCAGCAGCAGCGCCGCAGCCAGAACCACAGCAGCAAAACATTTGTGTTTCATGGCTGTCTCCTTTCACTTACAAAGCCCCGGGCACGCTGTGAGGCTTCCGTGCCCGGGGCAAACAGGGGGATGTCTTGATGTCTTGTTATCTTATGCCGTTTTGTTCCAGAACACGGTAGCGATCATGTAGGTCTTGCTCTGAACCACCGGGCAGTAGATGCTGATGAACTCTGCCTTCCGGCTGAGACTATAGTTCAGAATTTTATCCACGAATTTCTGAACCACCGCATCATCGCAGGAATACTCATACGTCAAGGATATCTCCATATTTCCTTCCTCGCCAGTCGGTTCAGAGACTCCGGCAGCTCCTCCAAGTTCATACTTTTGCTTCATTGTGTGTTCCCACGCTGCAATCTTACCCAGTTCCATCATGTCTTCCGGTGTCAGCTTATGCACCGATTCTTTTGCGTCCTCGAAGATTCCTCCTTGGATTTTTATGGCTCCCTGCGCTTCCTGATTGAGGGTCAGCTGCTCATGGTCAACCAGATTTGCATTAAACTTTTCCTTCCAGACCTTGTTGATAGCTGTCAGCAGCTCGGCTTCCTTGCCGGTGGGTGCTGCGGGTGCGGGAGGTGCGGAGGGCCCGCCGCAGCCTGCCAGCGAGAGCGCCACAACGGCTGCGCCGGTAAGGGTGAGGAATTCGCGTCGGTTCATCTCTTTCATGGGGGTGCTCCTTTCTGTTTGTCCCCCTGCTTTTTAGGGGGCTCTGGTTTTGGTATTCTCTGCACTTGCAGTCCGCTCCATCTTATGCTATCCTTATGAATAGAATCCGCAGTTGCCTGTTGACACGTTTTGTGCACAGCGACAGGCTTTCTGCACCGGCGCAGGACTTTTTCTGGTTGTACTGTACCATACCCGGGAAAAAATTGCCCCCTCAGAAAAGCCGTTTTTGGGGGGCAATTCCAAAAAAATTTTTGGGGGTTTGGGGCTTCCCCCTCAAAAAATCCCCCCAAAAAGCCCAAAATTGGGGGGATTTTGGGGCAGTTCCCCCCAAAAAACAGGCAGCTGCAGCCCTGCCTGTGCCGTTTTCCCCCTCTGGCTGCAATGTGCGGAAAGGAGTCATGATAAATGGAACGAAGGACATTTTTAAAGCTTGCGGCGCTCGTCCCCGGTCTGGCACTTGCGGGCTGCGGCGGCAGCAAGACCCTGCTTTCTCCCAAGGACCCCACCATGCTCAGCATCTGGCATGTGTACGGCGAACAGGCCGACTCGCCCATGAACCGCCTGCTGACCGAGTTCAACGACACGGTGGGCAGGGAGAAGGGCATCCTGCTCAACGTGACCAACATGACCAACAGCGCCGCCATCGGCGGCCAGCTGCAGGACGCCAAGGCCGGCAAGCCCGGCGCGCTGGACCTGCCGGACCTGTTCTCGGCCCACCCCGCGGACGCCAGCGCTCTGGGCATTGAGAACCTTGTGGACTGGAACGACTGGTTCACCGCCGAGGACATGGCGGCCTATGTGCCCGGCTTTGTGCAGGACGGCATCATTGACGGGCGGCAGGTGGTGTTCCCGGTGTCCAAATCCACCCAGCTCATCTTTTTGAACGGCTCCCAGTACGCCCGGTTTGCGGCGGACACCGGGGCACAGCTTTCCACCCTTGCCACATGGGACGGCTTTTTTGAAATGGCGGGTGCCTACCGGCAGTGGTCGCAGGGCAAGCCCTTCTGCGCGCTGGACTATCCGCTGCGTCTGGTGGAGCTGAACGCGCTGGAACAGGGCAGCGGCGAGCTGTACAAGGGCAGCTGGTACGATCTGACCAACGAGACCTTCCGCGCCTCGTGGATGGAGTTTGCCCGGGCGCTGGTGCAGGGCGATATTCTGATCTCGGACCTGTACTCCAACACGCAGGTGATGACCGGCGAAACGTTGGCGGGCCTTGGCAGCTCTGCGGCCATCCTCTATTACAATGATTTTGTCACCTACCCGGACAACACCACCGAGCCCACCGACCTGCTGCTGGCTCCTTTGCCCCACGCCGCAGGCACCGCCACGCCCCTGATGCCGCAGGCCGGTGTGGGCCTGTGCGCCTTCAAGACCACCGACCAGAAGGCCGAAGCCGCCGCCGTGTTCCTGCGCTGGCTCACCGAACAGCAGCGCAATCTGGAATTTGCCGCAAATACCGGCTACATGCCGGTGTCCAGCGCCGCCTTTGACGCCATTGCGGACTATCCCTTTGAGCAGCAGAGCTATCAGCGGCTGTACGACGTCTATAATGAAATGCGCATCCAGAACACCCCCCTGTCCGAACCGGGCATCGTGGGGTACCACGCCAAGGCCAAAGCCTTGTACGACAGCCTGCGCCAGCGCCAGAAGGACTACCCCCAGCGCCTTGCGGACGGCGAAACGCTGGAAGCCCTTGCCGAGGAAACATGGCAGCTGCTGTGTGACAATGCCTGAGCCTGCCGCTCAGCCGGAAAGGAGGGACTTTGATGCACTTTGTTGACCGGCACCGTGAAAAGATCCGCCAAAGCCCCATGAGCAGCCGGCTGCTGTGGGCCTGCCTGCTGCTGGTGGTGCTGCTGGTGTTGACCTTTGGTGCGGCGCTGTTCCTGTTTGCCAGCCTGCACAACACCAAAAAGGACATCAGCCGCAGTCTGCAGATCCAGTTTTCGGTGTTCCAGAACGATATGGAGCGCTATTTTGAACAGCTGGCGGTCATGGGCGTGAACCTGTCCGAGGACATGAGCGCAGAGGTGGACAAGGAGCTTGCCCTGCGGCAGATGTCCTTTGCCCAGCTGAACGACTCCCCCGAGGTGCTGAACGCGCTGGAAGAGGAAATGATCGAGCCGCTGTGCCGCCGTCTGCGCCAGACCGGCTGTTCCGGCGCCTTTGTGCTGCTGGATGCCACCGTCAACACCCGCATGGAGGGGGCAGAGCATTCCCGCGCCGGGCTGTATGTGCAGAAAAGCGGTGCCGACACCCCCACCGTGCCCCTGCTGCTGTACCGGGGCAGTGCGGAGGTGGGCAAGGCCCACAGCGTGATGCCCCACCGCAAGTGGCGCATGGAGTTCCAGACCGACCAGTTCCCGGACTACGACCGCTGGATGACCCCCGGCAGCGCCCCGCTGTACCAGTCCTATACGCTGACCGAGCGTTTCGAGCTGCCCGGCACCTCGGAGGAGGTGCAGTTGTTTTTGCTGCCCCTGCGGGGGCGGGACGGCACGATGTACGGGCTGTGCGGCTTTGAGATCAGCGAGAGCTATTTCAAGCAGAACTTTGCCCAGCCTACCGGGTTTGACCGCCTGATCTGCCTGCTTGCTCCGGCAGGCGATGGATTGAACGCCGGAGCGGCCCTGAGCAGCGGCACTACCGATGGCTACTACCATACCCCCCGGAACACGCTGGTGCTGCGCAGCATGGGCGGCGGGCTGACCCAGTTGACCGGCCCCGACAGCGCCTATGCGGGCATCTCCCAGCTGTGCCGCCTGAGCGAGAATCAGTCCTACCGGCTGGCGGTGTGCATCCCCATGGCAGACTACCGGAGACTGGTCTTTTCCGGCAATCTGCAGATGCTGCTCATCGGCCTGTTCATCGCCTTTTTCGTGGTGTTCTGCTGCATGAACTTCCACCGGCGCATCCTCTCGCCGGCGTTCCGGCAGTTCGAGGAAGACCGGCGGGAATCCCGGCGGCGGATGGACGAGCTGCAGCTGGAACGCCAGCAGATGCAGACTGAGCTGTCCCGGCTGGCGGACGTGTGCCGCAACGAGTCGGTGCCCGATGCCTTCCAGACCTTTGTGGCGGGCATCCCCACCCTGACCAAGACCGAACGCCGCATCTTTGACGGCTACGCCGCCGGGCTGCGCACCCGGGAGATCGCGCAGCAGCTGGACATCAAGGACAGCACCCTGCGCTTCCACAACAAGAACATCTATGACAAGCTGGGTGTCAGCTCCCTCAAGCAGCTGCAGCAGTTCGTGGCGATCCTGAACTCCGGCAGCGGCAGCGCCCCGGACGAAAACGCCCCGCCGAAAGGCCGCTGAACGGAATGCTCCCGCACCGCTATCCCAAACACTTTTACTTGAAATAGACCTGAAATGGTGGTAGAGTTGAGAAAAACAGGAGGAAGCAGTATGTGGTTTGTTTTTGCGTTGGGGTCAGCGGTATTTGCCGCATTGACATCTATTCTTGCGAAGATCGGCATTGACGGAGTAAATTCCACGCTTGCCACGGCCATTCGCACTGCAGTTGTGCTCCTGATGAGCTGGGGCATGGTGTTTCTGACGGGAACACAGACCGGCATCGGGGATATTTCTCACAAAAGCTGGCTGTTCCTGATCCTATCCGGCCTTGCCACGGGTGCAAGCTGGCTGTGCTACTATCACGCTCTGCAGATCGGTGCAGCGTCCAAGGTGGTCCCTATCGATAAATTGAGCGTGGTCATCACGCTGGCACTGGCATTTTTCATCCTGCATGAGCCGTTCACGGCAAAAAGTCTGATCGGCTGTGCGCTCATTGCTGCAGGAACCTTGTTCATGGTATTATAAAAGTAAGAAATGGCTGCGACACGTTGCGTGGTGCTGCAGCCTGCAGATCGAGTGCTTTCGTCTGATATAACTATTATTTTTGAACGAATGCCTTGACATCTTGTGTGGACTGCGTTATTATGAAGACAATAAAAGTTTGTTCAGAGAATCGAGCAGAACAAATAAGAGGGAAACCAAAAACCCTTTTGTTTGCTCTGCTCTTTTTCTTCTGTTCGGAAAACAGAGCGATCAGGAGGTATTTATGCTGGATGTAGCGATCATCGGCTGCGGCGTTATCGGCGCAGCAAGTGCCTACGAGCTGTCACACTACCGGCTGCAGACCGCGGTCTTTGAGGCGGAAAACGATGTGGCAGACTGCACGACCAAGGCCAACAGTGCTATTCTGCACGCCGGATACGATCCCGAGCCGGGCACCCAGATGGCACGGCTCAATGTGGAGGGCTCTGCACTGGCCAAGGAGATCTGTGCCCGTCTGGATGTGCCGTACCGTCAGTGCGGCAGTCTGGTGCTGGCCCTCAGCCCGGAGGAGCTGCCCCACCTGCAGAAACTGTATGAGAACGGCATCGCCAACGGCGTGCCGGGCATCCGGCTGCTTTCCGCAGAGGAAACGCTTGCCATGGAGCCGAATCTGGCTCCCAATGTGGTTGGCGCGCTGTATGCGCCCAGCGCCGCCATCGTCAGCCCGTGGGACTTTGCACTGGCCATGGCAGAAGTAGCTGTGCGCAACGGCGTGGAGCTGCACCGCAGCTGCCCTGTGACCCACATTGAAAAGACTGCCGGCGGATGGGCGCTGACAACGCCCGATGGCATCGTGGAGACCCGCTACATCATCAATGCGGCAGGCATCTCGGCACAGGCCGTGCACGATATGGCTGCGCCCCACAAATTTACCATCCAGCCCACCCGCGGCGAATACTACCTGCTGGACAAATCCGAGGGCAGCCGTGTGCACCACGTCATCTTCCAGTGCCCCAACGAAAACGGCAAGGGCGTTCTGGTGGCCCCCACCGTCCACGGCAACCTGCTCGTTGGCCCGGACGCCGTTCGGGTAGAGGGCGACAACACCGCCTGCACCGCTGCCGGTCTGGCTTTTGTCAGCGCCGCAGCCCGCCGCAGCGTGCCGAGCATCCGGTTCGGGGAGTCCATCCGCAACTTTGCGGGCGTCCGCGCCAATGTGGACACGGGCGACTTCGTTATCGGCGAAGCAGAGGGCGCGCCCGGTTTCATTGATCTGGCCGGTATGAAATCGCCCGGCCTGTCCAGTGCCCCGGCTGTCGCAAAGGAAGTTACCAAGATCCTGAAGGCCCACGGCGACCTGCCCGCCGCCAAGACGGACTACAGGGACGGCCGCACCAGAGTACGCTTTAAGGAGTGTTCGCCGGAAGAAAAGGCCCGGCTCATTGCGGAAGATCCCGCATACGGCCGCGTGGTCTGCCGCTGCGAGACGATCACCGAGGGGGAGATCCTGAACGCCCTGCGGGAAGAGATCCCCGCAGCCACCATCGACGGCGTCAAGCGCCGCTGCGGTGCCGGTATGGGCCGCTGTCAGGGCGGCTTCTGCGGGCCGCGGGTGCTGGAGCTGATCAGCAAAACGCTGGGCATCAGCCCGCTGGACGTGCTGCAGGATAAAGCCGGTACCAACGTCTTACTGTGCGAAACCAAGCAGGAGGAAAATCACCATGATTGATCTGGTCATCGTCGGCGGCGGCCCGGCAGGCCTTGCCGCAGCTTACAGCGCATGGCAGCACGGCCTGCGCGATATTCTGATTTTGGAGCGGGACAACGAACTGGGCGGCATCCTGAACCAGTGCATCCACAACGGCTTTGGCCTGCACCGCTTTGGCGAGCAGCTCACCGGCCCGGAGTATGCCGGCCGCTGCATTGAACTGCTACGTTCCACCGGCGTGCGGGTGGAGCTGGGTACCATGGTGCTGGAGGTCACCCCGGACAAAAAGATCCACTGTGTCAGCCGGGAAAAGGGCTATCAGATTTTGGAAGCCAGAAGCATCATCCTCTGCATGGGCTGCCGGGAGCGCACCCGCGGTGCCATCGGCATCCCGGGCACCCGCCCCGCTGGCATCTACACCGCCGGTGCTGCCCAGCGCTATGTCAACATGGAGGGCTATCTGGTAGGCAAGCGGGTGCTCATCCTCGGCAGCGGCGACATCGGCCTGATCATGGCCCGCCGCATGACGTTGGAAGGGGCCAAAGTGCTGGCCTGCGTGGAGGTCATGCCGTATTCCGGCGGCCTGACCCGCAACATCGTGCAGTGTCTGCAGGACTTCGACATCCCGCTGTATCTGTCCCATACCATCGTGGATATTCAGGGCAAGGCCCGCGTAGAAAAGGCCATCGTTGCCAAGGTGGACGAGAACCGCCGCCCCATCCCGGGCACCGAAATGGAATTTGATGTGGATACCATCCTGCTCAGTGTCGGCCTGATCCCGGAAAACGAGCTGACCCGGCAGGCCGGGATCCCCATGGACCCCCACACCAAGGGCGCTGTGGTCTACGAGAATATGGAGACCGGCATCCCCGGCGTGTTCGCCTGCGGCAATGTGGTGCATGTGCATGATCTGGTGGACTTCGTTTCTGGCGAGAGCGACCTTGCCGGTGCTTCTGCGGCGGCCTATGTTTTGAAGGGCGAAGCCTCCGATACGGTTGTGCTTGACCTTGTCCCGGGCAATGGCGTGGGCTACACCGTGCCGCAGCGGGTGCGCCCCGCCGATGTGGACAGGAGCGTGAATATCTCCTTCCGCGTGCGGCAGAACTACGGCCCCAGCCAGATCACAGTGGCCTGCGGCGGCAGGCAGTTGGCCCGGTTCAAGCGCCAGCGCATGGCACCCGGTGAGATGGAGCACATCGCCCTGCCAAAAGTCCTGCTGGAAAAAGCGGACGGCCCTCTGACCGTCGCGGTAGAGGAGGTTATTGCAGAATGAGCCGTATCAAAGAAGTTATTTGCATCTGCTGTCCCTGCGGCTGCCACTTGCAGGTGGACCCGGAAAATGATTATAATGTAACGGGAAACGCCTGCCCCAACGGTGCCGCCTACGGCAGGGAGGAACTGACCCACCCCACCCGCATCCTCACCAGCACCGTGCGGGTGGAGGGCGGGCTGTATCCGCGCTGCCCGGTAAAGACTGCGCAGGCTGTGCCCAAAGAGAAGATGACCGAGGTCATGGCTGCGCTGGACCGCGTCACCCTGCACGCACCCGTCCGCACCGGGCAGGTGGTGCTGGCCGATGTGTGCGGCACCGGCGTGGACGTTGTGGCGACGCGAAATCTGTAATACACACTCCTGAAACGATACGGAGGTAGCAAAAGCATGAGTACAAAATATGTTCTGGCGCTGGATCAGGGAACCACCAGCAGCCGTGCCATCCTGTTCGACAATGAGCAGAACATCATTGCGGTGCAGCAGCGCGAGTTTGAGCAGATCTATCCGCAGCAGGGCTGGGTGGAGCACAACCCTATGGAGATCTGGTCCACCCAGTATGGAGTCATGAACGAGGTGGTGGCCCAGAGCGGCGTCGATGTCCACGACATTGCTGCCATTGGCATCACCAACCAGCGGGAGACCACCATCCTGTGGGAAAAGGCCACCGGCCGCCCCATCTATAACGCCATCGTCTGGCAGTGCCGCCGCACGGCACCGCTGGTGGATGAACTGCTGCAGCAGCCCGGCATGGCAGACTACATCCGGGAGAACACCGGCCTGATGCCCGACGCCTATTTCTCCGCAACGAAGATCAAGTGGATCCTGGACAATGTGCCCGGTGCGCGGGAGCGGGCCGAGGCAGGGGAGATCCTGTTCGGCACCGTGGACACATGGCTGGTCTGGAAGCTGACCGGCGGCAGAGTGCACGTCACCGACCGCACCAACGCCAGCCGCACCATGCTGTATAACATCCGCACGCTGGACTGGGACGACACTCTGCTCAAAGCGCTGGATATCCCGCGCTGCATTCTGCCCCGCGTGACCGATTCCAGCGAGGTCTACGGCACCACCGACCTGTGCGGTGTGCAGATCCCGGTGGCCGGCATTGCCGGTGACCAGCAGGCTGCACTGTTCGGGCAGAGCTGCTTTGGCAAGGGGGAGGCCAAGAACACCTATGGCACCGGCTGCTTTTTGCTGATGAACACTGGCGACACCATCTGCCGCAGCCAGAACGGCCTGATCTCTACCATTGCCATCAGCCTGAACGGCAGGGTGGAGTATGCGCTGGAGGGCAGCGTCTTTGTGGGCGGTGCTGTGATCCAGTGGGTGCGCGACGGACTGCGCATGATCCAGGAAAGCCGCGACGCGGAATACTACGCCCAGAAGGTGCCGGACAACGGCGGCGTTTACATCGTGCCCGCCTTTACCGGTCTGGGCGCGCCGTACTGGGATATGTACGCCCGCGGTGCCATCGTGGGCATCACCCGCGGTACCACCCAAAACCATATCATCCGCGCGGCGGAGGAATCCATCGCCTACCAGAGCGCCGATCTTGTAGCGGCCATGGAAAAAGACATCGGCGTGCCCATCACCTCGCTGAAGGTGGATGGCGGCGCCTCCCGTGACCAGTTCCTGATGCAGTTCCAAGCCGACATTCTGAACAAGACCGTGCTGCGCCCGGCCATCCGGGAGACGACTGCTTTGGGCGCAGCCTATCTGGCGGGCCTTGCCACCGGTGTGTGGAAGGACCGGGACGAGATCCGCAGCCTGTGGCACTGCAACATGACCTTTGCCCCGCAGATGGACGAGACCGAACGCACCCGCCTGCTGGCCGGCTGGCACAAGGCCGTGGGCCGCAGCAGCGACTGGGCAGAGCATTGATGGTTTTCGCCCGACTTTATGGTTCACGCACAAAATATTTTTTAATTGTTTATTTTCTGTTGACATTTTGTTACAAAATGCTATACTAGAAGCATCCCAAGAGAAGTGAGATGGGGATGCACTGTATCGTCCAGATGCAGTGTGTCCCCATTTTTTATTACGGAAAAATCAGATTCAAAAAGGAGGCCCCCCATATGAACGAGAAAAAACTTTCAAGGCCGCTGATCAGTCTCATCGTCAGCATCGCGCTCATCATCGTAGGCATTGCCGGTTCTTTCATTTTACAGACGAACTCCGGCAAAACGACCATCCGGAACGTTACCATTGAATCCGAATCCGGTCATACCCTTGCGATGGATGTTTATATTCCGGAAAACGCCACCGCTGAAACGCCTGCGCCCGCTATTTTTGTACAGCATGGCGGAAACAACAACAAAGAAGAAATGCAGCATTACTGCATTGAGCTCGCCCGCCGCGGCTATGTTGCGATCGGCGTGGATATGTACGGCATGGGCGAAAGCGAACCTCTGCCGGACTCCGAATGGCTCACCCAGGGCCGCGGCCTTTATGATGCGGTACGCTACGGCGTGACTCTGCCCTACGTTGATACCGACCGAGTTTCGCTGCTGGGCTACTCCCGCGGTGGCAAGGCAGCTGGCGAAGCACTGCAGTGCGATAACGACAGTCTGAATGTTGTCAAGGCCATTTTCCTGATCCACAGCGATCCCATCGTGCGTAACAGCGAGGGCTACACCGATGTTTACGGTGCCCGAGATGTCGCAGTTCTCGCAGACAAGAACGACGAGTTCTTCTTCTCGGAAAAAGCTAATGATAACGGTACCTATTCCAACGACGCCAACAAGTATGCAGCCAACCTTTCCAGCCCGGCAGAATATGTGATCAACAACAGTGCACAGTCCTTTCTGTATTTCGGTATCGACCCCGCAACCACCAGTGAACAGCGCGTGGCAGAGACCGTTTATGAGCAGGATTACGGCGGAAAGATCGGAAGCCGCCAGATCTTTGTTTCTAACGAGACGCATATGGCTGGTTGGTGGTCCCCGCTGGTCATGAACCGTGTGTTGACCTTCTTTAACCGTGTTATGCCCACTGACACTGCTCTGAGCGCCAGCAGCTACACCTATACCATCTGGAACATCTTCAAGATCATCGCCCTGTCCGGTCTGCTGCTGTTTGCCGGGTCTCTGATGGTCTGGCTGGTCAACTCCGTCAAGACATTCCAGTGTGCCGACAATGGCGAGCAGGACCTTCGCCCAGTTGGCGATAAGAACGCAGTTGCATGGTTCTGGGGCATCCAGATCATCGGTGCCGTCCTGTCCATCCTCATTATTCGATTCCTGAACAAGCAGGGACTGGCATCTTACCGTGATGCACTTTTCCACTCGGCCAACCCTGCGTACCACGGCCTGATCTCTCTGCTGTGCGGCGCACTGACTCTTGTTCTGTGCACGGTGTGGTACATGGCCTACGGCAAAAAACACGGTTTCTCCTTCCGGAATACCGGCATCGCTATTTCCGGGCATGCACTCCTCAAATCCATCGGCGCGGCCCTGCTTGCAGTCTTTGCCCTGATCCTGATGGTTTTTGCCGTCGACTATTTTGTGGATGTGAACTTCCTGATCGTTTACTGGGGCTTTATGAAGTTTGGAGCCAACCGCATCCCGGGTATGCTCCTTGTTGTACCCATGTATCTCGTGTACTACATTGTCATGTCCATCAGCGTCAACAGTTTTAACTTTAGCACGGCGCTCGGCAAAAACAAGCTGCTTTCTAACCTTCTGATCAGCTTTATCGCGTCGGTTCCCACTCTGTTCATCCTCTGCTATGTTTACGGCATCTTCAAGGCTACCGGCTCGAACCCGATGTTCGGCGGTCTGGCTTCTGCCGCAACTGCAGTGTATGCGCTGCCCGGCTTCATCTTTGTTGCGATCCTGATTTGTCGTCTCCTGTACCAGCACACGGGCAATCCCTACCTTGGCGGCATCTTCTGCGGCGTTCTTGCAGCTGTCAGCGAGTGGGGCATCTGCGAGATTCGCGTGCACACCCCCGGAACACAGTACGCTGGCACTGTTCTGGTCTACGCACTGATCGCGATCGGCTTTGTAGTTACCATAGCATGCGCTGTACTGCTGAAGAAAAATAATGCAGCCGTGCAGGCACATAAATAATGCCTCTTTAATCCTCTTTACAAACCCCTCAATTTTTTATAAACTTGGTATGCGCATGGTGCGGCCCTTTTAGAGTTTTCTGAAAGGGCCGTATCTTCTGATTGCTCCCTATCTCTGTAAATCTGGCTCGAAAGGAGTCTTACCCAATGCATCCTCTTGCCGAAACTTTGTTGAACGAACCGGTGATCGCCGCCGTGAAAACGGACGAATCCCTGACTGCTGCGCTGGCTTCGCCCTGCAGCACCGTTTTTCTGTTGGCGAGCACCCTGCTCACTGTAGACGGGTTTGTGCGCCGCATACACGAGGCGGGGAAGCTGGCCGTGGTGCACATTGACCTTGTGGACGGTCTTTCGTCGAGAGAGATCGCAGTGGATTCCCTCATCGCATTGTGCAGCCCGGACGGCATCATTTCCACCCGCCCGACGCTCATCCGCCGGGCGCGTCACCGGGGTCTGCTGACCGTCCAGCGGGCGTTCATTCTGGACTCCCTCTCGCTGACCAGCCTGTCTGGCCAGCTGGAACAGGGCAAACCGGATTTCGTTGAGATCCTGCCCGGCATCATGCCCCGGGTCATTGCCGAGATCAGCGCCCGCACGCAGGTGCCGGTGATCGCAGGCGGTCTGCTGCGGGATAAAGCCGATGTCATGGCCGCCATGCGCGCGGGGGCAGCTGCAGTATCCACCTCTGCGCCCGGCCTGTGGGATGTGTAACACGCGAAAAAACGCTCATCCTTGCAAGACTGAGCTCTCCGACCCGGACAAAGGGCATCCGGACACTTTACCGCTCATCCATACCGTTCTTGCGGGATCTTTTTTCTCGACCTCAGCTATAAATATAAAAATGAGACAGGCAGCCCCTTGTTTTCGGGGAAGCCTGTCTCATTTTTTGTATGGTGCTGTTTGCAGCGGCCCATCGGGCCAGATTATTACATCACTTGATGTCAAGTTCGGGCGGGACGTCGATCTGATCCGAGACGTACTTCCCGTTCTTTTTGCGCTGACGCACGCACTCGGTGAGCAGATACTCGATCTGCCCGTTTACCGAGCGGAAGTCATCCTCTGCCCAGGCGGCAAGGGCGTCGTAGAGCTTCGCGTTCAGGCGCAGGGGCACCTGCTTTTTGGGCTCTGCCATCAGTACAGGCTGCCGCTGTTCACAATGGGCTGTGCGTCACGGTTGCCGCACAGCACCACCAGCAGATTGGAGACCATCGCCGCCTTGCGTTCGTCGTCCAGCTCCACCACCTTGTTTTCGCTCAGGCGGTCCAGAGCCATTTCCACCATGCCCACGGCACCGTCCACGATCATCTTGCGGGCGTCGATGATGGCGCTTGCCTGCTGGCGCTGCAGCATCACGGCTGCGATCTCCGGCGCATAGGCCAGATAGGTGATGCGGGCCTCCACCACTTCGATGCCGGCCTGCTCGACATTCTTCTGGATCTCGTCCCGGATGCGGGCGGCTACCACCTCCGAGGAACCGCGCAGACTGCCCTCATCGGCTACGCCGTCGCCGGTGGTGTCCACATTGGGGGCTACATCATAAGGGTAAACGCGCACCACGTTGCGCAGGGCGCTGTCGCACTGCAGGGAGAGGTATTCCTTGTAGTTGTCCACATTGAACACGGCCTTTGCGGTGTCGGTGACCCGCCAGATGACCGCAATGCCGATCTCCACCGGGTTGCCCAGACAGTCGTTGATCTTCTGGCGGGAGTTGTTGAGGGTCATCATTTTGAGAGAGATCTTCTTGCTGGTAGATTCTGCGGTCTGGGCACTGCTGTTACCTGCCTTGAGCAGGGCCGCCATGCCGGTTTCGCCGCTGTTCACATCGCCGCTCTGGCTGAGCTTTGTGCCCGCTGCAGGGTTGACTGCGGTACAGAACGGATTCACCCAGTAAAAGCCCTGCCCCTTTAAGGTGCCGATGTAATCGCCGAAGAGGGTGAGCACCAGTGCCTCCTGTGGCTTGAGCACCTTCAGGCCGCAGAACAGGAAAATGCCCGCCACCCAGTACAGGATGGACAGCGCCATGAGCAGAATGCCCGGGAACAGGCTGGTGTCCAGCAGGATCAGGCTGTACACGAACAGTGCCGTGAACACCACATAGCCCAGCAGGGTGAGCAGCAGCATGACCATGCCGTTCTTTTTGGTCTGCAG
>OCAI01001103.1_pt1 | contig 15974 bp, 18 predicted proteins | sample 1538271 | NCBI WGS metagenome assembly OCAI01 (sample SAMEA2580269, study PRJEB22360) | human gut metagenome | biome: human gut; feature: human-associated habitat; material: faeces | place: Denmark | collected 2008/2010 | reverse complement strand
TTTATCAATAGGTATATTTTACCCATTTTTGAGGGAAGGATTTAAAACCTTTGATAAAGAGATTTTAAATGAAATTAGTACAGTATTTTTAATAATAGCATTTTTGTCAGTATTAATTCAAGTTTTGCTGGGAGAAGGAGAAGAGAAGGCGTTATCGGCTAGTGTTATAATTAAAATTATAATATTTTCACCAGTAATAGAAGAATTATTTAATAGATGTGCAGTTATTACTATTCTAAAAACTATATTAAAGGCAGATAATGTTGCTTATATGTTAATAAGTGCAGTTATATTTGCAATGTTTCACATAAATAGCTTAAAACAGAGTGGATTTATGCCGGAAATAAGCAATTTATTAATATATTTCATACTTGGAATGGGATGTGCATATGTATATTTACGCACTAATAATATCGTATCAGCAATCGTACTGCATATGTTTTGGAATGTGTCTATAGTTGGTGGGATAATAAGTGGCATTGCACATAGATGATGTAAAAGAAAGGAACAAATCTCATAGGTCTGTCAAAATGTGCAGAGCAGCTTGGATTTAACTGCCAGGCGGTTAAGGTTGACAGGGAAGGCTTCCTTAGCAGATATACACTTCCGGCGATTTTAAATGTTTACAAATATAGCATTATTGCTTATCATGGATATATCAATGGCTCTTATCACAGGTGTGATACTGTTTCAGATGAACCCAAAGCTTTTTGCGGTAATTGTAATGATGACAATCATAAGTATAGTGCTGGTATTTATATTTAAACATCCTTATAAGAAGATAAATGAGGAGCAGATGCAGCAGGGAAATTTGATTAATTTTTGTATGTAAAAGCTTTACATAGAGTCAGGACTGTCTGCAGACGGGAATGGCAAAAATAAAACAAAGAGAAGAGGAGGTACACATATATGGATATGTGTTATGATGGAGCACTGTCAACTGCTTTTGGGTTATCTAGCTGGCTTTTTACTGAAGGTGAAAAACACGGTGGAATGTATATTGGATTTGATTCAAAAAAGAAAAAAATGGTTTGGGGATATGGTAGATATTAGGGATAAAAATGTATAAAGTATTATATATAGGATTTCTGACTTTTCAGTTAATATCTGTTTTTTGTAATTTGAAAAGTTCAAAAAAAGACATATTGGAAGCTCATAATAGCAGGAAATTTAATATTATAGGAACAGTATGTCAGATCATAGCTGTAATATTTATTATGATCATTCTAAAAATGCAGGGGTGAAGAGTGAAAAAATATATCGTACATTTTATTATATGGGGACTAGGTATAATTAGTTACTATATATTAGACAAGACAACGGCCGGAGATGAGTTTCAGAATATTAGCTTATTATTAATTGGATGTTTGATGTTTTATGCTGTGTATTATATTTCTATGATATCAGAAATCAAGAAAATTGAATGTGAATTGAATGAATCGGGAATATTTGGCGGACGCGGCATGGGGATTTTAATAAACATGTTTAGCTTGCAGTATATATTTGAACTTTATAAGAAACCATTAGTTTGCATTGTTCTTATAGTAGTTTCTGTTATTGTGCTGATACTATCACGTAAATATATAAAATCTTTTTGGTCAAAAAATATATGGAGTAGACAATTTTTACTTATTTTTATTGCATTTAATGTATTGGCGAGTTCTATAGGCAGTGTTCTTGGTTATAAGTGGGATGATATTTTGTTGGTTAATGTAGAAAATGTATCAAACGTAACAAAATTAATTCTTATAATATTTTATATTGTCATTTTTAAAAATACAGAGTTGCCAAACAGTTTTTTTATTAGACTTGCTTCTAAAAATGAGGCTTTGTTAGACAGAAGAAATTAGAAAATAAGCTTTTAATATATAGCATACGAAAGGGAAACAATGCGATACACATTTATAAAGCAGCATGATGCAACAGACTGTGCAGCGGCCATGCATCGATGATACCTTTTGACCATTTAATCATCTTATATAAGAGGTAAGTGATATGGAATACTTGAATTTCGAAAAGTCAGGACTTATTACGATCCTGATTCCCCTTAATTTTTTAATTGGAGAATATACATTGTTTTTTCGCTTGAATGGATGGAGCCGGAAAATAATTCACTTAATCACAGGTGTGATTGATCTATTTTTTGTGGTGGCAACAATTGCTAGTAGAGAGCACCCATATTATTCATTTGTGATTTTCGGTGGAATGTTGGAATCATTCAAAGTGAATGGTGTTATAGAAAAATCAGTGAAGAAACAAATTGGAGCAAAATAGATATATTATTTAAAAAAGGGAGAATTTTGTTGGGAGCGATATTAATTATTATTGAAATAGTGATTAGAATATTGTATCCGTCAATGTTTATGGGATTGCCATTAATAACACGAATCTTTTCGTATATCATTTTAGCTGTGTTACCTATTGAAATGATAGCTTTTAACAGTTTTCTTGTAAAAAAACATAATGGTATGGCAATTGAATATTTTTAAAAAGCAAGGTAAAAACATGCCGTTCATGACAAGAAAGTGTCGTTCGTGACCTACTTTATTAATTTTAAAGTGCATGAAGGGAATAATGAATTTGAATAAAGAGATTGTTGAAGGAATGTACATAGCTCTTATTTTTATTGCGGGATACTATTTAGTAAAGACGAAAAGAATTAATATTTTGTGGAAGATATTGGCAGCTGTGAATATACTTTCATGGGCGTGTTTATTAGTAATATTAGCACTAGATATAAATGTAAGTGCTGATTTTATATCCTTAAATTTAGCAGCATGTATGTCGTTGGCTATTTTTACACCAATAATATGGTTTTCAGATAGAAAAAATATGGATATCTACAGTTTATTTGGAAATATAGGATTTGTATTAGTACTTAACAAGGAAGTAAATCAAATAAAAAATAGTGCCAGACTAAAAGAAAACCTTCAGAAAATTCTAGGTCTTGATTGTTATCATAAGACATGGATCACAATATCGAAAACAAAAGATGAAGAAATTACATTGACTATGTTATTTTTCAGTAAAAAGGAATTTGCCTGCTTTGAACGAAAAATTGATAAGAAGTATATAGTAGAAAAGGAAAATGGATTTGGAACATTGGTTACTATGCAAATACGAGGAGATATTATATGGAAACGATAAAAATACAGCACTTATTTGGTAGATTTTCTATATTTTTCTTGGTGTTAATTGTGGCAGTATTTGCTGAGGAATATTCAATTAATAGGTTGTGCTTGAATATAAATGGATTTCCATTTATTTTTATGAATGCATTTATGATTGTAGGAATAGCATATATTTATCAAAAAGCAACAAGGAAATTATTCATAAAGGAATTTGAGTATGAGATATATGAAGATTTCTTCTATATTAATGGGAATAAATATGAATATCAAGATGTAATAAAATGTGAAATTCATTATTTCGATTATTTTTTTATAAATGTATTGTGTTTACATATAGACATGAAAAACACTTCTAAAAGCACCATTTTGTTATATTCAGAAGACTTGGATGAAGGAATAGACTATAAAGACATTCCATTGTTTAAGTTTTATGAATCAGTTAGCGAACATTTGAGAATCAGCTAACTATTGACAGATAGGGATGAAAGAAAATAATAGGCTTGCCAGGATATAATTTTTTTCATAACAATACTGTTAACCTCCTAGATTTTGTTCTAATTTTTCTCTACTCCATTGATAACTTACTTTTTTTAACAATCCATCGTTTTCTACTACTACCTTTGCAATCACCTCCCCCTTTTCACATATGTAATAAATACCATTCGTTTCATATACCACGTCAATTTCACTGAGCTGATATCTTTTGTATATAGAATTATTTTCTTGAACAATTTGTTTAATTAAATCATCTAAATTATCTTCATTTTTTCTGATATAGTATACAAGAGTGAAATCACCTTCATGTTTATAATCATGCTCGTCATATATGGACGCCGCCTCAAAATAATCATATTCGCCAAAATTCAATCCATAATAATCCAAAACTCTATCAAATGTATTATTTACACCTGATGCCGAACCCATCATAAGACAAAACAAACCAAAAAATAATGTCCAAAAAACATATATAAGACAATATATTTTTTTACTCTTTATATTTTCTCTATCACGATGTCTTCCATAACAAATCACATCCGTAATTTGCTTTGGGAAAAATAGCGTGATAAAAATTGAAAATATTGCATATAACAATCCCATAACAGTTTCTCCCATTTCTTATTATTCCATCATTCATTTTAATTATATCATTTATACCATGCTTCGTCCATTTTTATCTAAATACGCTCATATAAAATTTAGGTACAAAACAAACCCAAAAATAATGTCAAATGCTTTGAAAAAGTGTCAATAAAAACATAAAATAATAAAAAAGTTTTGAGCTAATTGACAATTGTTTAATTAATATATCTTGTGATAAAATATCCGCGAAGATAATGGAGTGCCATTATAAGGAGGTATTCAGAAATGAATAAAATAATAAACAAACAAGTTCTTGCTACGTTTGCATTAGTTACTATCATGGCAGGAGTGTTAATAGGTACTAATTGTATTTATGCAGCGCAGGACGGAAAAGAGACAACAACTATCCGGCTTATAAACCAGACTTATTTTAATGTTAAGAATATCGAGGTAACCTGGAACGATGGCAAAGAGCAGACTGTCAATACACTTGGCAGCCATGATTCAATTAATATCTCATCAGATGCTGCAAGCGTATACAACATGGATGTTACCGGAACAACCCAGTCCGGAGAGAAATTCACCGGACATTTTAAGGGATTGGTCGGCAAAGATACAAGAGTATTTATAGAGCTTGACGAGAATGCTGATGTTCAGGTATTTATCCCACAGGGAGAAATTGATTAAGCATTAATTATTGTTCTTTAAGATCCGCCAGAGTGTGCTTCGGCTTATGCCGAGTCGTCTGGCGGTTTTTTCTTTATTGTCATGTTCTTCGTGTAACACCTGGAGAATGATCTGATAATTTATCTCATCTAGAGTTCCCTCAAATTTAACTGAATCATCAAAGACGCGTCCGTAGTCGGGTTCCTGTTTCAGGATAGTTTCTACGGTGTCACAGGAGATATATGGTGTCTTTGTTATTGTGACAAGCTCTTTAAGGACATGCTGCAGCTGGTCGAGATTGTTAGGCCAGTTGTACGAGAGCATTTTTTCCATTGCGTCAACGTCAAAGCCTATTATCTGTTTCCCGAGGGAGACATTGAACCGGTGCAGATAGAGCGCGGTTATACCGGAAAAATCGTCAATGCGCTCTCGAAGCGGTGGGAGATTCATGGTAAGGCAGGAAAGATGATTCTCCATGAAAGTGCGTATTGTAGCAAATGCAGGCTGTTTGGAGTTGTTGGTAGAAAGAGAGACTATGAGCCTCATTCTCGTGCAAAGCTTCGTCTGGTCTATATATTGAAACAAATCACCAATTTGTTCCAGACTAAGAGCATCGGCTTTTTCGAAAAATACTGTACTGTTAACTTCATTGAGAGGGGAATTTTCATTGTTTAGCAGACTGTGCCACTTACGCTCTTTTATCAGAGAGCAGTCGATACTGTAAAATGGAGCATGCTTATAGTTGCTTTGCTTGTAAATAAGTGATGCAGCCTTGCCTTTGCCGGTTCCGTTTTCTCCGAGAATAAGCACAGGCAGATGGCTTTTAGCGTATTCTTCTATTATCTGCGCTATTTTGCCTGCTTTACCGGTTCCGTTGTAAGCGTCAGCAAAGTCGTTGGAGGAGGTGTTGTCAATATTGTAAATCTGAAATCCAGGGTCGTCCTCGGCGGTTAATGCAGGACTCTTACATATAGTAATTGCAGTGTACTTCTGGTCCTCGTAAATCAGGTGGCGGTTGTACAGAGTATAGACGTTATCGCGTATCTGATGCGAAACGGTCTGGTTCGAAACTTTCAAAAATGACTTAATGTATGTCTGTACAAAATTCATCAACGATGTATTCATTTCATCTATTGCGATGCTTGAAAACCACAGAGTACCTGCAGGCGAGTAAATTAAGAATTCGCGGTCATCCTCGGTCAGAAGCGACTGGAACAGATCCTTCTGCTTGTGGACATAATTGGAAGAATGCACAAGCTTTACAGCCTCGGCAACGGCGTTTTCTATACTTTCCCTGCCGGAGGTTACAAGATTATAATTTAATCCGATATCCTTTGCGGCTCTGGCACCGGTCACGTCACATAGGACAAGCGTGCAGCCGTTTTCTTTTGCTTCTTTAAGGCGATTGACTGCATCTACCGAGTCCTTGAAAGTGATTATGTCAATATCATATTGAAGCAGGTCGCACAGCAGATGTGCATTTGCAGTGATTCCGGGAAAACCGGCAATTACAAATTTTCCGTTGTAGCTCTCGGCAAGCTTGATGCTCAGAAGTATATCGTAAACAGAGATGGATATATCTATGACGGGAAGCTCAACAGCAGATTGTATAAGCTCTGCTGTACCGCCTCGCGAAATGATAACGTCGTAATTTTTATGTGCAAGCTGCATTGCGATATCACGGCCGGTGAACAGATCACCGGTCTGGACAGTGAGAGCAATGTCATCGCGCGACTGTGCTATATCGGTAAGTATGTCAGCCATGCCCTCGTAAGGGGCGACTGCAAGAATCTTGGTTTTCTGCATATATTTCTCCTTTTGGGATTTGTAAATGTTAAGTGGTTATTTTAATGTTTAAAAATGAAACGTGAAGATAGCGCTAGTGATGTTTTGTTACTATTTAACTATATTGTATTACAGTATGTTTCAAAATACAACAAATAAATGTAGTTTATGTTTCAAAATAGAACAAAAATAACAAAACAACGCGTTGAACGAGGCACAAAAAACAGATATTATATGATTAGTTCAAAGAGATGTTCAAAAATAAAACACAAGAATAACAATATAACAAAGGAGAGGTAATATATGAGTTATCAGATTAAAATTCCGTCATGTATCTTTGGCGGAGCAGGAAGCATTGAGAATGTGAAAGCGGTAATAGAAAAAGAGAATGCAAAAAAAGTAATAGTTTTTACGGATAAAGGCATTCGCGCAACAGGACTTTTAGATCTGCTGACAGAGATTCTTGAGGAAAACAAGACAGAGTATCAGGTATTTGATGATCTTGCTTGTGAACCATCATATCAGGATGTTGAAAAGGTTATGAAGGAAGTGGAGAGCGCATCAGGAGATCTTATCATAGCAATCGGTGGGGGAAGTGTTATGGATGCAGCAAAGCTTTGCTGCGTATTAAAAGATGCAGACTACACTATAAAAGATCTGCTCAATGATCCGACGCTTGCAAAGAAACAGATTAAGACGGTTATGATTCCGACAACCTGCGGAACAGGATCTGAGGCAACCTGCAATGCAATCGTTGCGGTTCCGGAGGAACAGTCAAAGAAAGGAATTGTAAATGACAGTATGATTCCGGACTATGTGGTATTGGATTCAAATATGATCAGAAAGCTTCCAAAATCAATTGTGGCAGCAACAGGTGTAGATGCATTGGCCCATGTGGTTGAGTGCTTCACCTCAAAGAAAGCAACACCGTTTTCCGATACCTACGCAGCAGCCGGAGCCAAGCTTATTTTCCACAATATCAGGGAAGCTTATAACAATCCGGACAATATGGAAGCAAAAAGCAATATGATGACCGGAGCCTTCTATGGCGGAGTCGCAATCACAGGAAGCGGAACAACAGCAGTTCATGCACTTTCATATCCACTGGGAGGCAAATATCACATTGCTCACGGTGTATCAAATGCCATACTTTTTGCACATGTTATGGAATTTAACAAGGACGCATGCAGCAAGAGACTTGCAATACTTTGCGATGCTGTTTACCCTGAGCATGCAGGAAAATCTGAGGATGAGAAAGCACAGTACATGATCGATCAGATTGCTGACATTGTAAAGGTTACAAACATTCCAACAGATTTAAAGGAATTCGGTGTTAAGCCGGAGGACCTGGATTTCCTTGTTGATGCCGGAAGCAAACAGCAGAGACTTCTTGTAAACAATATGAAAGAATTAAGCCTTGACGATATCAGAAACATATATCTTAAGGTATTAAAATAAAGGAGGAGCCTATGAAAAAGCCAATTATCGGAATTACAATGGGAGATCCTGCAGGAAACGGTTCTGAGATTTCAGTAAAAGCGTTATCAAGATCGGAAATATATGAGCAGTGTCGTCCGGTGATTATCGGTGATGCCGCATGTATGGAAGAGGCAGTAAAAATCGCAGGAAAAGAAGGACAAATAAAGATCCATGCGATTAACGATATTAAAGCTGCAAAGTTTGAGTACGGAACGATTGATGTGTACGACATGAATCTTGTGAACATGGATAGACACATATTCGGAAAAGTATCAAAGATGTGTGGAGAGGCTGCTTTTCAGTATGTCGTAAAGGTAATAGAGCTTGCGCAGAGCGGCGAGATTGACGCAACTGTCACAAATGCCTTAAATAAAGAGGCAATAAATATGGCAGGACATCATTATTCGGGACATACAGAGATTTATGCAGAGTACACCCATACAGACAAGTACACAATGATGCTTGCGCACGAGGATTTGAGGGTTGTACACGTATCGACGCATGTTTCTCTCAGGCAGGCATGTGACAAGGTAAAGAAGGACAGAGTCCTTGAAGTTATAAGAATTGCAAATGATGCCTGCAAGGCGATAGGAATTGAGAATCCAAAGATTGGTGTGGCAGGTCTTAACCCACACTGCGGAGAAAACGGACTGTTTGGAACAGAGGAAATTGAGGAAATCCAGCCGGCAATAGATGAGGCAATGGCAGAAGGAATCAATATTCCTGAGAAAAAACCGACACCGCCTGACAGCATATTCTCTAAGGCAATCGGAGGCTGGTATGATATAGTTGTAGCAATGTACCATGATCAGGGACATATTCCTCTGAAGGTTAAAGGCTTTGTATACAACAAAGAATTAAAGAAATGGGATGCGGTAGCAGGTGTAAATGTAACACTCGGAATCCCTGTAATAAGGGTATCGGTAGACCATGGTACAGGCTTTGACCTCGCAGGAAAAGGCGAATCGAATGAGTTAAGCCTTGTAAATTCAATTGACTATGCGACAAAGCTCGCAGTAAACAAAAAATAGCGGGAGGAAATGCGATGGTAAAGCTGTTGATCATAGCAGATGACTTTACCGGTGCATTGGATACCGGAATCCAGTTTGTGAATAAGGGAATTGCCACCCAGGTATTTACAAAAATGCCGGAAGCTATCGGGGATATAGATGAGTCGACAGAGGTTCTGGTTATAGATTCTGAGACCAGACCAATGCCGGCAGCTAAGGCATATGATGCTGTGAAAAATATTACAGGATGGGCAAAAGCAATTAATATTCCTGTTATTTTCAAAAAGACGGACTCAGCGCTCCGCGGAAATATCGGAAGTGAGCTTCAGGCAGTTTTGGACGGAAGCGGGCACGACAAAGTTTATTTCCTGCCGGGGTATCCGAAGATAGACCGCTGTACGGTAAACGGAACTCACTACATACAGGGGCAGCTTCTAGAAAAAAGTGTATTCGGGCAGGATCCGTTTGAACCGGTAAAGCTGTCGTACATACCTGATATTATCGCACAGCAGACAGCTTTGAAATGTGCCTGTGTTAAGCGGAATGAAGCTTTGAATGATATAAAAAGCGATGAACGTATCGTAATCTGCGATGTGGAAAAACATAAAGACATAGAAGAAAGGCTTGATGAATTGCAGGAAAAAGATGAGCTTTGCATTATTGCCGGATGTGCCGCACTTGCGGAAGCGCTTGCCGACAAGCTCAGATTTGATGCAGCGAAGCCGCAAAGCTATAGGAAGAGTGAAAATTTTCTTGTGGAATGTGGCAGCTTGAATATGATTACGCAAAATCAGCTTGACTATGCCGAAGAACACGGATTTTCAAGAATCCATATGACCGTAGAACAAAAATTGCAGAAGGATTATTACAGCACGCAGGCGGGCTTGGAGTTTTTGCGCAAAATGCAGGAAGAATGTGAAAAAGACAGATGTCTCATCATTGATTCCATAGACTGGGAAGAAGACAAAAAGGGCTTTATGGAAGCAAATAAGCTGACTATGAATGATGTAAGAACCTTGATTCCAACGGCACATGGACACGTAGCTGACCATTTGGCAGCAAATAAGCAGGATACGACAATACTTATGACAGGCGGCGATACTTTGATGGGGTATATGAAGCTGATAGGCTGTACCCAGATTACACCGGTATGTGAGATAGAACAGGGTGTGGTTGTTTCCAATCTGAAAAATCACGGATTTGTGCAGCAGATAATATCCAAATCAGGTGGGTTCGGAACCAAAGATGTACTGGTAAAGATTGCAGACAAAATATTAAATCAAAAATAAACAAAATTAAACAAGTTTAAAAGGAGAAGAAAAACATGAAACAGACAGAATTAAAAGGAATTATTACACCAATTTTAACACCAATGAACGCAGATGAGAGCATCAACACTGACGAGCTCAGAACACAGATTGACAGACTTATCGATGGCGGTGTGCACGGAATTTTCCCATTTGGAACAAACGGTGAAGGATATATCTTAAATGAAAAAGAAAAATGCGAAGTCCTTGAAGCTGCAATTGATCAGGTAAAAGGAAGAGTACCTGTATATGCTGGATCAGGTTGCATTTCAACACAGGATACTATCAGGATGAGCAAGGAGGCAGAAAAGCTCGGAGCTGACGTCCTTTCAATAATCACTCCAAGCTTTGCGGTTGCGTCACAGAAGGAGTTATACGATCACTATGTAGAGGTTGCCAAACATGTAGATACTCCAATTGTTCTTTACAATATTCCTGCCCGTACAGGAAACAAGCTGCTTCCTGAGACAGTAAAGAAGCTTGCAAAGGATGTTGACCTTATCATCGGTGCTAAGGATTCAAGCGGTGACTGGGATAACTTAAAGGCATATATCACAGAGACACGTGAACTTGACAAGAAGTTCTATGTATTATCAGGAAATGATTCACTCATTCTTCCTGCGTTAAAAGAAGGCGGAGTCGGAGGAATAGCAGGATGCTCAAATGTTTATCCACATGTGCTTTCATCCATCTACAACCTTTTCAAAGAGGGCAAGCTTGAGGAGGCAGAGGCAGCACAGGATTCTATTGCAAGCTTCAGAGCTGTATTCAAATACGGCAATCCTAACACAGTTGTTAAAAAAGCGGTTGCTATGCTCGGATATCCTGTTGGCGATTGCAGACGTCCATTCAACTATCTGTGCGATGAGGGTGTGGAAGCGCTTGCAAAGGTATTAAAAGAGAATGCTGACAAAGGAATGAACTAACTCTGGGGAGGATGAATTAATATGAAGTTTGTAATGACACAGGCTGTATGCCCTGAAGGAATGCAGCTTTTAGATGGAATAGCTGATGTATATGTAGCTGACAATCAGGATCCGAACAATTATCTTGACGAGATGAGGGATGCAGCTGCTCTTATTGTAAGAATTGCAAAATGTGATGCAAATGCTATAGAAAACAGCCCGAAGCTCAAGGTAATTGGACGTACAGGCGTAGGATATGATTCGGTTGATGTAAAAAAAGCAACAGAGCTTGGTATCCCGGTGGTCATCACACCGGGAGCCAACAACAGAAGTGTTGCTGAGCATGCGGTAGCAATGATTTTTGCATTGTCAAAGAATCTTATCGAGGCACAGAACGAGATGTGCAAAGGAAACTGGGAAATCCGTGGAGCAAAGAAGGCTTTCGAGCTTGAGAGAAAGACAGTCGGAATCCTTGGGCTTGGAGCAATCGGAAGAGAAACAGCCAAAATCTGCAAAGGCTGCGGAATGAGAATTGCAGCGTATGATCCTTTTATGACAAAAGAGCAGGTAGAAGGCTATGGTGCTAAATATTATGAAGATTATGTGGAGCTGTTAAAGGACAGCGATGTGGTATCAATCCATGTACCGCTCACAGATCAGACCAGGAACATGATCTCAAAGAAGGAGCTTTCTGTTATGAAGCCGACGGCACTTATAATAAACTGCAGCCGTGGAGGAATCATCAACGAAGCAGATCTCGTAGAAGCATTAAATAACGGAGTTATCGCCGGTGCGGGAACAGACGTATTCTGCAGCGAGCCACCAAAAACAGATGATCCGTTATTGAACTGCAGAAATCTTATCGTAAGTCCGCACTCAGCAGCCCAGACAAGAGAGGCAGTTATCAAGATGGCACAGATGTGTGTCAAGGGCTGTCTGGCAGTCGTAGAGGGTAAAAAGTGGCCATATGTAGCCGACAAGTCAGTATATGAGCACGAGAAATGGAAGGGTGCTGACTGGGCAGAGATTTAAAATAAAAATATATCGGGGGATATAATATGGATTCTAGTATTATTTCAATTATAATTGTATTAATTACAATGGGCTTGTTTGTCTGGAATAGACTGCCGATAAGCGTGGTTGCTATCCTTGGGTCGGTAGCAATGGCAATGTTTATTCCAGAAATGGATTTATCCGCAGTATACAGCGGATTCAGCGCAACAGGCTGGCCGATGGTAGTCGGAATGTGTGTTGTAAGTGCCGCACTTTTTGAAACCGGAATAGCAAGAAAGATAGGAGAAAAAATCGGAAATTCTTTTCTTGCCAAGACGGAGAGGCGGTTTATAGTAACGGTAAGTGCTGTGTGTTCATTGATGTCAGCATTTATGAGTAACAACGGAACAGTTGCTATCTGGATGCCTATCATCGCAATCGTAGCAGCAAACTCATGTGGAAAAATCCGTTCAAAAATGGTTATTTTCCCAGCCGGAACAGCAGCCATTATCGGAGGTGCGTGTTCACTAATCGGCTCAACCTCACAGCTTGCAGCAAACTCAGTATTACAGGGATATGCCGGTTATGAGGAAGGTATGGGAATGTTTGACATGACAAAGATCATGTTTCCGGCAGCAGTTGTACAGATTATTTTCTGGGGAACAATCGGCTACAAGCTCCTCGACAAGGTATTAAAACCGGATAGTCCTGACTTCGACAAGGGAAATATGTATTCAGTTGCAGAGATACATAAGCTCGAGAAGGAACAGGAGTCAGCTGCTCCGGCATGGAAGGGCTATGTGGCACTCGGAACCATGATTTTATGCATAGTATTGTTTGTATTAAGTGGTTTCCAGCCTTTCAAGAGCTATTTTAACATTGGTACAATCGGTCTTATAGGTGCTGCAATGGTACTTGGAACAGGCTGTATCTCGATTAAAAAAGCATATTCGGATCTTCCTTGGGATGTTTTCGTATGTATCGGAACAATATCAGGAATCGGAACAGGACTTGATGTATCAGGTGGTGGAGCATTAATCGCAAACGCTGTACTCAACCTCTTCGGAGGAAAGAACGCATCGGTTGTGCTTCTTACAGTAGTTATCGCAGTGCTTACAAGTGTGCTGACAAACATCATGTCAAACAATGCCACAGCAGCAATGCTTACACCAATCTGTATAGCAATTGCATTATCGCTTGGAATCAGTCCTATTCCATGGGTAATCGTAATCGGTGCCTGCTCAAACCTTGCAATAGCAACATCCTTCGGAACAGCCGTAAATATGCAGATACTTCCAGCAGGATACAAGTTTTCGGATTTCGTAAAAATCGGTGGACCGTTACTTATTATACTTATTGCAGTTGTTTCTATATGCAGTGTGGCATTCCTGTTCTAAGAATTGAGTGTCCTGAAGCAGCAATTATATGCTAGAAAGACACTTTAATAAATCGGAATGAAAAGTTTGTGTACATAATAAAACAGATACTAACAATACAGGCAGAGTTATCATTTTATGATAGCTCTGTTTGTGGATATGAGCATTTTGTGTGTATAGACGATTTGCGGATATGGGCATTTGTGAAAAATAAAAAGCAGCAAGTGCAGATTGGAGAGATAATATGTCATTAAAAAGTGATTACAATGATTTTATAACATATAAAGACAGACTGCTGTGTGACAAAACTACAAAGTATTGGATTAATCAGGAAGAACGTTATATCGAACCGTTTCAGATATTTGGAAACTTATACTATGTCGGTGACACCTGGGTGTGCGTACATATAGTTGATACGGGAGCGGGACTTCTGATGCTGGATGCAGGCAATTGTGGCAATACAGCGTTGCTGATAGAGAGTATATGGGAAATGGGATTTCGTCCGGAAGATGTAAAATGGATAATATTGTCACACGGCCACGCTGACCATTTCGGAGCAGTTGGATTTTTCAGGAGAATGTACGGAACAAAAATATACATGGGAGAGCCTGATGTCAGAATGTTTGAGAATAATCCGGAACAATCCGTGATTCAGGCAACAGGGAATGTTATGGAATCCTTGTTTGAAGTAGATTATGAGATAAAAGATGGTGATGTGCTGACGTTTGGTAATACAACCATCAGGTTTTACCTTGTGCCCGGGCATACCAAAGGATGTATAGCATGTTTTTTTGATGTTACTGATGGCAAATGTACAAAGCATGCCGGATATTATGGCGGATTTGGATTTAATACTTTGCAGAAGGAATTTCTCGAGGATATCGGAGACTATGAGTATGTTGCGAGAAGAGAGTATGCACAGTCAATCGACAAGGTTATAGATGAACCTGTTGATATTTTTGTTGGGAACCATACATCAAATGTGGATTTAATAAATAAAAGAAATTATATGATAGAGCATCCGGGGAGCAATCCTTTTATTGATAGTACTGCATGGAAAAAATATCTGGGAAATAAGAAAAAAGAACTTATGTTATTAGAAGAAAAAGAGAGAAATTGAGTGACAAAAGCAGTTTCAGAGAATTATCTGTTCAAGGTATAATAGTTATGTATTATGCGATGAATATTAGCGAGATTATAGCTACAGTTTCACGATACACAACGGTGATAGAGTCAATTCGTTTTATAATACAATAAAAATGAGAGGAAACCCGAATGATGAAACAATTTTTGAGGAAAACCATGAAAAATATAGCGACCTACGTGGAACTGGTATTGTCTGCATTTCTCGTATTTGTGATAGCGATACTTATTATAAAGCTTGTAGGGCAATGTTTTTTTGATATATGGCATGACAAGCTTGAGTTGGAGTATTACATGGAATATGCCATGTCGCTTGCTATAGGCGTGGAGTTTGTAAAGATGCTCTGTACGCATCAGCCGGGCACGATAATAGAGGTTCTGCTTTTTGCAACAGCCAGACAGATGATAGTCGAGCACCTCAATGTATATGAGACTCTTGTTGGAATTGGCGCGATAGCAGCGCTGTTTGCAATCAGAAAATTCCTGTTCTGCAGTTTTGATGAGGCAGATCACATGATATGCCGGGGCAGCCAGACAGTGGCACACGCGAATCTTATAACCGGAGCCAAAATTCCGGAGGAAAAGACAAGAATTCTTCGCAATGTCATAAGCGACAAGCTGAGTGAAGAGGGAAAGACGGTTGCAATAGGTGCCTGTGTGTATTATAAGGATTGTGCACTTAGAGTGGATAGTATGCGCGAAGGGGTGGTAACCAGAGTTGAAGTGATAAAGAACCTGTAATGTATATTTAACCTATATTATAATTTTTTTGATTTCTGTGCTGCCATTACCATTTGTATTTTATTTCTCGCGTAAGCTGTTGTTATGGGGGTAAGCGGTATCTTTCTTTGCTTGTAATCGTTTCAAAAGAATTATATAATAGGCATATATGATTTTAGGAGAAGAAAGTATGGCACAGACTATAAGTATCGGAAAACAGGATTTTCTATACCCTCTTTGCCTGGCTCCGGATAAAAGATCAAGGAAACCATTGGAAGAAATCATTGAGTACAGATAGGGAAACTCAAGATATTAGATCAATTTGATAGTGTCAAATGACCTATGAAAAAATTGAGCAAAAGAAAAAGGCTCAGATGAA
>OCAI01001066.1_pt1 | contig 16720 bp, 10 predicted proteins | sample 1538271 | NCBI WGS metagenome assembly OCAI01 (sample SAMEA2580269, study PRJEB22360) | human gut metagenome | biome: human gut; feature: human-associated habitat; material: faeces | place: Denmark | collected 2008/2010 | reverse complement strand
TAGATAAACAATAACATACTTGCTCCCCCAATGACCATTTTAGTTTGTTTGCTGATCAGTGTGTAAAGTGCTAGCCCTGCTAATGGTACGATTATAGCTCCTCTTGTCCCGGAAAGGAACAAAGCATAAAGTGCTAGAATCGCTATACATGAATAATATATCTTGCATAATGCAGATCGCATGTAGAGAGAGGCTATACCGAAAAACATGATGGCGGCACCCATATTGGCACCCATATTACTGGCATCCGTAAAGAATGAGAAATAGCGGATTCCAGACCAAATAATATGTGTTGTGGCTCCTCCGGCATTAAGCCATTTTGTCTCAAAACTATCAAATCCAATAAACTTTTGCATTAATGTCTTAATTACCGCAAATAACGTGAATATGGATAAACAAAATATGATAGCTTTGAGTATGGAATAGCGTGTACATAATAGAGATGTAATAATAACTATAATCAATCCATTGAATATTAATCCTCTTGATAATATCCAACCTTCTAATGAGCTGGTTGGATTGATTATTTCTAAAATGCAATAACCCATCCAGATACATAATGCGATACTTAGGATATTAAATGCTCTACGCCATTCTATGTTTTGAAAAAGGGCAGCTTGAATAAAGATCAGTACCAAAGCTATCATATATAGGATTTCCATAATAACACTGATCCCTTCTATGGGAATGTATCGGGTGATGCCTAATATGAAGTAATTGGTCGTGAATATAACGAATAATATAAGCCATGGATATCTTAATAAAAGGATACCTCCTACACAGAATAATGGAATCAAAGTTATTAGTATGAATACTGGAATTGAGTTATACAGCAAGGATATGCCAATACCTCCCAACCCTAAGACAAGAAAGAGCTGAGATATTTTGAACGAAGTATTGTCCTCTTGTATGTATCTTGATGTTTCCATGTGTTTTCGTTATTTTACAGCGGTATTAGTCGCCGTTAATCCCATATACATCATCCGGTTTGCGAAAGATCGCATAGATGTTTGAGGGGGTAATTGCCCCGTGAAATCTTCCACGGCCTCTCTCGTGGCATTGTTTAGATATAAGTACAATGCCGTGCCTTCTGTAATGTCACGCAGATATTTAACTAACTCCGTATCGCTATTTTTCCAAACCCGGCAAGCGTTAGCTACTAACAAATTGACTTGGCTTGACCCTAGCAAATGGGATGGAACACCATACTGTTGGATAGAAGGATACTCAACGATTAATATATCCGGCCTGCTTTCAAGCTGGATATGTTTGTCTATATGTTCAGCCATGAATAAGGAGGCATCGATTGGGATATCTTGACCGACTCTTAGGTATTTTACGTTGAAGCCAAGCTCTTCCCAAGATTCCTGGAAATATCGTGAGATAAACGTTTTTCCTTCTTTTTCCTCTAGACTTAGTATATTGATACAAAGTGTATCGCCCTTTTTGATGTAAGGTGTTAACCGGTTACAAGCATAAGCCGCAGAGATACGGTTACAAGTTTTTACGAATCCACGATATTTTAATTGGGAATTACGTCCTGTGAAAGCCCCTAATATATTCATGCCAGTAAGACGTCTGGCCCGTTCGGCATCCCGGAGCGTACGATCTAGCAACTCGATAACTAGGTTTAATCCGATAATAAAGATAATGCTACCAATAAATGCGGCAACAACTAATAGAAACCGCTTTCCTTTATCACTGAATAAAGGATAGGAGGCATCCGAGATCGTATTTAAGTTTGAAGAGGTTAATTGAAGATTCTTCTGCTTCATCTTTGCCATATTTAAAGCATGAAGTACTTCAAGATAAGATTGCTCGGTTACATGAATCTCACGTTCTTGTTGATTTATTCGTGTACCAATAGGAGAATAATTCTTGTATTGATCTGCAAAATCATTCTTGCGCTCGTTTAGAACCTTCAAATCAGCTTGAGCTTTCGCTTGTATAAGTGTTTGATTTAACCATTCTTGAACTAAACCTTCAATGGCTAAACCTTCTTTACTTTCTTTATAACTATTAATATTATTAGTAATTAGACCTATTTTCTTTTCGGCATCTCGTAGTTCTTCCCTGTATTTTACTAACTCTTGGTCTTTACTTAGCATTTCATCGGAGGTGAAAGTCTCTATTTCTGTTATTTTACCACTAATACGGGATACCTCGGCTAAGGTATTAATGAATTCCTCATTGGACTTAACTAATTTAGTACGAATATCCATGTACTGCTCCAGATTTTTGATAATGCTGGATGAGCTCTCGTAATTTCGCCGTGTCTCCTCATATCGATTCTCAAAGTCTGCGAAAGAGTGGGCGATAGCTTTAGTTTGCTCAATATAGTTAATAACACTATTCTTTACATTATAATCAGTAAGCTCGTTTTCTTGCTTATTCAGTTGTACACGAAGTTTCTTAAGTTCTTCCTCATAATATTTAACAATATCATTTGCGGTTTGATATCGTAAGTTGTTATACGAATATTTTAATTCTTCACTCACCAATTTGACCGTATTCCATGTAATACCGGGATCGGTAGAAGTATAAGCTATCTCTATTAAGTCGCTGTTTCCTTGCCTTCTGATGATAATACTGGATAAGGCATTGTAACTGTAAAATGCACTAGATCCATTAAACAACTCATGTAAATAATTACGACTGTCGCTGTATTTATACTCCTTGAATAAGTTAACGGTTTTGTCAAGAGAAGTTGTATCAACTAAAAGTAAGATCTCTTCTGGCACGGAAGCTATCAACTTTTTATAGTTATTTGCTGTTATATATAGATTATCTATTTCCGGATCTCCATGCATTAAGTTTAGAGCTAGTAATTTCAATGAGACATTTTCTAAGGTTCCTCTTGATTTGGTTAGATTTACCAAGTTATCATAGGTGTTATTCACAGCTTGCCAATCAGGCCGAGTCTCATCATCTAATCCTGTATTAGACGTAATGCCAGTGTAAATTGAGGTGGTAACTGTATATTTTTTTTCTAAGAATTGACTGAAATAAGCAACCAACGCTGTTATTATTAGCGTTCCGAATACTAATTGATGCCGGATTCTATATATAAAACGCGATATATAAAGTGTTATATCCATGGGTTATCGATTTATAATCTTAACATTTGTGAGCATTTCTAATAAAGTTACGGCATTGTGTAAGGTCGCACGACCTTCTTGGTAAGAAATCACGGCACCAGAACGACGTCCACGTTCCATGGATAATGAGATAATATCAATTTTTCCATTAATAAAATCTTGTTCGGAGATTTTCATCTGGGCGTTGTAAAGTGCGGCAGCATCTGATTTAGCTTTTAATGTAGCCAATGCTTGTAAGACACTATTATAAGCTTCCAGTATTCTTAATTTCCGTTCTTCTATGGACATTTCATACTCATAATCCAATTGACGGAAACGAGCTTTCTTCATCCGTACTTTTTGGCCTCGGCTGAATAAGTCTCCGAATGGGATAGACACGGAAATACCTACACTGTAAGTATGCTGATTACTGCCTATACTGGTGAGAAATGAAGGATCTTCTATGGTTTCTCTTGTAGAAAGTTGAACTAATCGCCCATATTGATATTGGCCGTATACCCTGAAATAGTCCAACCATTCTCTTTTTGTAATCTTCATATCGGCGTTAGCCTCATCTCTTTTAGCTTCATAAATTCTGACAGAAGGATGGTCATATACGGATTCCAGAAAAACCGATAGAGGTGGTAATTGAATACGTTCATAGTCATCTAGCATGGCATTTATAGAATCCGTGCCGGAAGTTACTTCTATTGTTGTCGCTTTATCGAAGTATGTCTTCTTTTTTTGTGCGACAATTGAAAAAGCATTTAATATGAATAATAGAATAAATAGTATCTTCATGTGAATTATGTTTGTTATCAGCTATGTATAGTTTATACATCCTCTTTCTGCACGAACGCCGTAAACGTCTTGAATATAATCTTTATGTCTAGCCAGAAAGAAAAGGTATGAGCATATTTGATGTCTAATTGTTTACGTTCCTCGGCGGACATACTACCAGAATTGCCACGTTTCTCTACTTGCCAAAGACCTGTAAGGCCGGCAGGAGCCATGAAGCGTTGTATGTATTCGTCACTGGTCAGTAGCTCAGCCTCGTATATGGGAAGAGGGCGGTTACCAACTATTGACATGTCTCCATTTAATATATTGAATAGCTGGGGGAGTTCGTCAATGCTATATTTCCGGATAATATGGCCGATCTTTGTTATACGGGGATCATTCTCTAATTTGATGAAAGCGTTGGAACGTTCGTGACGCTTTATTTTTAGATAGTCGTTTTCGGGAGTAGCGTCATTATCAGAATATAAAATGATATTTTGTTTATTCTCTTTAAAAAAAGAGGTCGCATTCTGTGAATTCACAGAAGTTGATGAAGAGGCCACGGCCTCTTCATCAATAGATTCCATATACTGATTAAGTTTCTTATATTCAGCTAAGCGCTTGTCCGCGTCCATATACATAGAGCGGAACTTATAAAAATCGAAAACCTTGTAATTGCTGCCTACTCGTTTCGACTTGTAGAAAGCGGGGCCTTTGTCCTCCAGCTTGATCCAAATCACCGTGATGATAAAGATAGGGGAGAGGCAGAGGAGCGCCATGGATGAGAAAATGATGTCGAAGACCCTTTTCCATAAAGGCAGCTTGAAAATGGCGAGATCAGGCTCTTTTATTTGAGGCTTACGCGCTTTTTCCATTCTCTTGCATTTCTCGGCGATACCCAGTAGCTTCACTAAATCTTCCTTAGAGGTAGACTCGGAGATGACACAGTCCGTTCCGGCTTGCAAATAGGATATTTTCTCCTCCCGGGTCATTTCCGGGGCGATTAATACGATATATATATTTTGAAACGTCTTATGCAAATGCATGATCGCAGGAATGTTTAACGTAGGATCTGTTTTCTCGATGAATACACAATAATCCATTTCCTCGGCAGGAAGAAGCGTGTTTTTCATCTGCAGAAGCGTTATACATTCTATGACCCCGGTGCCTAATGCCTTACGTAAACGTTCGGCCAACGGCACGTTATTACCGAAAAAGACATAATTCATTATCTTAATATTCGTTTTACCCTTACCCTTAATTCCTCTGGATTGAAAGGCTTCAAGATAAAGTCTTCCGCCCCTTCCTCAAACAAACGTATTCTATTTGAGCTGCTCTCTACGCTCGATAGGATCAAGACCGGTATATGGCTGAACATATCGTTCGCTTTTAAATAAACCAAGAATTCCTCTCCGGACATTTCTGGCATATTCAAGTCAGAGATGATCAAATCCGGTAAATTGCCTTCTTGAAGCCAAGCGATCGCTTTCAAAGGATTTTCTTTATAGGATACCTTGTAAGTACTTGATAAATAAAGCATGATTATCTTTGCGATTTCTTGCTTGTCATCCACTAAAAGAACAGATTTCTCCATAGAGTCGTATAATATTGTCGTCTTTTGTTTTATCTATTATGCAAATTTAGGATATTAAATTGAAAAAATCTATGTTTTTCAATTGTTTTTTTGAAAAAACAGTTCGGACTTTGAAAATAGGGGAAACTGCGATTTTTTGATTAAGTTTGTACGCACATAAATGAGATGAGTATTCGAAGATGCGTTGGAGGAAATATATAGATTTTGATGTTATTCATTTATTGGTTGGCGCTATTGTCGGGATGGGCTTGTCCTCTTGCCAGCCGGAGATGCCGGTGATCTCTACGATAACCGTGGAGGCGGATGGCCTGACGGTTCCCGTGAACCCGGATCTGTATGGTTTGACCATTGAGGAGATTAACCATGGGATCGATGGGGGGCTGTACGCCGAGCTGATCCAGAACCGGAGCTTCGAGGATGGCGTGCCACCCTTGAACTGCCCTTACGACGCCGCCCGGAACGTCTTGATTACCCCGAATGGCTGGACGATCCCTTTCATGCGGGGAGATTCCGTACCGGGATGGAGGCGGATCGTCCCTAATACACAGATATACCCGGATATGAAGGAGCTGGTGAATGATAAGAACCGGCGGTCGTTGCTCGTGGCCGTATCGGCTTCCGGGGAGTCGGGGCGCGGAGGCGTGATAGCCGAGGGATACCGGGGGATACCGATCCGGAAAGGGGAACGATACGATCTCTCGTTTTTCGCCAAGGGGGCGAATATGGTGCCCCGTACCATCCGGGTGGCCTTGGAGGACTCGATGGCTAATACGGTCTTGAGCGATGTGTTTCAGGTAGCGCCGCTATACGAGTGGAAACGATACAGGCATACGTTTACGGCTACGGAGGACGCGCCGAACGCGGTCTTGACGATCACGGCCGATACCTCCGCCGTGTTTTGGCTGGATGTGGTATCCCTCTTCCCGGAGGATACGTGGAAGGGACGGAAGAACGGGCTGAGACCGGACTTGGCGGCGCTGGTCGATTCCTTGGCCCCTCGTTTTATCCGTTTCCCCGGAGGCAGTTTCGTGGAGGGGTATACGGCGGGTACGTACCCTATCTGGAGGGAGACGCTGGGCGATATCTCGGAGCGTAAGCATTTCTGGAACGTATGGGCCTATGGTACGACGAACGGCATGGGCTACCACGAGTACTTGCAAATGTGCGAGGATATGGGGGCGGAGCCTATCTACGTTATTAATAGCGGGATCACGAGCCAAAGCCGCCGGCCCCGCTACGAGGATATCACGGCGATGGATAAGCTCACGGGAGATGCCTTGGACGCTATCGCCTACGCGAACGCCCCGGCGGATTCCCTGCCGGGCGCCCTGCGTGCGAGGAACGGGCATCCGGAACCTTTCAACTTGAAGTATGTCGAGATCGGCAGCGAGAACTATGGCGGGGAGTATTTCAGGCGCTTTGAGCTTTTCCGCAAGGCGATCAAGGAGGCCTATCCGGAGATTACCGTTATCAGCAGTTCGCCCCTCACGAAGCGAGGCCGTAGCGAGTGGGTGGATTCCCATTATTACGCCGGGGAGAATTTCTTCCTCTCGAACGCCAGCGACCGGTATTCCCGACGTTCGCCGGCGGTGTTTATCGGGGAGTTTGGGACGACGGAGCGGCCCTTGGCCGGTACGCTCCGGGCGGCGGTGGCCGAGGCCTGTTTCTTGGTCGGGGCGGAGGAGAACCCGGATATGGTACGCCGCTTGGCGTATGCCCCGGTATTGGGCAACGCCGGGTTCGAGAACCAGCGCCATCCGTTGATCTCTTTCAACACCCATCAGGCGGTGGTCTCTCCTTCCTACCATTTATTAAAGATGTTTACCCGCCATCGGGGGAATGAGGTGCTGAAGACGATCGTGGATACCTACGAGAAACCACAGGTACGTACGGGCCGGGCGGGCGTAGAGATGTTTGATAATAGCTATGAGTTCAAGGACGTGCGGATCGACGGCGTGCCCGTATCGGATATATCCGTGATGAGCGGGGGATGGAGGGTCCCGGAGGCTGGTACGTTGGTGCCGGAGGCCAACCGGTGGAACCAGGTATTGTTCGGCGACTCTACGAGCTACGCCTATGAATATACGGCTACCGTCCGGCGTACGAAAGGTAGCGGGCAGATACAGCTTCGCCTCCGCGACAACGGGCGGACGGGCGAGCAGGCGGATTATATCGCCCTGACGATCGGGGCGGGAACGAGCGAGCTGTACCATCAGGTAGGTGGCGTGAAGGATAGCTTGGTCTCTCCTGTGCGCTTCCCTTTTGAGAGTAACCGGTGGTATACGGTTCGCATGACGTGCGAGTACGAGCGTGTCCGTTGTTATGTGGACGGCGTATTGCTGCATGAGGTGGATATGCGTCCGATCCCGTCGTTGGTATCCGTCGCTACCCTCGACAAGGAGAACCGGGTGATTTACTTGAAGGTCGTGAATACGACCCGCCACGAGGAGAAGACCTCTTTGCGTATTGAGGGAGTGAATATCCGTAACGAGGCGGAGCTGATCCAATTGAGAGGGGAGCCGGAGGCTCGTAATACGTTTGAGAACCCGGGGGCCGTAACGCCTGTCACCGAGCCTATCGTATTCCCGATGAGCGGCCCGTTTATCTATAATTTCCCGCCTAATTCAGTGACGATCTTGAAATTATACATGGAGTAGGTCAGATAGGGCAGGAGGGCCGGTACACTTTATCTGTATTTATCCTAACTTCGCGGCGACTTTAACAAAAAAATGTGTTATGGAACCAATGCATAAGATAAACAAGGTAGAGCTCCGGAGCTTGCAGCTTGAGGACTATACGCAGTTGTCGCAATCTTTCAAGAGGGTGTACGCCGACAAGGATGTTTTCTGGACCCGCAAGCAGATAGAGACGTTGATACGGATATTTCCCGAGGGACAGGTCGTGACGCTGGTGGATGACCGGATCGTAGGATGCGCCCTCTCCATCATCGTGGATTATGACATGGTGAAAGGGGATCATACCTACGCCAAGGTAACGGGCAACGAGACGTTCAGCACGCATAATCCGAACGGGAATATATTATATGGTATAGAGGTGTTCATCCATCCGGACTACCGGGGCCTCCGGCTGGCCCGCCGTATGTACGAGTACCGGAAGGAGCTGTGCGAGAAGTTGAACCTGAAGGCGATCATGTTCGGCGGACGTATTCCGAACTATTATAAATACGCCGATCATATGCGTCCGAAGGAATACATCGAGAAGGTGCGCTCACGCCAGATCTACGACCCGGTGCTCACCTTCCAGCTCTCCAACGATTTCCACGTGCGGAAAGTGATGATGAACTACTTGCCGAACGACGAGGAGTCGAAGCATTGCGCTACCCTGCTGCAATGGGATAATATCTATTACCAGCCGCCTACGACGGATTACGTGGATAAGAAGACAACCGTGCGTGTCGGTCTGGTACAATGGCAGATGCGGCCTTATAAGACACTGGACGACGTGTTCGAGCAGGTGGAGTTCTTCGTCGACGCCGTATCCGATTACAAGAGCGACTTCGTCCTTTTCCCCGAGTATTTCAACGCTCCGCTGATGGCCAAGTTCAACCATCTGGGGGAGGCGCAGAGCATCCGTGGGCTGGCCCAGTACACCGAGGAGATCCGTGAGCGATTCGTGAACCTCGCCATCAGTTACAATATCAATATCATCACCGGTAGCATGCCTTTGCTGAAGGAGGACGGGGCGCTATATAACGTGGGATACCTGATCCGTCGTGACGGCTCCTACGAGATGTACGAGAAGGTACATGTCACCCCGGACGAGCAGAAGAGCTGGGGACTCTCGGGCGGGAAGATGGTGAAGACGTTTGATACGGATTGCGCCCGGATCGGCGTGCTGATCTGCTATGACGTGGAATTCCCGGAGCTTTCCCGTATCATGGCCGACCAAGGAATGCAGATCCTCTTCGTGCCTTTCCTTACGGATACGCAGAACGGTTACTCTCGGGTTCGTGTATGTGCCCAAGCCCGGGCGATCGAGAACGAGTGCTTCGTGGTGATAGCGGGCAGCGTGGGCAACCTGCCTCGTGTGCATAATATGGATATACAGTACGCCCAGTCGGGTGTGTTCACGCCTTGCGATTTCGCTTTCCCGACCGATGGCAAGCGTGCGGAGGCAACCCCGAATACGGAGATGATCCTCGTATCGGACGTGGACCTTGATTTGCTCAACGAGTTGCATACGTATGGTAGCGTGCGTAACCTTCGGGACCGTCGCCACGACTTGTATGAGTTGAGGGTAAAAAAACAGTAGTGTTTGCGGTTGAACACAATAGTATTCATGGTTGAACCCAGTAGTGTTCACTATTAAACACAATTATATTCGCCGGAAGAATGCAGTAGGGGCGGGATCTGTCCGCCCTCCCGTGCCGTGTATGCGTGGGAGGGCGGACGAATCCCGCCCCTGCGGTTTATATCGGGGGGAGGATCGCTCGCTTCCCCCCTTCGGAAATGATCTTAATGACTTAGCATCTCAGCCGTGATCGGCGTGAATTTCTCGGCATCCGATTTACGGAGTTGTACGCTGCCGTCGTTCCAGTTGGAAGGCCAACCTCCGATGATGTGTCCGAGGAATACCAGCTTGATCTCGTGCAAGCCTTTTGCCAAGGCCGCGGAGGTGTCATGACGGGAGAAGCGTTTTACCTCGCCACCGTTATTGACCATCAACTTGCCGTCGATCCATACCTCCTCTAAATCCGAAGAGATGTAATAAACGCCATCCTCCGGGATATTCACGTAGCCGGTAGCGATAGCGGCGTATTGCTTCACGCCTCGCATGGATTCGGGGGCGGGCACTTGGTTGGTCAGTTCACGGGTCGTCTTGATGACCTGTTTCTTACCGGTCTTCTGAGCGGCCTCCAGATTATTTACGCTTAGGTACATGCCATCGAATACCTCCATGTCGAGGCCCGGGGTCGTCTTGGCTACCTCCTTGGCGGGAGCCAGCGTTTGTTTCTCCACGAGGATCGTGCGAGGCTTACCCATCTTGCCGGAAGGCAACACGGAAGCGATCTTCACGGTCGTAGTCTCTGTGATGTCGAAAGGAGCCGTATATACGGTAGATTCCGGGGTAGGCTCGGTGCCATCCAGCGTGTAGACCATCTTCATCGGACGGTTCGTGGTGAATGTCATGGTAGCCTTGTCCGTGAAAGCCACGAAGTTGCAAGAACCGTTCGGTTGCTCGGGCTGCGGGATGTAGTAGTTGATACCGTGTCCGTCTAGGCGAACCTGAGCGTTGTCCAGACGGCGTTCGAAGTCCTTGTAATCCTTCCGGTCCAGCGGGCTCCAAGCGATCTCGGAGAGGGCTAGGATACGAGGATAGATACGGTACTCCATGATGTCCGTGTTATAAAGGTACTCACTCCATACGTTGCATTGCACGCCCTTGATGAAATGCCCTTTACCGGCCGCTGCCAGCGTGTCGGGGACGGGGTTGTACTTATAGACCCGCTCCGCCGTGGTGAATCCTCCGATAGATACCGGGTTGATCTTGTAGTCGCCTTGGAACTGGTCGATATACATACCCTCGCTTCCCGGGGTCATGATCACGTCGTGGTTCATGCTAGCGGCGGCGATCCCGCCTTCCTCACCTCGCCAAGACATTACCGTGGCCGATGGAGCCAGACCTCCCTCGAGGATCTCGTCCCATCCGATCATCTTCTTGCCGTGCTTGTTTACGACCTTCTCCATGCGTTGTACGAAATAGCTCTGCAATTTCTCCTCGGCGGAATGTTCCTTGTCGCCTTTCAAGCCTTCCTTACGGATACGGGCCTGACAAAGCGGGCATTTCTCCCAGCTCGTCTTCGGGCACTCATCGCCTCCGATATGGAAATACTCGCCCGGGAATAGGGGAGCTACCTCGGCGATCACGTCCTCGAAGAACTGGAAGGGTTCTTCCTTCCCGGCGCATAATACGATGTCTTCCACGCCCCAGATGATACGGGGAGTACCCTGCTTACCCTCGCAAGACAGTTCCGGATAGGCGGCGATAGCGGCCATCTCGTGTCCCGGAAGCTCTATCTCGGGAACGATCGTGATGAAACGATCCGCCGCGTATTTAACGATATCCTTCACCTCCTCTTGAGTATAGAAGCCTCCGTACTCGGTACCCTCGCCATCGATGCGCTTAGAGCCGATCTCGGTCAGTTTCGGGTACTTCTTGATCTCGATACGCCATCCTTGGTCGTCGGTCAGGTGCCAATGCATGCGGTTGATCTTGAACAAGGCCAATACATCCAGCTGCTTCTTGATATTCTCTACCGGGATGAAATGGCGGCAGGGGTCTAGCATGATACCACGGTAGCCGAAACGAGGCTCGTCCTTGATAGATACGGCCGGAGCGGTCCATGCGATACCTTTCACGGCGGAAGGACTCTCGATCTCGGCGGGCAGCAATTGCAAGAACGATTGCATACCGTAGAAAAGACCTTGAGGGGTCTTGGCTTTGATACGGACGCCGCTGTCGGCTACGTCTAACGTGTATCCCTCGTCGTTTACGTCCAGAGAGCCGTCGATAACCAACGAGATACCGTCGGAGGTCTCTTTGTCGGCGGTAGCTATCTGGTAGCCTGTCGCCGTGTTCATTTTAGCCGCGAAGAACTCGGCTACGGTTTTCGCCTCCGGGGTGGAAGCGTAGATCTTCGTGTTTTTGTTTAGCTTGAAGTTTCCCTCGTTCTGCGTAAGGCTGACCGGTGTCGGGATGATGTTGATACCTTGGTTGTAAGCTTTCGCTTTACCGGGAGCATCATCACACGAGGCCATCAGGCCCAAGACAGCGCCGGCGCAGATTGTAGCAAGGAGCTTTTTCATAGAATTAAAAATTGAAAGTTGAAAATTGAATATTGTTTAGATGTTTTTGAGAGTTTAAAAAGAGAATTGAGAGTTGAAGATAAGATGCCGTTTGGCATCCTTTTCAATTCTCAATTCTCAATTTCCTATTTACCATGCGAAGATAGGATATTCCTTCATGATACCGTTCACCTTCTCACGAACGGCGCCGATAGTCTTATCGCATTCGGGAGCTGCCAATACGGTGTCGATCAGTTCCACGATCTCGCCCATAAGCGGCTCTTTAGCGCCACGGGTCGTGATAGCGGGCGTACCCACACGGATACCGGAGGTCTGGAAGGCCGAGCGGCTGTCGAACGGAACCATGTTCTTGTTCACCGTGATGTCGGCGGCTACCAAGGCTTTCTCGGCCACCTTACCGGTCAGGTCGGGGAACTTCGTGCGCAGGTCGATCAGCATGCTGTGGTTGTCCGTACCGCCGGAGATGATCTTGTACCCTTTGTCCGTGAAAGCCTTGGCCATAGCGGCGGCGTTCGCTTTCACCTGTGCTTGGTACGTCTTGTATTCCGGCTCCAAAGCCTCTCCGAAGGCTACGGCCTTGGCCGCGATCACATGCTCCAGCGGACCGCCTTGGATACCCGGGAATACGGCGGAGTCCAACAACTGAGACATCTTCTTGATCTCGCCTTTCGGTGTTTTCTTACCCCAAGGATTCTCGAAATCCTTACCCAGCAGGATGATACCGCCACGAGGACCCCGCAGGGTCTTATGCGTCGTAGACGTTACGATGTGAGCGTACTCCAGCGGGTTGTTCAGTAAACCGGCGGCGATCAGGCCTGCCGGGTGAGCCATATCGATCATCAATAAGGCGCCTACCTTGTCGGCTATCTCACGCATACGTTTGTAATCCCAGTCACGGGAATAAGCGGAACCACCGCCAACGATCAATTTCGGTTTCTCACGAAGGGCTACTTCCTCCATTTGGTCGTAGTCCACCCGTCCGGTATCTTCCTTTACATTATATTCGGTAGCGTGATAGAGAACGCCGGAGCTATTTACTGGTGAACCGTGGGACAGGTGTCCGCCATGCGACAGGTTCAACCCGAGGAACGTGTCGCCCGGATTCAATACGGCGAAAAATACGGCTGCGTTGGCCTGCGCCCCGGAGTGAGGCTGCACGTTGGCCCATTCGGCGTTGAATAGCTTTTTCAACCGTTCGATAGCGATCGTCTCACTTTGGTCTACTACCTCGCAACCCCCATAATAACGCTTGCCGGGATATCCCTCGGCGTATTTGTTGGTCAGACAGCTTCCCATGGCCTGCATGACCTGGTCGCTGACAAAGTTCTCGGAAGCGATCAACTCAATGCCTTTCAATTGGCGTTGGTGCTCCTTCTCGATAATGTCAAAAATGATGTTGTCTCTTTTCATTACCTCTTAAATTGGTTATTGCAATGATATGTTCCTCATTGAAAAGGAATCCTCGCGAATGTACTATATTATTTTAATACTATTTAAAAGATTCCGTTTAATTATTACAGATGCGCCGGAAACGGCTCCGCTTACCACTTGGTGAGGGTTACGTTTCTGAACTCAACCTCCTTACCCTCGCTCTGTAGCCCGATATGGCCTTCCTTCACCTTGTTGGTTCCGGTGTTCTGGTATACGCCGTTGATGTAAACGGTGATGACGCCGTCTTTCACGAAGATGTTCGCCTCGTTCCACTCTCCGGCGGGCTTCTCGCTAGACGGGTTCACGTTCTTTACGACAGGGAAGAAGGGACGTTCCTCTCCCGGGCGTTGCTGGTACTCGACAAGGTCGGAGCCTCCCAGCAGTACGAACAATCCGGCCCTCCCGGCTTGCAGATTACACTCGATCCCGTTCGGGAAGGGGTTCTTTAGGTCTGCGATATGCAGGAAGATACCGCTGTTCGCGTTGGAATCCCCATTCGGCCAACGCCATTCCACGTGCAATTTATAGTCGCTGTATTTCTCCTTGGTGTACATATAGCCGAAAGGCTGGCCGGTGATGAAGATCTTACCGTCGCGTACGGAATAGACCTGATCGGCGGGGACGGAGTTTTTGTCGACTACGAAATTCCAGTTAGACAGGTCTTTCCCGTTGAACAGTTTCTCGGTCTTCTGTGCGTTCGCCCCATTGGAGAAACAGAAGAGGGAGGCGGCTAATACAGCCAAAGATAGCATTCTTTTTTTCATGGCATTAAACTCTATTTATAGTATGATTAATCAACGATTAGTTTGCGATAGCGTACCCGTTTCGGCTCGGCGTCGCCCAATGTCTTACGTTTGTATTCCTCGTACTCGGAATAGGTCCCTTCGTAGAAGACCACGTTGGAATCGCCCTCGAACGACAGGATATGCGTACAGATACGGTCCAAGAACCAACGGTCGTGAGAGACGACGACGGCGCAACCGGCGAAGTTCTCCAGACCCTCCTCCAAGGCACGTAGCGTGTTCACGTCGATATCGTTGGTCGGCTCGTCGAGCAGCAATACGTTAGCGTCCGCTTTCAGCGTCAGCGCCAGATGCAGGCGGTTACGCTCTCCTCCGGAGAGTACGCCGCATAGCTTCTCTTGATCCGCTCCTGCGAAATTGAATTTAGACAGGTAAGCCCTTGCGTTCACCTCCTTGCCACCCATACGGATGAATTCCTGTCCGCCGGATACGACTTGGTAAACGGTCTTTTTCGGGTCTATATCCTTATGGGTCTGGTCGGCGTAACCTACTTGTACGGTCTCGCCCACCTCGAAGGTCCCCTTGTCGATGCTTTCCATGCCCATGATCATCTTAAATAAGGTAGTCTTACCGGCACCGTTCGGCCCGATGACTCCCACGATACCATTCGGGGGAAGCATGAAGTTCAAATCATCGAACAGCAGCTTATCGCCGAACGCCTTCGCCACGTGCTGTGCCTCGATCACCTTATTGCCCAAGCGAGGGCCGTTCGGGATGAAGATCTCCAACTTAGCCTCACGCTCCTTCTGGTCCTCGTTCAAGAGGGCCTCGTACGAGTTCAGACGTGCCTTACCCTTGGCGTGACGGGCCTTCGGCGCCATATTGATCCATTCCAGCTCACGCTCCAAGGTCTTACGGCGCTTGCTGACTTGCTTCTCTTCTTGAGCCATACGCTTCGTCTTCTGGTCTAGCCAAGAGGAGTAATTACCCTTCCAAGGGATACCCTCGCCACGATCCAGCTCAAGGATCCATCCGGCCACGTGGTCTAGGAAGTAACGGTCGTGCGTGATGCAGATAACGGTACCGGCATATTGTTGCAGATGTTGCTCCAGCCAGTCGATCGACTCGGCGTCCAAGTGGTTGGTCGGCTCATCCAACAGCAATACGTCCGGCTGCTGGAGCAGCAATCGGCAAAGGGCCACCCGGCGACGCTCGCCTCCGGACAACGTATCCACCACCTGATCTTCCGGCGGACAACGCAAAGCGTCCATGGCACGTTCCAGACGGCTGTCGAGGTTCCATGCGTCCGTAGCGTCGATCTTGTCCTGCAACTCCGCCTGACGGTTGATCAAGGCATCCATCTTATCCGGATCTTCCAGCACCTCCGGATCGCCGAATCGCTCGTTCACCTCCTCATATTCTTTCAAGGTGTCCACGATCTCCTGCACGCCTTCCTGCACGATCTCCTTCACGGTCTTGCCCGGCTCCAACTTAGGATCCTGCTCCAGATACCCTACGGAATACCCGGGGGAGAAGACCACCTCTCCCTGATAATCCTTATCGATACCGGCGATAATCTTCAGCAACGTAGATTTACCGGAACCATTCAATCCGATGATTCCGATCTTCGCCCCATAGAAAAAGGACAGATATATATTCTTTAAAACCTGTTTTTGAGGCGGAAAGATCTTGTTCACGCCTACCATCGAGAAAATAATCTTCTTATCGTCTGCCATATAATTTTTTGTGTGTTAATTGGTTCCTTAACTTAAAATAATGGTGTACAAATCTACGTAAATATCTTTTATTTTACAAATGAACAAAGATCATAGGTATCAGATATCTACCGATTGCCAAGTTTGGCGTGTGGAGATTACTCGGTTCAATTCTCTTGTGCAAGAAGCCGGTAGATATGCTATTCCTCGGAAGTTGAGCTTTAGCGTTATCATAAATGAGGGTAGGAGAGGTTGTGCGGCGTTGTGGTTAGGACTGTGCGATCATGTGGCTTTAGGTTGTGTGATCCTAACGATTTAGGATTGTGGTTCGTCTTCATCTCGTGAAGATATGTAACCGGTTTATGCATGATGTAATACGTGATGTAAAGTGCTTATATCTTGTTTCTTGCATTTGCTCCCCATGAAAAAACTAAAATTTACCCCTCTTGAAATTTGTATAATAAAATAAAACCCCCTATCTTTGCACTCGCATTACAAAAGTAACGCACAGGATGATTCGCTAGCTCAGCTGGTAGAGCACAACACTTTTAAT
>OCAI01001043.1_pt1 | contig 17138 bp, 7 predicted proteins | sample 1538271 | NCBI WGS metagenome assembly OCAI01 (sample SAMEA2580269, study PRJEB22360) | human gut metagenome | biome: human gut; feature: human-associated habitat; material: faeces | place: Denmark | collected 2008/2010 | reverse complement strand
CCGGGCGGACAGTGGACTTTCACCACACAATCACACGTGCGCTGCCGGGCGCACCTAAACACATCGGCCGATCTGCAAGCAGACCGGCCGATGCATAAGACTTTGCGGCGTTTCGCCTTACAGCTTCCTGCGCCGCAGCATGATGAGCTTCCAGGCCGCGGGAATAACAAAGAGCGAAAGGAGCGGCGCCGTTACCATGCCGCCCACCATCGGCGCGGCGATGCGGCTCATCACCTCACTGCCGGCGCCTGTTCCCACCAAAATCGGAATCAGACCGGCGAGCACCACAGCCACCGTCATGGTCTTTGGACGAACTCGAAGCGCCGCGCCATGCTCAATAGCTCGGTCAAGCGCCTCCACCGTAAAGGTCTTGGGATCGGCCAAGGACTTATCGTTCTGCACGGCATGCCGCAGGTAGACGATCATCACCACCCCGAACTCTGCCGCGAGACCCGCCAAGGCAATGAAGCCCGTACCCACGGCCACTGACAGTCGGTCGCCCAATAGATAAAGGAGCCAAATGCCGCCCGTAAGTGCGAAAGGCAGACTGCCCAAAATAAGGAGCGACTCTGCAAAACGGCGGAACGCCAGATAGAGCAGCACAAAGATGATGAGGATGGTCATCGGCACCATCAGCGTCAGGCGATCCTTGGCGCGCTCCATCAATTCGTACTGCCCCGAGAAGGCCACGGACACGCCCGGCTTCAGAGACACTGACTTGGCAATAGCTTCACGAAGATCACCCACTACCGACGCCATGTCGCGATCACGGGCATCGACAAAGACCCAGGCAGCCGGCCGGGCATTTTCCGTACGCAGCATCGAGGGACCGAGAGACGTGCGGATTTCAGCCACATCCCCCAAAGTCAGACTCTGACCGGACCCGGAAATGATCGGCAGATTGCGGAGCGCTTCAGGCGAATCGCGCCAGCTCTGCGGAAAGCGGATCGTGATCGGATAGCGCGCGATCCCGTCGACGACGTCGCCCGCCATCTCTCCGCCGACGGCGGACTTGACGTAGCTCTGCACGCCGGCAACGGTGAGCCCCCAGCGGGCAGCCTTGAGACGATCTACGCTGACTTCAACGTAGCGTCCGCCCGTCAGTCGTTCAGCAATAGCTGATACAACGCCCGGAACCGTCTTCGCGGCCTCTTCAATCTGCTCGGCAGCGCCGTCGATGTCGGCAAGCGACTGTCCGGACACCTTAATGCCGATGGGGCTCTTCACACCGGTGGAGAGCATGTCGATACGGTTTCGAATCGGCATCACCCACAAGTTGGCCAAACCCGGGAGACGAACGGTCTTATCGAGCTCGTCGATAATCTTTTCCATCGTCATGCCGGGGCGCCATTCACTTTCGGGTTTGAGCTGAATGGTGGTTTCAATCATCTCCAAAGGCGCCGAGTCAGTTGCCGTATCGGCGCGGCCGGCCTTGCCGAAGACCGTAGCGACTTCCGGAACGGTACGGATGAGCTTGTCGGTCTTTTGCAGCATGGCTGCAGCTTCAGATGAAGACACCCCCGGGAGCGTAGACGGCATATAAAGAATATCGCCCTCGGCAATCTGGGGCAGAAATTCGCCGCCCAGCTTTTCCACCGGATATAGGCCGCCGATAAGCACCAAGAGCGCCGCAAAGAGCGTCGTCTTCGGCCGGCGCAGCACGCCCATGAGGAGCGGCTGATAAAGACGCACAAGCCAGCGGTTCAGGGGATTTTTGTCTTCGGGCGGAATCTTGCCGCGAATCCAAAGTCCCATCAGCACCGGCACGAGCACCACAGCCAGGAAGGCCGAGGCGGCCATCGACCACGTCTTCGTCCAGGCGAGCGGCCCGAAGAGACGCCCTTCCTGGCCTTCGAGCGTGAAGATCGGAATGAAGGAAAGCGTGATGATAAGGAGGCTCATAAAGAGCGCCGGTCCCACCTCTACCGCAGCTTCCGTGATGACCTGCCAGCGCTCCGCGCCGGCAAGATCTGCCCCAGGATGCGCCTCCTCCCAAGCTTCAATATGCTTGTGGGCGTTCTCAATCATGACGATGGCCGCATCAACCATAGCGCCCACGGCAATTGCAATACCGCCGAGGCTCATGATGTTGGCGTTAAGCCCCTGAAAGTGCATCGCAATGAAAGCGAGTGCGAGACCTAGCGGCAGTGTGATCACCGCCACCAGTGCACTGCGCACATGCCACAGGAAGATGGCGCAGACGAGCGCAACGACGATGAATTCCTCAATGAGCTTATGCGTGAGGTTTTGGATGGCACGGTCAATGAGTGAACTTCGGTCATAAACCGGCACAATTTCCACGCCTTCGGGGAGCGCACTCTTAAGTTCCTCAAGGCGCGTCTTCACAGCAGCAATGACTTCACGGGCGTTGCCGCCGGTACGGAGCAAAATAATACCGCCCGCGACTTCACCCTCGCCGTCAAGCTCCGCGATGCCGCGGCGCATTTCCGGCCCCAGGCGAACCTGAGCGACGTCGCCCAAAACCGTCGGCGTTCCCGAAGCATTTGTTTTGAGCACGATGGAGCGGAAGTCGTCAAGCGTCTTCAGATACCCCTGAGCGCGCACCATGAATTCGCTTTCGCCCATCTCGATGGAACCGCCGCCCGCTTCCTGATTCGAAGCGGAAAGCGCCGTCTTGATGTCGCCCACCGTAACGCCGTACTGCTCGAGCTTGACCGGATCCGGAATGATCTGATATTCCTTCACGGCGCCGCCCACGCTCGCCACTTCGGCTACGCCCGGGATGGTCTTGAGTTCATATTTGAGAAACCAGTCCTGGAGCGCCCGCAGGCTTTCCAAATCGTTCTTTCCGGATTTGTCCACCAAAGCGTACTGATAGATCCAGCCCACACCGGTGGCGTCCGGGCCGAGTTCGGGCGTGACGCCGCTCGGGAGTTTCCCTGCAGCCGAATTAAGCGACTCCAGCACGCGCGAACGCGCCCAGTAAAGATCCGTTCCGTCCTCAAAAAGAACGTAGACAAAAGAGGTGCCGAAGAGTGAAAAGCCGCGTACGGTCGAGGCCCCCGGCACGGAGAGCATCGTCGTGCTGATGGGATACGTCACCTCGTTCTCAACAATCTCCGGCGCCTGTCCCGAGTAATCGGTCTTAATGATGACCTGAACGTCGGAAAGGTCGGGAAGCGCATCCACGGGCGTCTTCAGCACCGCAACGATGCCGGCGATCGCGAGCAAAAGCGCGCCGAAAAGAACGAGTACGCGATTTTCAACCGAGGCGCGGATGACGCGTTCAATCATTTCGCGGCTCCTTGGGGTTGTGTTGCCGCCGAGGGCGTCGGACTGCTGAGGTCGAGCACCGTCTGAGGCTTGGACGCTGTTCCGAGAGACTCATCCGGCGCTCCGTGAGTCATACCCTGCGGCATGCTGCCCTTCGGCTCGCTTTGAGCTTCATCCGGCGAAGCCGGTTTCATAGGATCTGCGGGCATCGGCATGGGCGCCGCAGCGCCCTCATTGGCGCTCAGGCCATCGGCAGCCGGCTGCATGCGGGCAAGCGCCCCTTCAATATTGGCTTCGCTGTCGATCAGGAAGACGCCCGATACCACCACGTCTTCGCCGGGCTGAACACCCGAGGCAAGCGCTGTCTGTCCGGACGATTCACCGAGGATGCGCACGGACTTCGGAATGAAGCGCGTGCCTTCACGCACGATCACGCGGGGATTTCGTCCGTCGTCAATCACCGCCTGCGAGGGCACGAGAATGCCTTGGGCCCCCGGCGCCGCAAGCAGAAGCTTGGCCGTCATCCCTGGGCGCAGTTCAAGATTGGGGTTGTCGACCGAAAACCGCAGCTTCAGCGTACGCGTAGCCGCTTCGCCCTCCGGCAACACTGTCGGCGCAGAAGCCTCCCAAATGCGGCCGGGGAAGGCGTCAACGGAGAGCTTAAACTTCGCTTGAGGCAGATACGGCGCATAGCGCTCCGGCACCGAAGCCGTTACCCAGAGCGGATCGAGTCCTTCAACCGCGGCTACCGCATCGCTCTTCGTGACGTTCATGCCGTTTTTCAGCGCGAAAGCGGTCAGCACGCCGTCAATCGGAGCGGCAATATGAAAGCTCGTGCGGACTTTCTTCGTACGGCGAAGCGCTTCAATGTCGGCATCGGGCATGCCGGCAAGCTTGAGGCGCAAAAGCACTGCGTCGAGCTCAGCACGGCTGCGCTTTAATTCAACGAGCACCAGATATTCACTCTGCATCTCCACCCATGACGGGATGGTCAGCTGAGCGAGCGGCTGCCCTTTTTTGACAAAGTCACCGACCGTCACCGGCGCGACAGACTCCACAAACCCCTCTGCCCGAGCCTGCACCTGAGCCGTATGGTGGCCGTTGACGAGCACTTCCGCCGGGAACCAGCGCGAAAGCGAGAGCTGCCCCGCCTCGGCCTTTGCCGTCTTCAGACCCAGATTGGCGGTGAGCGTCGGATCTATGACAACGCCCTGAGGCTCAAGATTTTCATCCTCGCCGCCCGATAAATCGGCTTGGGAGGCGTATTTCGGCACCAGATCCATGTCCATGAAGGGCGACGGACCGGATTTCTCAAAGTGCACGTCGGGCTTCATCGGATCGTACCAATAGAGCACGGGCTTGCCGTCAGCATCCGGTTCGGCGAGCTTCACCTTGGCTTTGGGCTTTGCTGCGGCAGCGCCGACGGGGGCGTATTTCGGCACGAGGTCCATATCCATGAAGGGCGAAGGACCGGGTTTGTCGAAATGCACGTCAGGCTTCATCGGGTCATACCAATAAAGCACGGGTTTGCCGTCGGAATCGGGCTGCGCGAGCTTGACGCCTGCGGGCGTCTGCGGGGCTGCTGAGGCCGAATGCGCTCCGGAAGCTGATGTCGATTCAAGGAGCCCGAGCCGCTGCGCGAAATGTTCGAGTGAAGACTGGTGCCGCCAAACGGCATATCCGCCGGCAGCAGCGCCGGCAGCTAAAGCGACAACCACAGCAAGCACCGTGAGCACCGGACTGCGGCCGGTCTGAGTCGATGGGGAAGATGAGGTGGACGGGGAAGGCGACGTCATGGGAACGGTCCGTCAGTCATTTTGTCGATGCGGCGATTGGGCGGCTGACAAAAAAGGGGAATACGAGGAGAGCCGTCGTCCCGGCGAGGGATGACGGCTTGAGGGTCGATCAAGCAGAAACTTGCCGGCCAAAGCAAGCGGACTGAAGCGCTGCTGCGTTTCGGCCAGAAGCCCGGGGGAGCGGCGGATCAGTGCGCGGCAGAGTCCGGCAGTGCTTGGGGCAATCAGCGTTCGATGCTCTGGAGGACCGAGAGCTGACCTTCCTGCGTGAAGGTAAAGTGAATCTTGTCGCCAGCCTTCAGACCTTCAACGAGCTTGGGGTCCTTGAAGGTAAAGCGCATCGTCATGGCCGGCCACTGCAGAGCAGCAATGGGTTCATGCTCAATCGTGACCTTGCCGTTGGCTGCATCAATAGCCTTGACAACGCCGACAGCCTGAACAGCCGGGCTCTGTGCGGCCATATGCATGGAATGGTCCCCCGCCATCATGTGATGTTCATGGCCGGACATATCCATATTCATATCGGCAGCCTGAACGGCACCGACAGTCAAAAGAGCAGCAAGAGCGGCAAACGTGCGAATCATGGTGATCTCCTTTATTGCGTTTTGCATCTGCGGGCGATCCCTGCCGTCTCAGGAAGATGGTCAAAAATCAGGGATAACCCTCAACGGACTGCAAATATACAACCAATACGGAAGATGTAGGGGATTGTCCTATCATGGCGGAATTTTGCCGGCAAGATCATTGTCGGCTGAAATTCCCTCTGCCGCAGTCTTTTGCAGGATTTCAATCAGCTTTTTCCGCATTGTGTCTTTGCGATTGGTTGCAATTCTCATTGCAGGGATGCTGATCGTCTTCTGCGTTCTGGGCTCCCAAACATCAGGCGCAGACTATCTGTTATATAAGGAACAGCTTTTGCTGTCTATCCCCCTACTGCCGCAGCGGATTTCATTATTTATACGTCAAACGGCTTAATTCCTTCGCATCAATCCCTGAAGGCTGAAATTTTCCCAGGTTTATAAAGATATGCGGGTTGAACTTCTCAGACGTTCAATCGGAAGATACAATGCCGCTCCAAAGAGCTAAGGGATAACGTGAGTACAGTCTGCCAAGCTCTTCTGCCCCAACCACCTGCACCTATTCATAAAGCTATATCACGGTGCAAGCCATGAAGATCGAGGAGAAGTTCGTGGCCAGACTATCCGTTCATTCCATCCCTGTGACTGATGCGCGCAACGAAGAAACCATGCACGGTTTTGCTCGGCGCATCGAAGCCACGCCTCCAGGACAATGCGCGCTTGCGCTGCAGCTGAGCCTCCTTGAAGCGAGTGCGCTGCAGACCTGCGGCAAATGTGTGCCGTGCCGGGACGGCCTTCCTCAGCTTGCCAAGCTTATGCGCCGCATCGTGGACTGCGAAGCTCAGCCCGAAGATCTCGGCCGGCTCAAAACACTGGCGGAATTCATCCGCTTGGGTTCGGACTGCGCCATCGGTTACGACGCTGCGCAGATGGTGCTCGAGAGCCTCACCCGCTTTGCTGACGAATTTAAGCACCACACGGAAGAGCAGAGCTGCCAGAAGGGCATCGCTCAGTCGGTGCCCTGCGAAACCTTCTGTCCTGCGCACGTTGACGTGCCGGGCTACATCGCGCTCGTGGCCGAAGGCCGCAGCGCTGAAGCCGTTGCTCTGATCCGAAAAGACAATCCTTTTCCGACTGCCTGCGGCTATGTGTGCGAGCATCCCTGCGAAAAACGCTGCCGCCGCACGCTCATTGATGCGCCGATCAATATCCGCGCCATCAAAAAGTACGCCTGCGATCAGGCGGCTGCCGACACCGTTCCGACCCCGAAGCGTCAGCCTGATACCGGACGCACGATCGCCGTCATCGGGGGCGGCCCGGCCGGCCTTACCTGCGCCTATTTCCTCGCGCTCATGGGGCATACGGTGGAGCTCTATGAAGAAAAGAAGCACTTGGGCGGCATGATGCGCTACGGCATTCCTGCCTACCGTTTCCCGCGCGAGCGTCTGGACGAAGACATCCGGGCCATTCTCGGCGTGGGCAACATCAATGTCCATCTCGAGAGCCCCGTCGGCACCGACGAAATGAAGGCGCTTTCGCAAACTTGCGATGCTGTCTTCGTCGCCATCGGCGCACATGCGGCTAAAAAGCTTCGTCTGCCCGGGATAGACGCCAAAGGCGTCATTTCCGCCGTGGATATGCTGCGCAGTATCGGCGACGGCGTCTACCCGGACTACCGCGGCAAAAAGATTGCAGTAATCGGCGGCGGCAATGTTGCCATGGACTGCGTTCGCACCGCGGTGCGCGCGGGGGCTGCCGAGGTGAATCTGGTCTATCGCCGCCGCATTGAAGACATGACGGCGCTCAAGGAAGAAATCGAAAGCGCCGTTGCTGAGGGCGTCGAGATGCTCCCGCTTCAGGCGCCGGTTTCCATTGAAGTCGATGCATCCGGCGCCTGCACGGCGCTCATGATGCAGCCGCAGATGATCAGCGCCTACTCGCGCGGCCGCCCCGGCGTCGTCAATGCGCAAAAGCCCGTTGAGCGCCTTGAGGCAGACCTTATCGTGGCAGCCGTCGGTCAGGATGTGGTTTCCTCGCCCTTTGAAGCCTTCGGCATGAAGACGCACTGGGGCGCTTTTACGACGGACGAATTCCTCGCTGCCGAAGGTTTTTCCAATGTCTTTGTCGGCGGCGACTGCCAAAGCGGTCCCACCACCGTCATCAAGGCCGTGGGCGCCGGCAAGGTCGCCGCCCGCAACATTGATGAAATGCTCGGCTTTCACCATTACCTCGACTGCGGCGTTGCAGCGCCGCCTCCGCGTATGAATGACCGCACGCCCAAAGGGCGCGTCAATCTGATCGAGCGGCCGGTCAAATTCAGAAAGCGCGACTTCAATGAAGTCGAAATCGGCATGAGCAGTGAAGAAGTGCAGCAAGAATGCGGCCGCTGCCTGCGCTGCGACTGTTTCGGTGCAGGTGCGTCCTGCGGCGGGAGAATCCAATATGTTTGACTTTACGATCGACGGCAGGATTGTCTCCGTCAAAGAAGGCACCACCATTCTCGAAGCTGCGCGCAGCGCCGGTCTTCATATTCCGACGCTGTGCTACCTGAAGAATGTGAGCTCCATTGGCTCCTGCCGGCTCTGCGTGGTTGAGGTCGAAGGCACCGCCGGCCTTGTATCCTCCTGCAACACCCTCGTCAAGCCCGGCATGGTCGTGCACACAAATTCGGATGCGATCACTGCGGCACGCCGCACGGCACTTCAGCTCATCATCGCCGACCACGGACTCAACACCACCCAGTACTGTTTCAGCTGTCCGAAAAACGGCAGCTGCGAACTGCAGGACCGCTGCCGAGAGCTCGGCGTTGAAACGACGCCCTTTGACGTTAAGCCCGCCGGGGGACCGATCCTCGACTCGAACCCCTTCATTGCCTTTAACCCCGCGCTCTGCATTCGATGCCAGCGCTGCGTAGGCGCCTGCAACAACGCTGCGGGCAACCACACCCTGATCACCGGCCGCAGGGGCGTGCGCACCTCCATTCTTGCGCCTTTCGCCGAAGACTGGAAAAGCACGAACTGCGAGTCCTGCGGCAACTGCGCAGGGGCCTGCCCAACAGGCGCCATCACCATGAAGCGCCGCCGCCAATACCGTTCTTGGGAAATCCAGCGCGTGCGGACGACCTGTCCGCACTGCGCTACCGGGTGCCAATATAACCTCGTGGTGAAAAACGGCCGCATTGTCGACACTGAAGCTCTGGACGGTCCGACCAATCACGGGCTTCTCTGCGTGAAAGGACGATCGGCGAGCTTTGACTTCGTTCATTCGCCTCAGCGCCTGACGACGCCCCTCATCCGCAGCAAAATCACCGGCGAACTTGAACCCGCCTCCTGGGATGAGGCGCTCGATCTGGTTGCGCGGCGCTTCGGCGAAATCAAGGCCCGGCACGGCGGGAGCGCCATCGCAGCTTTTGCCTGCGCGCGTTCGGCCAATGAAGACATCTACATGCTCCAGAAGATGGCGCGCACGGTTTTTGAGACCAACAACGTCGACAACTGTGCCCGCGTCTGCCACGGGCCATCGGTTGCCGGCCTGCAGCGCACGCTCGGCTCCGGCGCGATGACCAATCCCATTTCCGATATCTGCGAAAACGCTCCGGTGATCCTGCTCGTGGGCTCCAACCCCGAAGAGGCGCATCCGGTGATCGGCATGCAGCTTCGCGCTGCGGTCGCCCGCGGCACGCGGCTCATTGTCGTTGATCCCCGCGATATCGGTCTGTCCAAAACGGCCGACCTGCACATCAAACTCAAACCCGGCACGAACGTCGCCTTTGCCAACGGTATCGTCCGTCAGCTTATTCATGACGACTTGATCGACCACGCGTTCATTGAGTGCCGCACGGAAGGTTTCGCAGACCTCAAAGCGATGGTCGAGGCTTACACGCCGGAGCGCGTCGCTCAAATCTGCGCGATTGACCCGCGCGACCTCATTGCCGCCGCGCGTCTTTACGGCCGCGCGGACCGCGCCGCAATTGTCTACTGCTTAGGCGTCACCGAGCACTCTTCGGGCACCGAAGGCGTGATGTCGCTCTCCAACATCGCCATGGTGACCGGCAAATACGGCCGTCCCGGCTGCGGCATCAATCCGCTTCGCGGCCAGAACAACGTTCAGGGCGCCTGCGACATGGGGGCATCTCCGGGCGATCTCACGGGCTACCAGAAAATCGCTGCCACCGGCATCGTTGAGAAATTTGAAAAAGCATGGGGAACTCAGCTCCCGAGATTCAAAGGACTCTATGCCACGGACTGCTTCCCCAAGATGATCGAGGGCGAAGTAAAGGGACTCTTCATTTTCGGCGAAGACCCAGTGCGCACCGACCCAGACACGCATCACGTCATCAAGGCCCTCAAGAACCTTGAATTCCTGGTGGTGGATGAGCTTTTCCTCACAGAAACGGCAAAGTATGCCGACGTTGTGCTCCCGGGACGCAGCTATGCCGAAAAAGAAGGCACCTTCAGCAACACCGAACGCCGCGTGCAGCGCATCCGCAAAGCCGTGGAAATTCCCGGAACGCGCGCAGACACGGATATCTTCACCGATATCATGAATCGGATGGGCTACCCTCAGCCGCATCTCACGCCCGCTCAGATCATGGACGAAATTGCTTCGGTTACCCCGTCCTTTGCCGGCATCAGTCATGCGCGGCTCGACGGCGCCGAAAACGCCGGTCAGGGACTGCAGTGGCCCTGCACGGGTCCGGATCATCCGGGTACGCCGATTCTCCATGTTGGGAAGTTCACCCGAGGTCTCGGCCGCTACTCGACCGCGCAGTACCGTGATCCGAGCGAACTGCCCGACAGTGAGTATCCGCTGATGCTCACCACCGGCCGAGTGCTCTATCAGTACAACGCCTGCGCCATGACCGACAAAACGGAAGGCATCAACGAGATTTCGGGGCGCTCCTTCATTGAGCTCAACACGAAGGATGCTGAACGTCTCGGCATCAGCAACGGCGACCGCGTGAAGGTCACATCAAGGCGCGGCGCTATTGATTCGGTCGCTCACGTGTCCGACAAAACTAATGTCGGCGAGAGCTGGATGCCCTTCCATTTTCAGGACGGCAACTGCAACTGGCTCACTAAGGCGGCACTCGACAATATCTGCAGTACACCGGAATACAAGGTGTGCGCCGTAAGAGTTGAAAAGCTCGGCGCATCGGCTTAAAAACGAACGGCAGCTCTGCTGTGGCTAAGCGCTCTGAATTCCTTTGGAAATCAGAGCGCTTTTTCTTCTTGGTGCCCCTAACTGTATCTGTGTCTGACGCCACTCAGAGCTGAATTTTCGGTCTAAGTAAACAATGTGTTTTCTTTAGCCAACACTTTTTATTGCCTGCAGATACTTGCCAACGCTCAACTTATTGATTTCTAAATAATATCATGTCATATAAGGGTGCTCTGCTATCGTTTCAACGCTTTACCAAACGAAGTCGCAAAGTACCGTCATACATGACAGAGAGCCAATAAATGGCTTACACAAAAATTTGGACACTCTTGAATACCGAGCAATTTCACTGAATTGGCCTTCTGGTCGTATCGGATTTTCAAAAACTCCTATATTTAGTATCTACTGAGGATGCTATGACCATCAAACCGTTACGGAATTTTGGCATTGGAAAAACAATAAAGTGAACAGAAGTGATAATTTATAATTACTTCGTACTATGTAAAGAGATATCGATTGAAAAACATTAGTCGATATTAGAATATTCTCAAACAAATAGGCTTTTATTTGAGAATTATTAAAATTTCAGGTTGTTTGGAATAGACGGATTTAATTTCTCAAGTTTGGCAGTCGTCGCTCTTACTGTGTCAAGTTTATCCGCTTGCTATCCAATTCGGTTTGACCTAATGAGCGTATTGGTTAACCCTTTGTTGCGTCGATCAAACAATATCCATTTCTTGTTAAAGCCTGAAAATAAGCGCATTGCAATGTAGTAGGGTATACCCCCCCCCAAGTCAACAAATCGCATTCTTCTCCCCATAAGCTTTTTAAAGCTGTTCAGTACAGTCACTCAACCTCCCGCTTGAACGCGGGGAAATCTGGGGAATTCTGATGAAAAAAACGATCATTGCCGTAGCGACGCTTGCTGCCGCCTCTCTCGCTCAAGCAACCGATACAACGTGGACCAGTCAAAGTTGGACTCCTGCTTCTACAGGTCAGACTAGTTGGGAAGGATCTTCTGCAGATAAGCTTATTTTTAATGGCACTTCCAGCTCGAATAAAAATGACGATGAGTGGACAAACGCCCAACTCTTTATTCAGGGTACTGAGGGAAATAGCCAAAAAAGCACCATTACTGGCGGAACTCTTGAATTCATTTCTCAGAACCCCGCAACCAATGATGCCAACAATGCTCCTGGGGTAGGCTACAACGCTGTAGTTTTAGGCGGAAACAGTTCTCTCACCATTGATGTGGGCACCTTATTGTTGGGTGATTCTGTCATCGATCAAACCGATAAAAAAGGCGGTGACCGCGGCATACGTCTTTCTGGTTCGAACAATACGTTGACTATTTATGCCGACCGTATCGTGTCGTATACGGGTGATGAATTTATTCATGTGCGTCAGGGCAATGGTTCGTCGGTCGCCAACATTGGCTCAGCTGACCGCCGCATTGGGTATTTTGAAGCGCACACTGGCTGGGGCAAAGATGATTACGGCGTTGCCCTGCTTCAGGCCAATGAAGGCAACAAGGTGTTTCTTTATGCCGATGAAGCAGTACTTGATGGCTCAACAAATTCCCAGGGCGGCGTGATCGGTTCCGGCGGCTGGGGTGAAGTTCATGTCGACGCCAATAAACTCACTATTAACGGTAATATTTGCGGCTCTTATGGGACAATGAGCAACGCCGACAAGCAGCTAACTTTAAGTGTCAGAGCGGGAACGCTGGATATGACCGGGGATATCAATGTTGGCAACGAGGCTAAAGGGAACAGCAACTTTGACCGCAATACAACCGTAGAAATTGAAGCCGATGTGCTTAATCTTAAAGGCGACATTAAAGTCGACAATAATAAACGCACGGGATCAAAAGCCGAAGGCGACAATATTTCTGCAGTTAATTTAACTGTGAACAAAACGGCCAATATCATCGGCACGATTATTGCCTCGCAAACGGATGGAACATCAACTGTCACCTTGGGCGGCGCAGGCGATGCGACAGCCTCCTCCGGCAAGTACGAAGTGACTGGGGACGGCAGCAGCATTGTCTTTAAGGATTCCGGCTCTTGGGTGATTAACGAGTGGAAAGGCACTGACGGGAACCTTACAGCATCTGATTCCGTTAAGGTTGATGTCAACGGTGCAGTTCAAACGACTTCCACCACGCTCAACGGCACATCTACACTCACGCTTAACGACGGCGCAAAAATTTCAAGCAAGACACTCGAAGGCTCGGGCGGCACTTTCCTCATTAATACTGCTGATGAACAGATCATCAACATTGGTGACTACAAGAATACCGATGCTCAAGCCGTTCTTTCTGGCAGCCAGAACGATAAGTATGCGTCAGCTGACGAAGCAGTCAAAGCTCTGGAAGCCTCTGTCGGCTCTGATACAAAGCTAAGCCTCTCAGCTGCTGAAGGTGCGGTCGCTGACAGCTGGAAGGTTGTTGACAATGGGAATGGAACGACTTCATTGATAACTCAAGCCAACCAAAAGCTTGAGGGATATAACACGATTAATTCCCTCGCCGTTTTCTCTTGGCGTCATGAGCTCAACAACTTGCAAAAGCGCATGGGTGAACTCCGCGATCTGAACGGCAATATCGGTGCTTGGGCACGCGTCTTCGGATCTGAACAGAAGTACGGCGATGCCGGACAGGTCAATAAGAACACCACGATCCAAGTCGGTGCCGATGTTAAGGTGGCGGACGCCTGGACAATCGGCGGCGCATTCAGCTATACCGACGGTTCAGTTGAAGCGACCGGCATTTCCGGCGACAACAAAGCCTACGCTTTTACGGCTTACGGCGTGTGGCAGCATGAAAATGGATCCTATCTGGATTTGACGGCACGTTATGCTCGGCTCGACGCTGACTTTACCGCTCAGACGATGACAGGTTCCTACAACAACAATGCCTACGCTGTCACTGCGGAAGTGGGACACAAGTTCAATCTTTCCGAGCTCGCCTTTATTGAACCGCAGGCTGAAGTGATCTACGGCCGCGTCGTTGGTGACGATTTCACGGCATCTAACGGCACCCGCTTCTCCCAAAAAGACTATGACTCTCTGATTGGACGCTTGGGTGCCCGTGCAGGTTTCAACTTCCCGGAAAACAAGGGCAATATCTACGCTCGCTTCTCGGTTGTTCACGACTTCCAAGGTGAAGTTGAAACGACAGCCTTAAACAACACCTCCCGCACGGTCAAAGATGACTTAGGCGGCACCTGGGTTGAATACGGTGTCGGCGGCAACTTCCGGCTCAGCGACACCGCCAACGTTTACGTTGACCTTGAACGTACTTCCGGCGGCGAAATTCAGGAGAATTGGCGCTGGACCATCGGCGCACGCAAAGTCTTCTAAAAACACCTTTATTTCATAATGACCTGAAGCCCGAAGAATCATCATTCTTCGGGCTTCAAAATAATGAAAGAAACTGCATTCTCTTATTTTGTAAACTTTATTTCATTGCGGCTGAGGGAATTCCCGCAGAAACAGCATTCTTCATAAAGCGTGATGCAAAAATGTTCATAATAGATATCACCTTTATAATTTTTAAAAAACAATGCCTCAGCAGCCTGCCCCTTCCGACGAGATTATTCCCGCCGCCCCAGCTTCGGTCATACACGAGCTCAAATACATAGACCTTCTGCTCCTCAAAACCCTTGCCGAAACCGAATCTCTCACGAAGACGAGTGCCCGCATAGGCATCAGCGTGGCCAAAGCTTCGCGCATGCTTTCATCGCTTCGCAAACTTTTCAATAATGAACTTGTCCAGCGATGCGGCCCGCGCATGATCGCAACGCCCACACTTGAGCGTTTGCTTCCGGACATCAGAGCTGCACTCAAAAGTCTTGGAAAACTGTTCGAGCATCCGCTCGCCTTTCATCCTGCAGACATTGAAAGCCGGCTCGTCTTCGCCTGCACGGACAACGCTTATCTGGCGCTCCTCGCTCCGGCATTAAAGCGCCTGGCCGAAGAGGCGCCCCGTCTGCAGATTTCCGTTTCCGAACTTGACGACCAAACACTGAGCAAACTTTCTTCCGGCGACATCGATTTCATTCTTGGTCAGGATTTCTTAGCGCGCAAAAATGACCGATTTCGTCATCAGCGGCTGCTCACCTGTCCGCACTGCGTTGTCGTACGCCGAGATCATCCGATGGCGCTCGCCCATCCGGACGGCCGAATTACCGCCGGTGATCTGCGGGGTTTCCGCCAAGTGCTCCCCATTATTCACCGTCCATCGGGCTTTGAAAGCCCTACGCGGCTCTCAATGAATCTGGCAACTGCTGAAGCCATCCGGCTTCCGTACTTTATTGCCGGATTCTTCACCATTTTGCAAAACGACTGTTTTTTAGCCGCTCCGCTTGCCGTTGCGCAAAGGCTCTCGAACTGGCTGCCCATAGAACTGCTCCATTTTGATGAAGGCAGCCAATTTCTCTGGACGCCGGAAATTCTTTGGCATGAACGCACGGACGCGAGTCCTCTTCATCAATGGGTGCGTTCCATTGTCTGTTCGGCGGCAGCCGCGGCAAACACCCCTTAACGAAAATAATGAGAGCCGCAGCACAGACGTACTGCGGCTCTCAGCGCTTTATTGCCTAGAGCGGATCAAACCCAGGTTAGTTGTCCGTGAAGGCCTTCTTCACGCTGATCGGGAAGGCTTGATAACCGAAGACATCGGTAAACTTCAGCGCAACTGCCGGCTGAGTTTCACCCCAACGGTACTCATAGAGATACGGATGCGGCGAGGTGGCTGCTGCGGCCGTTCCCTTCTTCTTCTGGAAGCTCAATCCAGCCGTCGAATAGAAGACCGTCACAGAATTCTTGTCGGCCTCATAGCCGCAGAGTCCCGTCACCGGACTGTAGTACTCGTGTCCGAGATCTTTGCCCACTTCCCAGATCTGTTCGACCGTCATCTTCTTCTGATCGATCTTATAGATCACGCCGCGCGTGTATTTATCTTCGGCCAATGCCGGCTGTTCCATGCCGCGGGCATCACCGTTGTCGAATACCGTGATGTAGACAGTGTCTTTGTCGGACTTTTCGTCAATACGCCAGGCCGTATGCTGCGTCCAGCTCCAGTCGAAGCTGCCTTCGCACTTGCTGCCTTCGCACTTAATGGGCTTGCCGTCCTTATCCACCGGCGTCAGGACTTTATCAGCCCAGCCTTCGCGCCAGCCTTCAGGAGAAGAAAGAATCCATTTGACCTTCTTGTCGCGGCCGATCTTGATAACGGCAGACTGGTGACGCGACGAAATGATGATGGAATCGTCAGTCGGATCGTAGTCAACCGAATTAACATGCGCCCAGTTGCGGCCCGGTCCCACGCCGGCGACGTCACCGAAGACGCCTTCCTGCTCCTGTTTGGCAAGATCTTCGGCCGAAAGGGTCTGACCGGCCTTGGAAGCATCAATATTGAGGCATACCGCACCCTGATCGAGCGCCTTAATGACGTTGGAACGATACGGATCGAGAATTTCAGCCAGACGCCAATCATCGACCACGCCGCCATTCGGGTCAATTTCAACGATCACGTCACGCACCGTGTGAACGCGCTTATTGTCGGCGCGACGGTAGTCGAACGCTGCGACGCGAAGGAGACTGTTGCCGTTCTGGGCGTTGTCAAACGAATGGCTGAAGTCGCTGTAGCCCGAGGGGAGCCGGCGATTGAAGATCTCGCGTCCCATGAGGTCGTATTTGACATACCGCTGACCGAAGCCCCAGGTGAGCGCACCGTCTTTGGTCTGCTGGAAGCCCATAAAGTAGCCCGAGTACCACGGGTTTTCCGGATCGCCAATCAGCGTATCAAAGAGCCACCAGCGAACTTCGCCGGCCGTATCGATGATACCGACATTCGTGTTGTAAGCCCATTCCAGCGCACCGCCCGAGGGATTATTCCAGGTGAAGCGGGCGCCCTGCGGCGCAACGCTGTTCAACTGTGCGTCAACGAGGTAAAGACGGTCTGCAAATTCCGGATCTACCTTCTGAACTTCAACCGTAAAGGGACGCCGCTGATTAGGCATGCCGTTTGAACGGGTATAAATGGACGGTGCATAGAACTGTGAACTTCTCAGCCTTGCCCTGGAAGGTTCGCGTATAGCTCACTTCCACCGTGTTGAGGTAGTCCTGATAAAGACCGAACACCGGAACGCCCGCATGCGTTTTAAGCTGACGTTTGGAGACTTTGTATTCGATCGTGCGGCCGTTGGGTTTCGGAAGAATTTTGACGGTGACGTCATCGAGCTTATAACCGCCGTCGCGGATCACGGCCGTCAAAGGCGCAACGTTATAGGGATTAACAATGACTTCGCCGATATGACCTTGGACGGGATAAGTAACGGCCGGGCCGCTCGGGCCGCCGCTGGCG
>OCAI01001042.1_pt1 | contig 17138 bp, 15 predicted proteins | sample 1538271 | NCBI WGS metagenome assembly OCAI01 (sample SAMEA2580269, study PRJEB22360) | human gut metagenome | biome: human gut; feature: human-associated habitat; material: faeces | place: Denmark | collected 2008/2010 | reverse complement strand
CGAATGGAACATTGACGGTCAGAGGAACGCCGCGTTCGCCCTTTGCCTTATTGACGGCACGGATCTTGCGGCTGGTATCTTTGGCGAAAAACTCATTGAACCAGTTCTTAATGCCCGCAATGTCGCTGTCGGTACTGTTGGGATCGATGGTGTCAAAATGGTCGTTGATGGCAATATACCGCACATTGTACTTCGGGAATGTGAAGTTGATATACAGCCCTGTCAGCGAAGAATTTCGTCCCAGTCTGGATAGGTCTTTGGTAATACAGACTGCCACCCGTCCCGCTTCGATCTCCGCAAGCATGGCTTGGAAGCCGGGGCGGTCATAGTTCGTCCCGCTATACCCATCGTCCACGAAAAAGGTTGGGTTCGGGAAACGGTGCTCCTTTGCGTATTGGAGCAGGATCATTTTCTGATTCTGGATGCTGTTGGATTCGTCCTCTTTGCCGCCTTTCTTATCCTCTTTCAAATCTTCCACGGATAAGCGGCAGTAAAGCGCGGTGATTTTATCAGTTGCCCGTAACATTTCTGTTTCCTCCTTCAAAGGGGCAACTGCCAGTACAGGATTGGTTGCTTCTATTGTACCAAGAGACTGCGTATTTGTCATTCAGAATCCTCCATCTTTTCTGCAAACTTTTCGTCCATGATGCGCTCTATCTTTCTGTCCAGCGTTTCCACGCCGTCATAGCTGCCTGTGACGGTGTAGACTGTGCCGCCGATTTCCTTTTGCAAGGTGAACTCCGGCAGCCAGAACGCGGACAGATTTTTCACGCAGAGATGGCCGTCCTCGTTGAAGTAGCAGTTGTGCCGTGGGTGGTCGGGCGGCAGGGGCTGCGGTTTGAGATACGGGTCTGGATTGGAGAAGTAATATTCCTCCGGCTTGTCATGCTCCTGCTGCTTCCATTCCTCGATCTCTGCCAAAAGGTCTTGGTCGATTTCACTCTCTGCATCTGAAAATATTTCCATGTCATCGTCTGCGTCTTCATCAAATTCGGCAAGCAGATCATCCAAGAAATTCGGATCAAGCCCATATTCCTCCGTGATGCGCTTGATTTCATCATCCACATCAATGTGGATGGTATCGCCGCTTTGTCGTGCAGCTTCAAATTCTGCATCACTCATATCTGCCCATCGCTGTAATTCAGCCCGTGAAGCAGCGTCAATCAAAACCAACGAACTTACAGGCTCACCATTCGGCAGTGTATCTCCGAGAAGTATTTTTGCAATTTTTCTTACGAGGTTATTGTCCTCTTTCCAGTTGAGTTCCATTTTTGAAATCCTCCTTAATGCTCGATTTGATGTTTCTTTGTGCGACTCTGCGCCGTTTTTTCCTGTGCATGAATGACCTGCTCCACCTTGTATTTGATCTGCCATAGCTTTTTCACTTCTGCATGGATGGGAGAAAGCTCTGCTTGTTCGGTCTTGTACTCCTGTTCCAGACGGTCACGCTCTTTGCGCCAGACAGTGATGGGCAGTTTGCCGTCCTTGAAATACGGCTTCAACTTGCGCTCTGCCATGTGATACAGGCGGAGTGCGTTTTCATTTTCGGACATGAACTGCTCCCGCTTGCCTTTCCATTTGATCGTTGCTAACTTGTCGGCAACGGGCTTGCCTTTGGTGTAAAACTGCACCATGCGGAGAAGCTCGTCCAACTCTTTCATACGCTCGGATTTGCCACGCATAGAGCTTTTCAGAGTGTCGATGCGCTCACTCAGCGCAGACACACGCTCCTGTAATTCCTCCGGCGTTATCAGCTTGTTCTGCATGAGATAATTGACGATTTCATTGAACTCTTTAAGATTGCCGATCTTCGCTTTCTGGCTCCAAGCTCCGGCATTGCGTCCAGAATAATAATCGCTGAGTAGATGCGCCAGATTGGGGGCTTGTGGCTTGCTTAATTCCTCATGGGCTTCTTTCAGCCAGTCAAGCAGCGCAGAGATTTTCTTTTTCAGATTACGGATCAAATCGTTGGTCGCCTTGATCCATCGGTTTAGGTCGCCCTTGTTGGTACGGATGCCTTTTGCTTCCATTGCCCGGACGGTCACACCCTCATGGACGGTGGGGAGTTGGTCGATGCCCTGTCGCTCATAGCTGCGGTGGTCAATCTGGCAGTCCAATTCCTTTTCTGCAAACTTCTGATTGCACAGATCAGCCCACGCCTGCCTCCAATGCTCCAAGGTGTCGGGACTGCCCCAGTCGGTGGTCGGCACAGCATTGAAAACATAGTTTCCTGCTTCATCCCGGATGCGCTCACCATGCTTGTCCAACAGATATTCCCTCCGCTGCTTGTTGCCCCATCTGCCGTGTTCATCCAGAGGACGGATGGGACACATGACATGGAAGTGGGGATTGGAAATCCCGCCGTCCTCCTTGTCGGGAGCGTGAACGGCGAAGTCCACCACCATGCCACGGCTCACAAATTGCTCCAATAAAAATTGCCTTGCAAGCTCGATGTTCTCCTGCATGGAAAACTCGTTCTGCAAAGCAATGTCAAAGCTATATGCAAGCTGCGCTTTCTTTCCCCGTTCCACTTTCTCCACCTCGTTCCAGAGCGTTTCCCGGTCAGCGAAAGAGGGTGGAGCATGGGGCGGCAACAGGATTTCCGAACAGATCACGCCGCCCTTTTTGGTGTAGTCGCTGTCCTCGCCGTAGTATTCACTGTGCAGCTTTTCGCCGGAGCGATAGGCGGCAGACGCAATAGCGGATTGTCCTGCGCTGCGCTTGATTTGCGTCACATGGAAATGGTATAGAGCGATACTCAACACCTCTCTTTCTGTTCAGCCCGGTTGTGTTCGTTGACCGCTTCCATAAGCAAGCCTTTGATCTCCGGGACGGCAAGAGCTTTTTCAGCAAAGGCGTAAAACTCGGTTTCGGTCAAAACCTTTGTCAGCGGTGCGACACTTTCAATGGCTGCGCCACGGGTGATAAGGTGGTGCGCCCGCTTGCGCCGATCTCCCTTTTCGTAGTAGGTGATACGGTTTTCAAGCTGCTGTTTTTTGTGTTGGAGCTGAGTGATCTTGCGTTCATTTTCCGCTTTCTCAGCTTCCAGTTCGGGGATTGTTTTCTGTTTTGCCATAGTGCATGACCTCCTTGATTTTAAGTGTGGGGATATAAAAAGACCGCCTACCGATAATCGGTAAACGGTCTATGTAATGTGTTCGATTTTCAGACTTGTCGTTTGGGAATGGTTTGTCAAAACCGTTTCCATATGACAAGTACGCAGGGATAGGCGAAGCCGCAAGGGGTGCAGCCCCTTGTTCGGAACGGAGTGACGCAAAACAGCCCGAACATCAATCGTCCGGGCTGTCTGCCTCGCAGAGCGCACATACAGGGCTTGCCCCCTGTATAGAAGTGCGCCCTTTGTTCCAAAGGGATTCTTACTCCTGGTCAATAGTATTCGAGACGGCCTCCATAAAGTCGTCATATCCTATGTAGTGTACACCCATGGCCTGACATAGATTAGGGAGTTGGGCAGAGTTTGGCTTATATTCCTCCGCCGTTACAACCGTCGCACCCAAAAATTTTCCTTTTGCAACAATGTATGCATCAGCGGATGGACGATTTTCAAGGATATTCTTTGTGTGTATGCTTTCTCTAAATTTGGGGTTCGAAAATATCTGACACATTATAGTTGATTCTTCGTTTCCTGGATTCAAAAACATTTTCTTTCGTTCATTAATCCACTTGAACGCCTCTGCATCTTTGGAGAACTGCCGTTCCAGTTCGTTAAAGCATTCATCCACAGAAACATATGCTCCGGAGTCAACGCCTGTCTCTAATGCTTTCCAGACACTTTCAAAGTATTTTCCTTTTTTGGGGAGGTGGAAGAATATCTTGCGGATGATATTTGTGTCTAAAATATATACCATCAGCCCACCCCCCTAAAATAAGCTGATTCTAATCTTGGAAGGTGATCTACTTTGCTTTGCAGCATTTCACTCGCACGAATACTATCAATCTTTCCAGAAAAATACTGTTTGAAAACTTCACCGGTATATCGCTGCCCCAAATAAGATAGCTTTGTCGAATAGTAATTCCCCCCGTTTGACGCACCGTTCTTTCGGGGCTTTTTCCCTCTGATTGCTTCCCCATAGAACTCTTCTTTTAACGCTGTATAGTCATCTGATGTAATCTTTCCGAGTTTCCAGAGTTTATACATGATGGCTTCTCTGCTAACAGAGTATAGCTTGGCTAATTCCTCGATTCCATGCTCGTCAAGTCGTATTTTCTGTAGCTCAACTTGAAAATCATCAGGCGGCACTAAGAACATATTGGCAAAGGTGTCACAAGAATGCTCAATGTCACTTTGCGCTTGATTCAACATTACATAATAATCATCACGAATAATCTCTGCTCCACTGGTATCTTTGATTAGATGATAAAGTTCATGAAAAAGCGTAAAAATTTGCCGCGCAAAAGACATGGAGTTATTAATCATGATAACCGGGAACTGGGAATCAGCAATGCATAATCCCGAAATACTGTTATCCTTAAATGATTCCTTAAACACGTATATTCCAAGATCATAGAATTTTTCTCGGTAAATCTCAAATACGATCTTCGTGCTTTTTCGTGCCTTTTGTGCAGTAATGGGAAAAGCTAACGCGGCTCTGAAATAATCACATAGTGCAGCGGCATCCGAAGGAAATGCGTCTTTATGCATGAAGATGCTTTCTCTGTCACTGTATAATTCTTTGAGGCTCATCTGATAGACGTTAGCCTTTTCGAATTGAACAATAACATTTTTGCTAAAGCGGTTGACAACATCATCTGGCAATGTCCGCAAATCACCCTTTATCGGCGGTAATTGCGGTGGGGTAGGGAAGAAAAACACCGCACTAGGCTTGCGAAAGACCTCACTGATTTTTCGCAGTTTAGCATAGGTTGGATGGTCTGTCCCCGCTTCCCAGTTACAATAGCGTTCAACGTCAACGCCAATCGCTTTTGCCGCATCTTCTGCATTCATGTTGTAGAACTCGCGGGCCCAACGCAATATTTCACCATTAACCCCTGATAACGCTTCTGCCAATACGATCACCTCCCCATATTATTTTCGCTATTTTTCCATAGCAGAAGAAGCTCTTTGAATGTTTTTTTTATATATGAGCAAACTTCATCTTCATCCATATTTTCAGCAATACACTTTTGCAAGCACTGTGAACAGCAAATTACAAAAACATCCGCAGAAGACAATTTCTTACCATGTTCGCTCATGATATTCAAGAAATCAATAATGGCACGGGTAGTATCGACAGTATCCCGTATAATTGGCGCGGTTTTTCCACAAATAATAATCGCATCAAGACTGATGGGGTCTTTGGCGCTGTTTTTGGGGGTTGATGCCATTAATTCCGCATGAATAGGGAAAGTATCAATTACAAAAAGCCCAGCACTCTTTATTGCATTGTATATAGCAATCCAGCCTTCAACGCGCGAATGATGAAAGCTAAAAGCTAACCGTCCGTTTGGCTTTAACACCCGATTGGATTCTTTGAATACCCCTCCCAATAACATCGAAAATGCCCTAGCATCTGTTTGCTGTACTTCATTGTCTCTCCTAGATGTATCGCCGCCAAAAAAAGAGTATGTATCTTTCAAAAGCGGTCCTAGCCAAGCATAGAAAAAATCGCTCAATTCGCTATAATGAATGAAGTCAAAATACGGTGGATCTGTAACGACAAAATCAACGGATTCATCTGGAATAGGAAGATTTGCGCTATCTCCGTTTAATATTAATGCTGCATTATTTGTTATATCAAAATCATTCCAAGACTCGCAAATAGTTGCAGCTATTTTTCGGCTTGCGATTCGTTTGCTGCATTTCTTTGTTTCGGGATCAATGTATAACTCGAATGGGTTGTCCAAATACTGCTTTGCTTTAAGTAGTCGAGTCTTATAGAGCGTAGAAAAGCACCCACTACTACAACTATAGCCCCATACGGAGTTTTCAAGGGGTGTTCGTTCCGGTTTCAGAATGTGATTGGAGAAAATAGGGCGTACTGCACCTGTACCTTCACCCTTGTAACTGCAAAACATATTATTAAATTCAAGAGTGCTAGAAAATAAACATAGGAATTGTTCTCTTATTTTCTGGCTTTTAATATTCTGTATTCCATCCAAAAGTTTGCCCAGGCAATACAACTGACGTTTGTTGAAAAAGTCTCGCCATGTATCATAATTATATCCTCTTGCTTGATCCGTATTGAATCCAGGCCGTACATTGTAAGATGGAGAAAATGTTGAAGAGTGCCTTACCTGTTCACATATATCCTGAAAAAGATCGACATCATATTTTTTAATGGATTGATAGTGCTTTTCCCCGTTTTTGTTAACTGCTAGTAGTGCATACATTTTCTCTTTCAGGAGAGATCCATCCGCAGGAACTAAGTCTTTGATCTTGTAGATTTTACCTTTTGTACTCCGTACAGTTGTTTTGCTTGCAGGCCCGTTTTGCGGATTAAAAGTTTTACCGCAATGTGGGCAAACTGCATTTGTTTGATTATATACTCCTTCAAACACTTTCCAACATTCGGGACAAATAATTTGTGCCTTTGGTTTCTTAGATGCATATGCATTTTGAGCAAATACGTACTTCGAAAAGAGAGGAATTTCCTCTCCGTCAGGTGTTACTACAATTTTTACCCAGAAATAATATAATACTGGAATTAGCTCTCCACTAAAATCATCTATAGTTTGATAGCATTTCAAAATGTCTGGTGATACATTTTTTTCAAGACTGTTGAATGCTTCACTCAATTCATCTATTGAGACTCTGGCGAGCTCCTGCCTGACTAAAAAAGAACTAATCGGGTTAATGTCACAACCTACGGCTTTCGTTCCTAATTTCAGAGCCTCGCCTATTGTTGTTCCACTTCCCATAAAGGGGTCGAGTACAGTAATATTGTTATAGTCGTGAACCTTATAATAAGAATCCCAAACGTTTTCCGTACTGTCCTCAATAAGATATAATAGGACTGCTCTAAAAACTGATCCCAACCTTTGAGCCCACCACTTGTGAATATGGTAAATTGGACGATTTACCTCTTTGCGCCAACTTTCGCGCTCCGCAATTTCGCTGACTTCCCAAACGGGAAATTGCTTATTGTCATTCATCTTCTGAATTCTCCAGACCTGATATACTATCAACCATTGAAACTACTTTGTCAGATTGTTCAAGGCAACGATACGCCTTGAAGTAGTGTGCCACTCCAGCATTAGGGTTTGAAACCGTTTCCGCTGTAATTTGATTCGTTCTCAAATCAAACTTATACCCCACAACCAATGAGTTACCTTCAATTCGGCTCAAATCACCAACGCATTTGAACCCTTCTGGAGCATCAATCTCAGCTGGAAGTATTAATGTTGCTAGTCCAGCTGTGCCGTTTGTCAAGGCAAATGGTGTTGGAACTACATACATCTTTCTATCTCGAATCATTATATCGCCATATGTACCAAATCCCTTAACGTGTTTGTTCTTATGAACATAATCGTGCTGAGCATTCATAAAATCCCCGTGGCACAGAACCAAATCAATTACAGGGTATTCCGCATTTTTCCCCGCTTTATACGATGAGGTATCATTAGGGTATCTACCAAAGATATAGAAAATCTGTCGTCCATTATGAACACCTGTTGGTACATTGCTGTTGGCATCATAATCTTTTTCACGTCCAGGGTATGCCAGACCCTTGATTTCGTACCCTTCTGGTTTTTCGACCAAGCAAAAATCGGGATAAATATTTCTTCCAGTGCCTTCAAAATGTAATCCGATATTTTCTAGTCGTTTTTGACACCAATTCTGAAAATGAAATTCTTTATCCTTTTGACTTTCCTGAACAATAAGTTCTCCGTCGTGAATTGCTCGAACACACTCTCTAAAAATCTTGAAACACATCGTGTCTTTACTATTCATATTTGCCTCCTATAGTTACTTTTTACTATCTTGAAAATCAAGAATCTCATCTACATTGCAATTTAGCGCTTTGCAGATTTTTTCAATACTTTCAAGGGAAATGTACTCATTCTTCTTTAGACGAGTAATTATATTCGCACTGAATCCAGCCATCGACATGAGCTGAGCGTTTGTCATGCGTTCATCGATCATTCTGTGAAATAATTTGTCATAGCATACCGCCATCAACTTACCTCCACCATATAAAATACCACTGATAGTATATCACGAAAGCGTGAATAAATCAATGCAATGATTACACTGGCTTCTTTACTTTGCTATTTATTCCACCTGCTTGTGCTCGCTCACTTGCCGCCCTGCGCCGTTCCTCGCTATACGGGGCGGTCAGTCGAAAACTTAACCGCCCTTTCTCGATCTCAAAGGTCAGACCGCCCTGTTCATCATCGTCGGTCTGCCTGCACAAATCAGGATATGCCGCCGCGTACTGCGTCAGCCGCTTTTTGAGATCGGTGTTGTGGGTCTGCACCTCAATGATGCGGCTATGCTCGTCAAAATAAATCACGGTTGTCTTTTGCTTCTTGGTAAGCCCTGTTCTCATAAAATCTCCTGATTTTCATGGATTTTTCCCAGCTCTTGAATTGGAAAAGTGATGCGATTTTTCGATGGAAACGCCCCAAACGATGCGGAGTATATTTCGCCTTGCCTTATCGGCTGATTTGCCGCTTTTCCAGCTCTTGACTGTGTTTTCACGCTTTCCGATTCGTGCGGCTTTTCAGCCACTCCACCAGCTCATTTTTCATCACCAATTTGCGCCCACCGATCCGCAAGGTTGGAAAATCCGGGCTGCTCAAAAGGTTGTATGCACCCGCTTTTGAAATCTGCAACGCTTCGGCAAGCTGCTTTGCATCCATCACATCAGGCATGGCTTCAAACGGTTCTTTGCTCATAAACTCTCCTTTCCTGCATGAAAAGGCAGCAGCTACCATTTCGGTAACTGCTGCCGCTTCTACGTCTGTTTACTTGTCCAAATACTTCTGATACTCCGCTGTCACATAATCCTCATAAGCTCCTGCAATTTTGGCGATCCGCTTATGGACTGCGCTGGCGGTCTTGTAGCCAACCTTGTCTGCAATCTCCTGTTCGGTCAAGCCGTCCATGCGCAGCTTCAATATTTCCCGGTCTTTCTCGGTAATGCTCTGCTCGGCAAAGGCGGCAATCTGCATTTCGGAGATGACCTTCTGCTCAAACTCACCGCGAGGGTCAGCAACCTCAAAAATATCGCCGTCCTCGTTCTCCATCATTTCATCCAGAGAAATTGACTTGCCGGAGCGGTTATGATGCCACTTCCTCATGAAATCCGTCTTGACGGTGCTGCTTGTGGTTTCGTAGTCCTCCACGGTGCGGTTTTCCCAGATGGCGTCGATCATCGGCTGCCAGTCCTGTTCCTCAATCACCATGTCGGTGACATTGCCGATCAGATTGCTGAACTGCTGATAGGTCAGCCACGGCACTTCCACGCCCTGTGGGATGTTGTATAGGTTCTGGAAGCCCAGCCCGTTCTGCTCAAACTTCATTCGGATGTAGGGGATAATACTGTACGACAGCCGCCACAAAGGGAAATATCCTGCGTACTGATTCCAGTTGCCGGGAATGTCGCGGTAGTTGCCCTTGCGGTCTTTGACTTGGAAAAACTGCCATGCGCTCCATGCGTAGCAGTCCCACACAAGCAGCTTGAACATATCGTCACATACGATGTGGTCATATTTGTCCGTCCGCAAGACCTCATACGGGCAGCGAGGCAGCTCATAGGCGGGCTTCCACTTTTCCGCAAGTTCCCTCGGTAGGCTGTAAAACAGGGTCAGCCATGACTTGTCGCTGTCCTGCGGTATCTCGATGATCTCACCGGGCAGCACCACAAGAAAATCGTTCGGGCCTGTCTGCTTGTCCATCAACGTCACCTCCAATCGCTTCTGCATTCAGCCCTCTACTATATGTGGCATGAGAAGGGCCGAATTGTTCCAATACTTTCAAACTTTTTTGAGATTTTTTGAAAAAATCTTGGAATGGATGGGATAGGATTGATTTAAGGCAATTATACCTGAAAGCTGTGAATAAATCTATTGCTTTTCGTGGCGGCAAAAAAATAACGGGTATCCGGCTCTCACCAGATACCCGTTATTCCGTTGCCAATCCCGCCTGACAGATGCCATAATTGTAATTTCTTCAATTACTTTCTTATGAGCACCCGTGTAACACAGCGGGGGTCTTACTGTTTATCAAATGGTCCCGTCCGAGCCGTTCTCGCTCTGCTCCGATGCATAGAGCACCATCAGGTGGTTTGCGGATGCTTCGAGCTGGCTCTTGGCCTGACGGAGGTTCGCTTCCTCCGTCTCGTTCATCTTTTCGGGCTTATCCTTCCGCAGGCAGCGGCGGAGGTTCGCCACATCGGCCTTGATGCGGTTCTTCTCCTCCTTGTCCAGCTCCTTCTTGCACTTGGAGAGGGCCTCGTCCACCTTGTAGGCCAGCACCTCGGCCTGATTGTGGAGGTCAAGCCGCTCTTTGCGGCGGCTGTCCTCGGCCTCGTAGGCGGCGGCGTCGGCCATGGCGCGCTGGATCTCATTCTCCGAGAGGTTCGTGCTGCCGGTGATGGTGATGTTCTGCTCCCGGCCGGTGCCGAGGTCTTTGGCCGAGACTTTCACGACGCCGTTGACGTCAATATCAAAGGTGACTTCGATTTGGGGCTTGGACGAGAAGCTGGCCCGGATGCCGTTCAGCTTGAACTTGCCGAGGCTCTTATTGTCGCGGGCGAAATGCCGCTCACCCTGCAGGACGTTGATCTCCACACTGGTCTGCATGGGGCGGGCCGTGGTGAATATCTGGCTCTTACGGGTGGGTATCATGCTGTTGCGGGTGATGAGGGGGGTCGCCACGCCGCCCAGTGTCTCGATGGAGAGGGTCAGCGGGGTGACGTCCATCAGCACGAGACCCTGCGCCGCTGCACCGGAGGCACCGGCCAGCTTGCCGCCGCCCTGCAGCAGACCGCCCTGCACGGCGGCACCCATCGCCACGCATTCGTCGGGGTTGAGGCTGTGGCTGGGCTCACAGCCCAGCAGCTCCTTCACCTGACGCTCCACGGCAGGCATCCGGGTGCTGCCGCCCACGAGAAGGACTTTGCCCAGCTGCGAGGCCGAGATTCCGGCGTCCCGCAGTGCGTTCTGTACCGGGGCCACCGTCCGTGCCAGCAGGTCGCCGGTCATCATCTCGAACTGGGGGCGGGAGATGGTCAGATCCAGGTGGTGGGGGCCGTCCTTGCCCACAGCGATGAAGGGCAGATTGAGCTGGGCCGAGAGGGCGCTGGACAGCTCTTTCTTGGCCTTTTCGGCCTCTTCTTTCAGGCGTCCCATGGCGGCGGGGTCGCGGGAGAGGTCGATGCGGTCCGATTTCTTGAACTCTGCCACGGCGTATTCCACGATGCGCTGGTCGAAGTCGTCGCCGCCGAGGCGGGTATCGCCGCCGGTGGCCAGCACCGTAAAGGTGCCGTCTTCGATCTCGATGATGGAGACGTCGAAGGTGCCGCCGCCGAGGTCGTAGACCAGGATCTTCTGGGGCGCTTCGTTGTCAAGGCCGTAGGCCACAGCGGCGGCGGTAGGCTCATTGATGATGCGCAGGACGTTCAGGCCCGCGATGCGGCCCGCATCCTGGGTGGCCTTGCGCTGGCTGTCGTCAAAGTAAGCGGGGACGGTGATGACGGCCTCCGTCACCGGCTCACCCAGGTAGCTCTCGGCGTCGCGGCGTATCTTGGTCAGGATCATGGCGCTGATCTCCTGCGGAGTCAGGTCTTTGCCGTCGATGTGGACGCGGTAGTCACTGCCCATATGCCGCTTGATGCTGGACACCGTCCGGCCGGAGTTGGTGGCAAGCTGGCGCTTTGCCGCGCCGCCCACCAGACGCTCGCCGTCTTTGGTGAAGGCCACCACGCTGGGGGTGGTGCGCTCTCCCTCTGCGTTGGTGATGACGACGGGCTTGCCGCCCTCCACCACTGCCACGCAGCTGTTCGTGGTGCCAAGGTCAATACCGATCACTCTGCTCATTCTGGTCGTCCTCTCTGTTTTTGCGACGCGCATATTTTTCCTTCAATATCATATCGGTTCCGTATGACGATTTCTTAGAGCATTTGTAAAGATTTTGTGTTTCCGCTCATTCTCTCTCGAGCAGCTGGCGGATGACGGCCTCCGTCTCGTCCAGCCAGCTCTGGGCCGTCTGGTCCCCCTCTTCTTTGCGGACGAGGAAGCCCTGCTTCGCCTCAGCCAGCTGAGCCAGCGCCTTTTTGCGGGAGATATACTGGGTCTCATACTGGGCCACCCGCAGGCAGACCTGCGGCATATAGGCGATGTCGGGGGTGGAGGCGCAGAGCTTCTGGGCCTTGCGGTAGGCCCGCAGAGCCGCACCGGCCCCTTTTCCCTGCACCATGGCATCGTCGCCCAGCGCCACCCATGCGGCCACATCGCCGGCGTCGGCGGCTTTTTTCCAGAACTTGCGGGCCTGTGCAGGGCTTTTGCGGCAGCCCCGGCCCTCGTAGAGCATCTCGCCCATCATGGCAAGGCCCTCGGCGCAGCCCTCTTCGGCAGAGAGCTGATAATAGTGCATCGCGTCGTCCCAGCGTTCCTCGGCCATGGCATGGTTGCCGGCCCGCAGCTCCGCTTCGCCCGGCTCATCGGTGTCGTGGCTGGCGTGGAGCAGACCGTTCAAAAGCGAGCAGTCCAGCGTGGCAGAGCTGGTCCACGGGTCGATGACCACGCCGTCGATGTTGTCGGAGTCCAGCGCCATCTGCATGGCGGAAGCCAGAAGCCGTTCCGCCATGGGGCGGCTGGCCGTGCCTTTATCGGCCTCTGCCATCTTCACTGAGGTGAACACCGGCAGGTAGCACCGGCCCTTCTGGGTGCGCAGGGTCCAGGGCTGTAGGTCCTTTGCTTTCTCCGCCGGGACAGGATGCTCCGCCCACGGGGCGGCCCCGTCCGGCTGGTCGGACGCAGCTTCCAGCGGCACCAGGACCCTGGTGTCCAGCTCGAGGGCATAGTTGATGGCGTTCATCAGCGCCCAGAAGCTCTCCTCGTTCTGGCCCTTATAGAGCGCTGCCACAGCCCGCTCTATCGCCGGGCAGCCCGTACCCAGCGGCCCGTATTCCGGCAGCTTTTTGCGGTCTGCCGCGCCCACCGGGCGCAGCCGCAGCCGTGCCGCACCATCTTTTGCCATTGCATCCACCATTCTTTCCGTTGAGATTCCCTTCCAGTATAGCAGGATTTTCCGGTTTTCTCAATCTCCGGAGCCGAAATCTGCTTCCAGAGCCGGTTTTCTTCGGCAAAAACATAGCATTCCTGTTGGGAGTGCGTTATAATAAGGAGCGTCTCGACTAAATGTATGAAAGAAAGGGAGTATCGAGCCTTGAACAAAATGCTTCGCTATCTCAGCGACTACAAGCGCGAGAGCGTGCTTGCACCGCTTTTCAAGATGCTGGAAGCTACGTTTGACCTGTTCGTGCCGCTTGTGATGGCCGACATCGTCAACGTGGGTATCGCGGCCCACGATTTCCACTACATCCTCGTGCGGTGCGGCATCCTGCTGCTTCTGGCCATCGTCGGCCTCACGTGCAGCCTGACGGCCCAATACTTCTCGGCCAAAGCCGCCGTGGGTTATTCCACCGGTCTGCGTCATGCGCTGTTTGAGCACATCCAGACGCTGAGCTTTTCCGAGATGGACACCATGGGCACCAGCACCCTCATCACCCGGATGACCAGCGACGTCAATCAGGTGCAGAGCGGATTGAACCTCTTCCTCCGCCTGTTCCTGCGCAGCCCCTTCGTGGTGATTGGCGCCATGATCATGGCCTTTACGGTCAACTTCCGCGCCGCCCTCATCTTCGTGGTGGCGATCCCGCTGCTGAGCGTCGTGGTCTTCGGCGTCATGGTCATCACCCGTCCGCTTTATAAGTCGGTGCAGACCCGCCTCGACCGGGTCCTGGGCCTCACCCGCGAGAACCTGACCGGCGTGCGCGTCGTCCGCGCCTTCGACAAGGAAAAGAGCGAGGTGGACCGCTTCGAGGACGCCAATGAGCTGCTGACCAAAATGCAGCTCCACGTCGGCCACATCTCCGCCCTGATGAACCCGCTGACCTACGTTATCATCAACCTTGCCATCGTGGCGCTGCTGTATGTAGGCAGCATCGAGATCAGCATCGGCGGCATGGCCTCCGGCGACGTCATCGCGCTGGTCAACTATATGAACCAGATCCTGGTCGAGCTGGTCAAGCTGGCCAACCTCATCGTTCAGGTGAGCAAGGCTCTGGCCTGTGCAGGCCGTGTGCAGGCGGTTCTGGACACAAAGCCCGGCATGGAGTTCCCGGCCCAGCTCACCGGCAATGTTCCGGCGGAAAAGGCCGGCGACGCCGTCCGTTTCGACCATGTGAGCCTGACCTACAAGGGCGCAGGCGCACCCAGCCTCTCCGACATCAGCTTCACCGCCAAGCGCGGCCAGACCATCGGCGTCATCGGCGGCACCGGCAGCGGCAAATCCAGCCTCATCAGCCTCATCCCCCGCTTCTACGACGCCACCGAGGGCAGTGTGGAGATCATGGGCCGACCGGTCCGGCAGTACCCCCGCGCCGACCTGCGCGGCAAGGTGGCTGTGGTCATGCAGAAGGCCCAGCTCTTCGGCGGCACCATCCGCTCCAACCTGCTCTGGGGCAGCCAGAATGCCTCCGACGCCGACCTCTGGGCTGCGCTGGAAACGGCACAGGCTGCGGAGTTCGTGAAAGCCAAGCCCCTCGGCCTCGACGAGCCGGTGGAGCAGGGCGGCCGTAACCTCTCCGGCGGTCAGAAACAGCGTCTGACCATCGCCCGCGCCCTCGTAGGCAAGCCGGACATCCTCATCCTCGACGACAGCGCCAGCGCACTGGACTACGCCACCGACGCAGCCCTGCGCAAGGCTCTGGCCGCTCTTCCGGGCGATCTGACCGTCTTCATCGTCAGCCAGCGTGCCGCCAGCCTGCAGCACGCCGACCAGATCATCGTGCTGGACGATGGCCGCATGGTGGGCCTTGGCCGTCACGCCGAGCTGCTGGAAAGCTGCCCGGTCTACAGGGAAATTTACGAGAGCCAGTTCAAGAAAGGGGATGCGCAGAAATGAGTGCAAAAGCAAAAAGCAAGCTGACCCCTGAACAGCAGAAAGCCACCATGACCCGGGTGCTGCAGAAGATCAAACCCTACGGCTTCTTCGTGGTGTGCAGCCTCATCGTGGCCGCTGTGAGCGTGGCGGCCCAGCTGTATATCCCCATCCTCTGCGGCAGCGCCATCGACATGATGCTGGGCAAAGGTGCCGTGGACTTTGCGGGCGTGCTGCACATCATCTACGAGATCATCGTGGTGGCTGTTGTCGCCGCCTTTGCGCAGTGGCTGCTGAGCGTCTGCAACAACCGCATCACCTTCGCAGTCAGCCGTGACCTGCGCAACGCCGCCATGCGGAAGATCCAGACCCTTCCTCTCTCTTACCTCGACAGCCATCCTTCCGGCGACATCGTGAGCCGGATGGTGGCCGACGTGGATACCTTCGCGGACGGCCTGCTGATGGGCTTCACCCAGCTGTTCTCGGGTGTGCTGACCATCCTCGGCACCCTGCTCTTCATGCTGCAGCAGAATGTCCCTATCACGCTGGTGGTGGTCTGCATCACCCCGCTGAGCCTTGTGGTGGCCAGCTTTCTCGCAAAGCGCAGCTACAAGTATTTCCAGAGCCAGAGCACCGTGCGCGGCGAGCAGACTGCCCTTGTCAACGAGATGATAGAGGGTCAGAAGGTCGTGCAGGCCTTCGGCCACGAGGCCCAGAGCCTCGAGGCTTTTGACGAGGTGAATGGCCGACTGCAGAACGTGAGCCTGAAGGCCATCTTCTTCTCCAGCATGACCAACCCCGCCACCCGCTTCGTCAACAACATCGTCTACGCAGGCGTCGGCCTCGTGGGCGCGATCTATGCCGTAGCCGGAGGCATCACCATCGGCCAGCTGAGCATCTTCCTGAACTACGCCAACCAGTACACCAAGCCCTTCAACGAAATTTCCGGCGTCGTGACCGAGCTGCAGAACGCTCTGGCCTGCGCGGCCCGCGTGTTCGAGCTGCTGGACGCTGAAGACCAGACCCCCGAAGCGGAGAACGCCGCAAAGCTCGTGCCGGACGGCCACGTCCAGATCGAGGACGTCTCTTTCCGCTATCTGCCCGACCGCCCGCTCATCGAGGGCCTGTCTCTGGACGTCAAGCCCGGCCAGCGCATCGCCATCGTCGGCCCCACCGGCTGCGGCAAGACCACCCTCATCAATCTGCTCATGCGGTTCTATGATGTCAACGGCGGCTCCATCAAAGTCTCCGGCACCGACATCCGGGACGTGACCCGCGCCTCGCTGCGCGGCAGCTACGGCATGGTGTTGCAGGATACCTGGCTCCGGGCCGGCACCGTGCGGGAGAACATCGCCTACGGCAAGCCGGACGCCTCCCTCGACGAGGTGGTGGCTGCGGCCAAGGCAGCCCACGCCGACAGCTTCATCCGCCGCCTGCCCGAGGGCTACGACACCGTCATCGCCGAGGACGGCGGCAACATCAGCCAGGGCCAGAAGCAGCTGCTCTGCATCGCCCGCGTGATGCTCTGTCTGCCCCCGATGCTGATTCTGGACGAGGCCACCTCCTCCATCGACACCCGCACCGAGGTGCGTATCCAGGCAGCCTTTGCCCGGATGATGCAGGGCCGCACCAGCTTCATCGTGGCACACCGCCTTTCCACCATCCGGGAGGCCGACGTCATCCTCGTGATGAAGGACGGCCACATCGTGGAGCAGGGCGGCCACGATACCCTGCTGGCGCAGGGCGGCTTCTACGCCAAGCTCTACAACAGCCAGTTCGAGGGCGTGGAGACTTAACGCTTCAACTGATAGCAATTCAACTTTTCAATGCAGCAGCGGTGAATTGCCTATCGCAAAGATGCCGTTTGAATGCTGCACTATCGCAATTTTCAAAAATAGTGCCTATCAAAATAGCATATTTGCGATATGCAGTTTGCGGATGTTGCTTGTGCATTAAAAACGCAAACTGCTATAATTTCTTGACTTGCGATAAAATTTGCGATAAACGATTTTTGGAAGGAATATAATCGTGTCGAAAGATGAATATTTGATTACAGATCCACCCCTTA
>OCAI01001019.1_pt1 | contig 17546 bp, 15 predicted proteins | sample 1538271 | NCBI WGS metagenome assembly OCAI01 (sample SAMEA2580269, study PRJEB22360) | human gut metagenome | biome: human gut; feature: human-associated habitat; material: faeces | place: Denmark | collected 2008/2010 | reverse complement strand
GGGAGGAGTTGTTGGGGCAGCGGCCAGCAAGACGCGCGTGCCGCCCAAGGCACGATGCGGATGCTGGGTGCCGCAACCCGTTAGCGGCGGGCATTCTGAATCCTTCCCCGTTCCACCTTGACTTCCCTGTGCGGCACCGCTATAATAAAAGGGTAAAAGGATAAATGCGTTTATCCGGGCAGAGTAGCGCCGCATACCGTCTGCGCAGAGAGAACAGGCCACTGGCTGGAAGCCTGTTTGCAGACTGCCGCGCAAAGTGCGCCCGGACAGCACGCGGCGGGAACCCCTGCGGGAAGTATCGCCGTGCGGTGCGCCGCCGTTACAGGCTTTGAGCGACAAACAGAAGTGGAACCGCGATTTTGACGAGAAACCGCCTTCGGAGCTGTGCTTTGTGCACCGCTCCGGGGGCGTTTTGTTTTGCGGCTTCTGTCTGCCACAAAAAGGAGAATTGACCATGCAGATCTTCAACACCCTGACCCGCCAGAAAGAAGAATTCGTGCCGCAGGTGCCCGGTGAGTACCGCATCTATGTCTGCGGCCCTACCGTTTATAACTATATCCACATCGGCAACGCACGCCCGCTGATCGTATTCGACACTCTGCGCCGCTACCTTGAGTACCGCGGCAACAAGGTGATCTATGTTTCCAACATCACCGACATCGACGATAAGCTCATCAAGAAGGGTCAGGAGGAGGGCACCTCCATGAAGGAGGTCGCTCAGCGCTTTGAGGCCGAGTACCTCAAGGATGCCGCCGGTCTGAACTGCAAAAAGCCCACCGTCCAGCCCCGGGCTACCGAGCATATCCAGCAGATCCTGGACATCGTGAAGGATCTGATCGACTCCGGTCACGCCTACGTTGCCAAGAACGGCGATGTGTATTTCCGGGTGAAGAGCGACCCCGGCTACGGCAAGCTGAGCCACCTGAAGCTGGACGATCTGGAAAGCGGCAACCGCGAACTGCGCAGCCGCATGGACGACGACCTGAAGGAGGACCCCGCCGACTTTGCTGTGTGGAAGGCCGCAAAGCCCGGTGAGCCTGCATGGGAAAGCCCCTACGGCATGGGCCGCCCGGGCTGGCATATCGAGTGCAGCGCCATGAGCCGCACCCATCTGGGCAAGACCATCGACCTGCACTGTGGCGGTCAGGATCTGATCTTCCCTCACCACGAGAACGAGATCGCCCAGAGCGAGTGCGCCAACGGCTGCGAGTTCGCCCGCTACTGGATGCACAACGGCTTCATCAACGTGGACAATCAGAAGATGTCCAAGAGCCTGCACAACTTCTTCACCGTGCGGGACGTGGCGGACGTCTACGGCTACGAACCCATCCGCTATTTCATGCTGACCGCAGGCTACCGGATGCCCCTGAACTACACCGTGGACCTCATTGAAAGCTGCAAGAACAGCCTGGAGCGCCTGTACACCTGCCGCGAGAATCTGGATTTTGCCCTGACCAAGGACACCTTTGGCACCGATGAGACCCTGAAGGAAAAGGCTGCCGAGGCCCGCACCAAGTTCTGCACCGCCATGGACGATGACCTGAACACCCCGGATGCACTGGCTGCCGTGTTCGATCTGGTCAAGGAGATCAATACACTGTCGGCTGTTTCCTCCAAGGACGCCCTGCAGACCGCTGCCGCCGCCTTTGACGAGATCACCGGCGTGCTGGGCCTGCTGTACAACCGCAAAAAGGACGAGGTGCCCGCCGAGGTGACTGAGCTGGTTGAGAAGCGTGCCGCCGCCAAGAAGGCCAAGGACTGGGCCACCGCTGACGCCATCCGCGCACAGCTGACCGAGCTGGGCTGGACGGTCAAGGACACCGCACAGGGCCCGCAGCTGAGCAAACTGTAACACGTTCTGAAATGCCCTCCGTTTCACTCTGGGCATCTTTAGCGGAATTAGTATTTTAAATTTACAGCCCGGAAAGATCTGCGGATCTTTCCGGGCTGTTTTTTCGCGAGAAAAGCAGCGTATAAATCCGTACTGTTTTTGCCGCTTTTCTCTTTACATTCCAAACGCAATTTGCCATAATAAAACCAGAAATAACATGAGCGGAGGCAGGCACAATGAAGGTCATGGTTTTTGATGTGGGCGGCACTGAGATCAAGTATTCGGTGATGGACGAAGGATTGAACCGCACCGATGCCGGGTCTGTGCCTACGCCGCAGGATACGCAGGAGCATTTTCTTGACACATTATATGCTCTGTATGCGCCGCACCGGGATGAAGTAAGCGGCATCGCCATGGCCCTGCCCGGCTTTGTGGACACTCACACCGGCTTTGTCTCCAACGGCGGGGCACTTCTGTATAACACCGGTACGCAGGTGGGGCAGCTGGTGCGCGAAAGATGCGGCTGTCCGGTCACGCTGGAAAATGACGGCAAGGCCGCTGCCCTTGCAGAGCTGCAGGCCGGTGCGCTGCAGGGCTGCTGCAACGCGGCGGTGTTTATCATCGGCACCGGTGTGGGCGGCGGCATCATCGCCAACGGCCAGCTGGTGCGGGGCATCCACTTTACCGCCGGGGAATACAGCTTTGTGAACACCAACGCCGACGAGTGGGAGAACACCGGAAAAACCATGGCCTGTCAGTGCAGCACCACCAATCTGCTGCAGTGGTACCGCGCCCGCAGGGGCCTGCCCGCCGATGCGCCCATGAATGGCAGACAGTTTTTTGATGCCGCCAACGCCGGAGAGCCGGAAGCGCTGGAAGTGCTGGAACGGTTCTGCAAAGCGGTGGCGGTGCAGATCTACAATCTGACCGTCCTGCTGGATGTGGAAAAGGTGGCCATTGGCGGCGGCATCAGCAAACAGCCGCTGCTGCTGGACAGCCTGCGCCGGGTATACGCCGGGCTGTTCGCTTCCCGGGGAGATTCACCCTACATGATCGGTCTGCCGCGCACCGAGATCGTGCCCTGCCATTTCAGCAGTGAAGCCAATCAGGTGGGCGCACTGTATGCCTGTCTGCACACGGTGGGCAGGATGGACTGAATCCGCTTCTGCCCTGCTCCTTCTGCGAAAAAAGAGGAAGATCCCGCCGGATCTTCCTCTTTTTTCATGCTGCACAAAAACAGCGGACACTCAGGTGGTCAGTTCGTTCACCAGCCGCGTCAGGGTGGCAACGTAAGCTTCGTTGGAGTAATATTTCTCGTACATTTTCCGGCAGTCGGCCTTCATGGCGGCCAGCTGATCGGGGTGCAGGATGGCGTGCTCCAGCACCTTTGCCAGCTGGTCGGGGTCGTCGTCCCGGTACACAAAGCCGTCCACGCCCTCGGTGATCAGCCCGGCAGTGCCGGTGTGCTCCGACACGATGGAGGGCTTGCCGAAGATCAGGCCCTCGGTGACGAAGGTGGGCATGGGGTCGTCGCGGGAGGAGCACACCACACAGGTGCACTGATCCATCAGGGACTTGATCTCCGGGCGTTCCAGCCGCTTGCGGTAGAACACGGTGTCCGGGTAATCCTCCACCAGTGCGTCCACGGCACTCTTCAGGCTCTTGTCTGCGGCCTTGCCCACGAACAGGAAAGCGGCTTTCTGGCGCACTTCGGGCTTGAGCAGACGGATGGCATTACAGAAGATATCCTGACCCTTGCGGGGCTCAAAGGAGCCCACGGTCACGAACAGAGGGCGCCCGCCCGCGTAGCTGATATCATAGACCGGGAAGCTCTCCTGCGCGTAGTCCGGCAGGCCGTAGATCAGCTGTTCGATGTTAAAATCCGGCCGCACCGAATGCATGGCGGCAGTGGCGTGGGAGCCTACGGCGCACACATGCACATTGGAGTCCAGCGTTTTGGGGATCCTGTGCGCAATGAACGGATAGCCTGCAAAGGCATCGTGCAGCCACCACAGCACCGGCACAAAGGAGCCGTTCAGGGTGCTCACGGCGGCGGCCTCCACCACAGTATTGGCCAGCACAAAATCCGCACTGGTGGCAAGCCCCCACAGGGAGGAGCTCATCACGCAGTCGCTGCGGGTGACAACGGCAGCACCGGCATCCAGAAACAGCGGCAGAGAGCCATCGTCCGCAGGGCCCAGAACCACGACCTCGAAGCCCATGCTGCGCAGCACCGGCACGGCGCTCACCAGCACGATGGGGGCACCGGTCATGGTGAGCTCATGGCTTAGGATCAGGGCACGCTTTCCGGAGGCAGAGAACACATCATCGGCACACAGCTCCCGCCGGAAATGCAGCAGGGACTCCGGGATGCGGCGGCAGTTTTCTGCCATGGCGGTGGCAAGGCGCAGCAGCTCGGTCACGCTGTCCCTGCCGCGGGCAGCGGCGCGGATGCGGTCCAGAAGCTTCCGCGATACCATGGCACAGCGGCTGCACGGGATGTGCTGGGTGCTCAGGTACAGGGCGGTGGAACCGTCAAAGCCAAAGGCGGCATCACACACCACAAGGTCTGCACCGGTGCGCAGGGCACCGGCAAAATAGGTCAGGGCAGTGGAGGTGCACTCCAGATCTTCGCTGACCAGCAGCACGCCCTCCACCGAGTCGGTCAGGGCGGGGGCCAGCTCCGTTACCAGCCGGAACTTGCGGTGCAGCTGGTTTTCCAGTGCGTGCTCCAGCGCCTGATGGCGGCCGGGCGCATACACCAGCAGATAGGTGCTCTGGGTATCGGTATACACCTGCTTCGTCAGCTGTTTACGCTGCAGGGTGCTGTAACTTGTGTACATAATGACACTCCTCTGCAAATCGTATCAATGACGGAACAGCCGGTGCAGCGCACGCAGCGGGGCGGTGAGCCGCCAGCTGCTGCTTTCGTACAGGTTTTCCAGCGAGTTTTCGTAGGCGGCGCGGCTGTTCTGCAGCTCGGTCAGCTGGTTGTTCAGCCGGGTATTCTCGGCAAGGGCAGCCTGCAGCTGCCCGCGGAGATCGTTCTGCTCCGCTTCGGCCCGCAGCTTGATGGCGCTCAGGGCCTGCAGCAGGGCCTTGCCGGGCTGTTCGTGCTGGAAGCGGCCCAGCGGATAGTAATGATAGGTCACGGCAAACTTCATCCCGGCCGCAAAGGGCACTGTGCTCTGCACGGTCAGGTTGGGGTCCACATCCAGAAACAGCAGGCAGTCTTCCTGCAGCTGGATGCCGTTCATGGCGCGGCATTCCAGCCGCTCGTCCGAGATGCTCAGGTCAGTCACGCAGCAGGCCAGCTCACCGGGGTCCAGCCGCAGCGCACGGGCATCCGTGGGCAGGGTGAACACCGCAGAGACCTCGTGGGTCAGCTCGTCATAGGCGTCCTCGGCAACGGTCAGGCATTCCCGCGGGGAATAGCCGGAGCCGGAATCGTAGAACAGCTGCGGCAGGGTGAGGGCGGCAGGCTCGTTGTCGCTGCCGTGCCTTGCCAGCGCGGCCTGATAGTTCAGCACCTGCTGTTCCAGCTCCAGACACCGCTGTGCCAGCCGGGATACGCCTTCGTCAGAGAGCTTGAGCTGCTGCTCAAGGTCGGCAGCGCGGCTGCGGGCCGCAGCAAGGGTCTCGGGGGCATCGTTGTTCATAACGGGATTCTCCTCTTACTTTTATGATAGGCTGCACCGCAGCAGCCGGAAAAACACCTTAATGCCGGGCGGTATAGTGCACGGCAGGGCTCTTGCGCCGTGCAGGGAAAAACCGGATGATGAGTGCACGGCGTGCACGCAGCAGCTCACACACCAGCCAGATGGAGCCCAGAGCGATGGCGTATTGCAGCCACATGCCCAGCACCGGCCGATCCGAAAATCTGGCTACCATCAGATACCAGGGGATGGCGATGATCTCCACGGTATGTATGCAGAAGATGTGGAGCGAGCGTCGGCCCACCGCCTCCAGAAAGCGCACGATGAGGCCGTGGAAATGGCTGAGCCGCATGAACAGCCGGATGAATAAAAGACCGGCAGCACCGTCCAGAAAGATGCTCAGGGGGCCCAGCGACCACTCGGCCAGCGAGATGCAGTCGGTGGTGCGGGTGGCAAGAGCGCCTACGGCAATGAGTGCTGAGGCCCCCAGCAGCCCGGCAAAGACTTTGGGCGGCAGGGGCTCGTCCAGCAGATGCTTCTTTTTGGCAAGGAAGCCGATATAGAGATAGGGGACGATCACTGCGCCCTGGATCAGGCAGAAGGGCGGCTCCCACACAAGGCTGACGCCCCAGCCCAGCAGCGCACACCCGGCCACAGCCCAGGGAACGTACTGTTCCGGGAAGATGTTCAGGATCACATCCAGCAGGATCCAGCCCACCATGAGGGCCAGCAGATACCACATGGGCCCGCAGGAGAAAAATTCCTGCCCGAAATACTCTGCCGTGTGGGGCAGGCCCAGAAGAAAACCGCCGGTGACCTTGACCGACTCGCCAATGGTGCCGGGCAGGTACTGGAATGTTTTATAGTGGATGATAAAGTGCAGCACGCAGGTGAACAGCGCAGTATAGAGGTAAGGCTTGAGCAGACTTTTCAGCTGCTGGTGGATGCATTTGCCGATGGAGCGCTTGCGGAAGCCGTAGCCGCTGGCAATAAAGAAAGCGGCCATCAGCGCTTCGCGGTAGATGAAGGGGAAAAACGCGGTCAGGGACAGGCCGCTGACCGCCTGCATGGGATAAAGCTCGGCGGTATGCGCAAAAACGATGATCAGCATACCGGCACCCTTGAGCATGTCGAACATGCCGATGGAGCTGGCGGTGCGGGGTTTGGTTCCTTCCATGGAGGTTCCTTCCTTGCGCGGGACATTCCCTCAGAGCCGGACGCCGCACAATGCGTAGATTTTGAATGAAAAAGATAAAATTTTGTATGGATATGAACCCAGTATAATGCTTTTTGCACAGACTGTCAATTTTGAATTGCGGTCCGGCGGGCGGGGGACACATGCCGCCTGCAATAAAAGCATAGCACAGGCCGGGCGGCTTCGCAACGAAAGGCAGAATTTACATCTGGAAACGGCACGATGCGCAAGGCTTTGTTGTCAATATTGGAAATTAAATGTTGCAAAACTCTTGCATTGACACGGGTCTTATTGTATACTGGGCACAGTTGGAAATGTCTGGAAGGATCTGTGTGGGCTTACACCGGTGCACCGGATCGGATGATAAAAATGGAGGAAAAAAATGATTACATCGCTGTATCAGTCCCTTTGCAATATGGAAACCAACATTGCAGACCGTGTGGCTCTGCGCTGGTATGATGAAGAAAAGCAGGGCGTTGCCGAGGTGCACTACGCACAGTATGCCCAGGATCTGCGCCGGTTCGTGGCGTTCCTGCGTGCAGAGTATGGCGACGTGCGCGGCAAGCGTGTGGCGATCCTGGCCCGCAACAGCTACCAGTATGTCATCTGCATGTACGGCACCGTGATCGCAGGCGGCGTGGCTGTGCCGCTGAACCTTGGCAAGGACTGGGATGCCATCTCCTACGAGCTGGGCCTCACCGAGCCGGTGTGCATCCTGCAGGATGGCGAGTTCGCGGAGCGGGAGCCTGCCCTCACCGAGACCTATGGCAGCATCCTGAAGCCCATGGATGTCTTTGCAGCCTATGAGCCTGCCGAGGACGTGACCGAGGTGGAGGACCTCTCGGCTCTGGCCTTTATCATGTTCACCTCCGGCACCACCGGCCGCAGCAAGGGCGTCATGCTGAGCCAGAAGAACCTGTTCAGCGCCATGCCGGCTTTCCTGAACCCCTTTGACGATGTGAAGAAGTACACGGGCTGGAACACCGATGAGTTCTCGTCCCTGTCCGCCCTGCCCATGTTCCACATCTCCGCCATGACCAGCCTTGTTTCGTGGAGCATTACCGGCCACTCCATCAACCTGTGCAACAACCTGAAGTATTTCTACCGTGATCTGGGTGCCATGCACAGCGAGGTGATGGCGGTGGTGCCGGTGCTGCTGAAGAGCATTTACAGCGATGTGATGAGGGGCCGCCGCGACCGCCTGAACGGCCTGTGCATGCTGACCTGCGGTGCTGCCATGTTCGACCCCAAGATGCTGAGTGATATGATGGAGAAGGGCTTCTTTGTGGCCCAGATGTACGGCCTGACCGAGACCTGCGGCGACGGTGCATGGAATTCCTCGCAGGAGGCAAAGTACCTGACCAGCGTGGGCCATGTGGACCTCAGCTGTGAATACAAGCTGGACGACGGCGAGCTGTGCATGCGGGGCGGCCCCATCATGCTGGGCTACTACAAGGACCCGGAAGGCACTGCAGAAGTCATCGATGCAGACGGCTGGTTCCACACCGGCGACATTGCCCGGGTGGAAGAGGACGGCTACATGTACCTGACCGGCCGCAAGAAGAACGTGATCATTCTGGACAGTGGCGAGAACGTGAGCCCCGAGGAGCTGGAAAAGCTGCTGGCGCCCTGTGCGGACATTCGGGAGTGCATCGTGAAGGAAAAGGACAAGAAGATCTGTGCCCTCATCTACTGTGACCCTGCAAAGCAGGATGCGGTGAAAGAGTTCGTCACCGGGGTCAACCGCGGCCTGCCGCTGTACAAGCGCATGGTGCCGGAGCTCAGCGCACAGCCGCTGCCCCGCAACGCCATGGGAAAACTGCTGCGCCAGTGATACGGAAGCGATAGAATGCCCGGATGCATAAATGGGCCGGCAGACCGGAAGACTGATGACAGGAGTTCCGACAAAAAACAAGGCTTTGTTGCCGGAACCCTTGCGCACAGGAGCAAATCAAGGTATTATTATAAAAAAGGTGCAGGATACTGCACCGATCATCCGTCACGGAAAGGAAGAAAATTTCTATGGAACGAGCAGAGATCATTTCCCAGATCCTGGCCATCCTGGAGGATGTTGCCGAGGTCTCTCCCGAAGATGTGAATGAGAACAGCGTCCTGATGGACGATCTGGATCTGTCCTCAATGGAGATCCTGACCATTGTGGCAGACCTTGAGGAGACCTTCGGCCTGCGCATCCCCGAAAAGGAGCTGCGCAACTTTGTGACCATAGGGGATCTGGTGGATTATCTGGCGGCAAACGCGGGGTAACAGTTCATGAATGAGTCACGGCGCTCGACGGAGTACATCTTTCAGGGAACGATGTATTTCTTCCGTCGGGAGAAGATCCTGTGCCGGTATCAGTTTGCGCTACAGGACGCGGTGGAACCCGCTCTTTTGCAGTGCGCACTGGATACGGCGCTTTCGGCCGCACCGTACTATCAGGTACAGCTGGTGCAGGAAAAGCGGAGCTTTTTTCTGGAGCCGAACCCGAACCCCTGCCTTGTGTATCAGGGCAGTGCACAGCGCGATATCCCGGAGGAAACGAACGGCTATCTTTTCAGCGTGAGCTGTGAAGGGGACACCGTCTATTTTGACTGGTATCATTTCCTCATGGACGGCCACGGGGTGTCGCCCTTCCTCACCCGCATTCTGGAACAGTACTGCAACCTGCGCTATGGCACGGCGTTTGCAAACACGCCCATCCTGTGCAGCCCGGCCTATGACATCGAGGCCATGATGGAAAAATATCCATCCCCCGCAGCCACCGAGAGCACGATGCAGAGGGATGTGGTGCAGACCTGCGAGGGCAGGATGCGCCGCACCCGGGTGCGGCTGACCAAGCAGAGCCTTGTGGACCGGGCAGTGGAGAACGGCGTCAAGCCCTTTACGGCGCTGGCAGGTCTGCTGAGCCTTGCGCTGCGCAGCTATCTGGGCAAAGACGAGATCCAGTATTCCTACTCGGCAGATACCCGCAGGGAAGCGGGCGTGCCGGATGCCCTTTACAACTGCGTGTGCTCCTTTCAGAGCGGCGTGAAGCTGAACGATGATACCCGCCTTGCGGACATCGTGCCGGAAATGGATGCCGAGGTGCTCCGCACCTTGCAGCCGGAGGCAAAGCTGCGCCAGATGGCCCAGCAGATGAGCTGGGTGTACAAGGTGGACCAGCAGAAAGCGCCCCTGCGCATCAAGCAGAGGGTGTTCCAGATGGGCGAGTACATCAGCGGTGTCTCGGCAGATTTCTGGCTCAGCTATCTGGGCAATCCGCTGCTGCCGGCTACGCCGGAGCTTCAGAAATACACCAAAGACTTCAACGTCTGGGTTCCGCCGGATGGCGGCTCCATGGGCGTGGAAGCCTCCAGCCTGAACGGCATCATCACCCTGTGCATCGAGAACAAGGCCGAAATGCCCGGCCTTGCCGGGATGATCCGCACCGCCTTTGAAAAAGAGGACATCACGGTGCTGGAAGCCGTGGATCTGGATACATAAGTGCAGAACATAAAAAGCACTCTTTCCGGGCAGGAAAGGGTGCTTTTTTGCGTCTTATTCGGTCCGTGCAGGCCGTGTGGTCACCTCGCCGCAGCGCAGAGCTTCCTGTCGGCCGTTCTCCCGCTGGATGACCAGCCGCCCTTCCTCGTCGATGGCAATGGCCTTTGCGGCGTAGGTCTCGGTCTCGGCACACACCGTTACCCAGTGGCCGGGCACAAAGCACCGGGCGCGGTACTCGTCCAGACAGTCAAAGCCGGGGCAGAGGGCCAGCAGCTCCCGGGCAATGGCCCCGGCCAGCGCGGCCCGGCTCACCGGGGCAGGCCCGCCGGGGTACAGGCTCCCGGCCCTGCGGGCCAGCTCCTCCGGCCAGTCGGCGGCGGTAGAGGTAAGGTTCAGCCCGATGCCCACCACCAGCCATTCCAGCTGTCCGCTCTCGAGGTCGGTCCCCGCTTCGGTCAGGATGCCGCAGACCTTTCTGCCCTGATAGTACAGGTCGTTGACCCACTTGATGGCAAGCTCCAGCCCGCAGAGCTTTTTCACGGCACGACAGACCGCCACCGCTGCGCTGATGGTAGCGGTCTGGGCATTGGCGGCGGGCATTTCCGGGCGCAGCAGCACCGAGCAGTAAACGCCCTTGCCTGCCGGGCTTTCAAATCTCCGGCCCAGCCTGCCGCGTCCGGCGCTCTGGTGGGCGGTGAGCACCAGTGTGCCATGGGGGGCACCATCCAGCGCCAGCAGCTTTGCCGTGCGGTTGGAGCTTTCCAGCGTGTCATATAAATAGATGGGTGCAGGGTAGTCCCCGATGGCTTCGGCGCAGAACGGGTCACCGCCCGCCAGCCGGTAGCCCCGGCGGGGCGCAGCTTCCAGCGCGTACCCTTGGGCCGTGAGGGCCGCAGCGGCCTTGTGCACCGCAGCGCGGCTCACGCCGAGGGTCTCGGCCAGCTGCTGGCCGGAAACGTAGCTGCCCCCGGCAGAGGAAAGTGCCTGCAAAAGTGCCTGGCGGGTACTGACAGCCATGGCCGAATGCCTCCTTTTGTGCTATACTATTTCTATTGTATCATAAAAATAAAATTTTTTGCAGGATTTTGAACGGCTGTTTCGTATGAATGTGCAGAAGGGCAGCGCAGGGGCTGCACTTCGTCGGACCGGGACGAAACCGAAAGGAGGTGGGTGGATCGTTGACGACCTTGGAATTCAGCGCGATGGTGCAAAAATACCAGTCGCTCGTGTATACGGTCTGCCACCAGCTGGTGCCGGATGTGGGCGATGCGCAGGACCTGACGCAGGAGACCTTTCTGGCGGCATGGCGGGCCATTGACCGCTGCCCGCCCGGGTTTGAAAAACAGTGGCTGGCGCGCATTGCTTCCAACAAGGCAAAAGACTATCTGCGCAGCGCATGGGTGCGCCGGGTGAACACCCCCGGCGATGAGGTGCTGGCGCTGGAAGGCGCGCCGCCCGGCACCCAGCCGGAACAGCAGGTGCTGGATGCTCTGGGCGAGGAAGAACTGACCGGCATGATCCTGGACCTGCGGGAGCCCTACAGAACGCCCTGCCGTCTTGTGCTGCTGGAACAGCACACCATGGCTGAGGCAGCACAGCTGTGCGGCCGCCCGCCCAAGACGGTGGAGGCGCAGATCTACCGGGCCAAAAAGATGCTGGCACAGCAGATATTACAGCGTGAGCGCTGCGGAGGGGAGTGTGTACATGGAACTGTTTGACAAAAACGGCTGCCTGACCGACGAAGGCCTGCAGGCCCTGCAGGCAGGCGGGCTGGATGAGCTGGGGCGGCTGGAAACAGCCGAGCACCTTGCCTACTGTGATAAATGCATGGACCGCTACACGGCCCTGCTGACGGCAGATGCGCTGGAAACGCCGCCGCACTCCGCGCACAAGGCTGTGATGGCCGCCGTCTGGGTGCGGCTGATGCAGAACACATGGGGCCGCGCTGCCGTGGCCGGTGTGGCAGCAGTGCTGGCGTTCACCATGTGGCGCTCCGGTACCGTGGAGCAGCTGCTGGACTTCCGGCAGGAGCTGCGCAGCTGGACACAGGAAGCCAGCCAGAGCCAGACCGAAGAACCTGCACAGCTGGGCCGACCGGTGGAGGATGGCCGTCGGCCTGCCGCGCCGGAAACACCGGGGCAGAACATCTGCCGTCTGGGCCCTGCCGAGCCGAAAACACTGGGCCGACCGGTGGAGGACGAAGAGCCGAAGCCGCAGGCGTCTTTTTCAAAGGCGGTCAATGATCTGCTGCTCGGGGCCCACAGCCCGGCGGCAGAGGACAAAAGAGATCTGCCGCTTACCGATCAAACGAAATGAGGGAATCGATCATGATGAAAAACGGGATTTTGACCTTTATCTTTGCCTTCTGCCCGGGCGCAGGCCAGATGTATCAGGGCTATATGAAGCGCGGCCTTTCGCTGATCACGATGTTCTGCCTGTTCGTTGTAATTGGCGTATCTACGCTGCAAGTGCTGACCATCGGCTGCGCCATCGTGTGGATGTACAGCTTTTTTGACACCTTCAATCTCCGGGCGCAGATCGGCGCAGGCACCGCCCCGGAGGACGATTATCTGGTGCATATCAACTGGAAGAACCAGCGGATGCAGGAGTTCATGATGGACAGCCACAAACTGCTGGGCTGGGGCCTGATCGTGCTGGGCGCACTGGTGGCCTACCAGAACATCCTTATGAACACGCTGGGGGACATCGTGTGGCGCTGGGGCAAGAACAGCCCCTTCTTCCGCGCACTTTATCTGATGATGGATCAGCTGCCGGAGATCGTTGTGTGCGTGGCCCTGATCATCTGCGGTGCGTGGCTGGTGCGTGGCCCCAAGGGCAGAAAGCCGAAGCAGAAGGCCGCGGACGCCGATTTTACTGAGTATGCTGCACAGGAAACACCGGCCGGGCCGGAGAAAAAGGGCTTTGCAATGCCCAAGCTCTCGGCCCTGCTGGGCAAGCCTGTGACCCCGGAGGACGAGACGGAGGACGAGGATGGACGAGAAGAATGAGACCGGCTCTGCTGCCCCGGAAATGCCCGGGAAACAGCCGCCGCTGCGCCGGGTGGGCAGCTTTACGCTGGGGGCGTGCCTGATCGCGGCGGGGGCGTTCTTCCTGTGCTATCACTTCGTGCCGGGCTTTGACTGGCAGCTGGCGCTGAAGATCGTCCCGGCAGCAGGCCTTGTGATGCTGGGCGGCGAGGTGCTCTTTTTTGCCGCCCGGCCGGGCCGCTGGAAATACGATTTCTGGTCGGTGCTGATCTGCCTTGTGCTCATGGGCGGGTGCTTTGGCCTTTCGCTGCTGCCGGTGGTGTGGGAGGAGATCAGCCCCCAGCGCCGTCAGACCGAGCTCAGGCTGGGGCAGGAATATACAGCGGAAGCCTATGACCGGATCAAAACGGCCGCGCCGGAGGTCCGAGTGAAGGACATCCGCGGAAACGCCTATCTGTACAGCAGCAAGACGGAAACGCTCCGGGATCTGGACGCAGGAGGCGGTCATCTGAGCCTGACCGTGGTGCTGTTCGGCGATTATGACAGCGTGCAGGCATTTGCACAGGACTGCCGCAGAGTGACCGATGCCGTGCAGCAGTGCAGTGCACTGCCGGACGAGCTGCGGATCGCATGGGCGCCGGACAACGACCCGGGCCAGAGCCTTACCGCCGGTACGCTGCAGCGGGTGGAGCAGTACACGCTGGAGCTGGACGGCATTGCACAGCTGGACTGGACAGCGGAGCAGATGGCAAAGCAGACGGAGATACAGTACCTGCTGGACGAAGAAAACGAAGAAACGGCAGAGTCCGAAACTTCTTCTGAGGAAAGCGCAGAGCTGAGTGAGTGAAACAAAAAATGCTTCCGTGCGGCGCACGGAAGCATTTTTTTGTTGAAATCAGCCGAAAACTATGTTATGCTATCTCTGCTGCTGAAAGGCGGCGGGGCACTGCAAACAACGGCAGGCGGTTCGGCTCTCACTTCCGAAAGGAGGTGAGTACATGCCAATTACTTTGACATTCCACTTGTTTGGATTGACATTCACCATTCGCGTGAAAAAGTAAGAACCGCCACCCGGCACGGTGACGATTCTCAAAAACTGTAAACCTTGAACTGGGGCCAACCGCTTGTCGCAGTGCCCTTTCTATAGACATTATAGCGAATCCCGGCAGAGCTGTCAAGCATCTGCCGGGATTCGTTTTATCGTAAAATTTACAGCTTTTTGCCGGTGAGCAGCTCGTAGGCTTCCAGATACTTGGCAATGGTCTTGTCAATGACATCCTGAGGCAGGTCGTAGTTGCTGTCGGGGTTGGCCTTGAGCCAGTCGCGAACGAACTGCTTGTCGAAGGAAGGCTGGCTGTGGCCCGGCTCGTAGCCTTCCAGCGGCCAGAAGCGGGAGGAATCCGGGGTGAGCATCTCGTCGCCCAGCACCACGTTGCCGTTCTCATCCAGACCAAACTCAAACTTGGTGTCGGCAATGATGATGCCGCGGGAGAGCGCATACTCAGCACACTTCTTGTACAGGGCAATGGTGTAGTCGCGCAGCTTGGTGGCATACTCCTCGCCGTGGCCGGGGAACTGCTTTTCCAGCACCTCGATGCTCTTTTCGTAGGAGATGTTCTCGTCGTGGTCGCCGATCTCAGCCTTGGTGGAGGGAGTGTAGATAGGCTCGGGCAGCTTGTCGGATTCCTTCAGGCCCTCGGGCAGCTGGATGCCGCACACCTTGCCGGTCTTCTGGTAGCTGGCCCAGCCGCTGCCGGTGATGTAGCCGCGCACGATGCACTCGATGGGCAGCATGGTCAGCTTACGGCACATCATGCTGTTGCCGTCGAACTGGGGCTGCTGGAAGAACTCCGGCATATCCTTCACGTCCACGCTCAGCATGTGGTTGGGCAGCAGATCGCGGGTGTAATCGAACCAGAACTTGCTCATCTGGGTCAGAACAGTGCCCTTTTTGGTGACCTTGTTTTTCAGGATGACGTCAAACGCGGAAATGCGGTCGGTAGCAACCATGATGAGGCTGTCACCGTTATCATAGATCTCACGGACCTTGCCTTCTTTAATGGGCTTGAACTCAGTCATAATCAAACACTCCATTTTCCAATGCCGAAAAAGCGGCGGTGTATCTTACCTGCTTATTGTACCATGTCTGCGGACAGTTTGAAAGAAACAGAATGAAAGGAAAATTGGGCTGTTTTTGCATTTTTCTCGTGAAAAATGTACGAAAAATAAAAGTGAAATTCGGCGATTTGACGATAAAAGTCGTACTTTCACAACAATAAAGCGGTTTTTTTGTAAAATGCGGGCATAGACACAGAGCGGATTGTGCGGTATTTTATACTAGATAAAGTAAGGCCCCGGCCTGTCCGGTGCCGGAAAGATAGAAAACAGGGAGGTTTTACGTATGGGCAGTTTCCCGAAAGATTTTCTGTGGGGCGGTGCCACCGCTGCTAACCAGTGCGAAGGCGCATGGCAGGCGGGCGGCAAGGGCCTTGCCACCGTGGATGTGACCCCGTTTGGCGCTGACCGCTTTCCGGTGGCGCTGGGCCGGCTGGAAATGCTGGAATGCGACGACAGGCACTATTACCCCAGCCACGAGGCCATTGATCTGTATCACCACTACAAAGAGGATATCGCCCTCTTTGCCGAGATGGGCTTCCGGTGTTTCCGGCTGTCCATCGCATGGACCCGCATCCTGCCAAACGGCGATGATGCCCAGCCGAGCGAAGAGGGCCTTGCCTTCTACGATGCCGTGTTCGATGAATGCCATAAATATGGGATCGAGCCGCTTGTTACCATCTGCCACTTTGATACGCCCATTGCCCTCATCAAAAAATACGGCGGCTGGAAGGACCGCCGCATGGTGGATGCCTATGTGCACTACTGTGAGGTGCTGTTCGACCGGTACAGGGGCAAGGTGAAATACTGGCTGACCTTCAACGAGATCAACATGCTGCTGCATCTGCCCTTCACCGGCGCAGGACTGGTGTTCCATCCGGGCGAAAACGTAAAGCAGGTGCAGTATCAGGCGGCACATCATGAGCTGGTAGCCAGCGCAAAGGCCGTGAAGCTGGCCCACGAAAAGATGCCCGGTGCCATGGTGGGCTGTATGCTGGCAGCGGGCCAGTATTACCCGCGCACCTGTGCACCGGAGGATATCCGCGCCGCACAGGAAGCGGACCGCGACAACTACTTCTTTACCGATGTGCAGGCCCGTGGGGCCTACCCGGTGTGGGCAAAAAAGCGGATGGAGCGGGCAGGCATCGTGCTGCAGACCGAGCCGGAGGACGAAAAGACCCTGCGGGAGGGCACGGTGGACTTTGTTTCCTTCAGCTACTATTCCAGCCGCTGCATCACCACGGACAAGGAGATCCTGTCAGAAGAAAAGGCCGACGGCAACGCGGTGTTTGAAGCTGTAAAGAACCCCTACCTCAAGGTCAGCGAGTGGGGCTGGGCCATCGACCCGGTGGGCCTGCGCGTGACGTTGAACACCATCTACGACCGGTATGAGAAGCCCATGTTCATTGTGGAAAACGGTCTGGGCGCGGTGGACACGGTGGAGCCGGATGGCTCTATCCACGACAGCTACCGGATCGATTATCTGCGGGCCCACATTGAACAGATGGAAAAGGCCATCAACGAGGATGGCCTGCCGCTGATGGGCTACACCACATGGGGACCCATCGATCTGGTGAGCGCCTCTACCGGCGAAATGAAAAAGCGCTACGGGTTTATCTATGTGGATAAGGACAACGACGGCAGGGGCACTCTGGCCCGCAGCCGCAAGGACAGCTTTTACTGGTACAAAAAGGTCATTGCTTCAAACGGCTCTGACCTTGCATAAAACACAAAAACAAACGAGAGAGGAATCAGAAAAGAATGATGCCTGAGATCATTGCACACCGTGGTGCGTCCTACCTTGCACCGGAAAATACCCTTACAGCATTCCGCAAGGCGATGGAGATCGGCGCGGACGGCGTGGAGATGGACGTACAGCAGACCGGAGACAAAAAGCTGGTCATCCACCACGATTTTCTCATTGACTGGCACACCGATATGCGGGGCCAGATCTACGACATGACCATGGAGGAGTTGAAGGCGCTGGACTTTGGCAGCTGGAAGGATGTGAGCTACAAGGATGAGCGGATCGCCACCCTGCAGGAGGCGTTGGCACTGTGCAGGGAAATGGAAGGCACTGTTGTCCAGCTGGAATTGAAGGCCACCATCGATAACGACTCGGACTTTGTGCCCCGGGTGATCGAAGAGATCCGTGCGGCGGATATCACCGATCGGCTGGTGGTGATCTCGTTCAACCACGACCTGCTGCGGCAGGCAAAGCAGCTGATGCCGGAGCTGAAGGTGGGCGTGCTGGTCTACGGTGCCATGGAGACCATGGC
>OCAI01000969.1_pt1 | contig 18790 bp, 20 predicted proteins | sample 1538271 | NCBI WGS metagenome assembly OCAI01 (sample SAMEA2580269, study PRJEB22360) | human gut metagenome | biome: human gut; feature: human-associated habitat; material: faeces | place: Denmark | collected 2008/2010 | reverse complement strand
GGAGAGTGCAGAGAGCACCTTTTCAAAGGTGTTCTTTGCCCCTCGGAGAGCGCAAAACCTGCTTGCAGGTTGCATTTTTGACGGGCTTGCCTGTCAAAAGTGCTTTTGCGTTACTTTCGCAGAAAGTAACAAAGGCCCGCCGCAAGCGGCGGAATAGAAAGGAAGTGATTTTATGCAAAGAACGATCAGCGCAATGGTCGGTAAAGGCTCAGTCAACCACAACAGCCGCAAATTCAAAGCGGAAAATGTGGATGGTAATCGAACACATCTGAACATCGACTACTGCAATGAAAACATCAAAAAAGTTTATCACGAACTATTCGATGAAGCGCTGAAAAGATACAATGACAGGCAGACGAGAGCTGACCGAAAAATAGAAAACTACTATGAAAAAATCCGCAGTTCCAAACAGGAAAAAACGTTTCACGAACTGATTTTGCAGATCGGCGATAAGGAAAATATGAGCGCCGAAAGCGAAAACGGAGAGCTTGCCCGACAGATTTTAGATGAATACTATCGTGGATTTCAGGAGCGAAATCCGCAGCTAAAAGTGTTCTCGGCTCATCTGCATATGGATGAGGCAACGCCCCATCTTCACATTGATTTTGTTCCCTTTACCACCGGCAGCAAGCGTGGACTTGACACCCGTGTATCGCTGAAACAGGCGCTTGCGGCGCAGGGATTTAAGGGCGGAAGCCGTGGAGATACCGAGTGGAATCAATGGGTACAATCCGAAAAAGAACAGCTTGCCGCCGTGATGGAACGCCACGGAATCGAGTGGGAACACAAGGGGACTCATGAAAAACATCTGTCCGTTCTGGACTACAAAAAGCAAGAACGGGAGAAAGAAATCAACGCTCTTGAAGATAAGCTTGCCGAGAAAAAAGATGAGTTTCGTGTGATGGCTGACCGTATCGAAAACTTTGATAACGGCGAAAGAGCGTTGAAGAAGCTGGATGAAAGTATCATGAACGAGCCTGAATATCAGCTTCCTGAGCCGTCTGCAATGATGTCGGCAAGAAGCTATAAGGCAAAGTTTGTTGAGCCGCTTATAGCTAAATTGAAATCGCTGATCAAAACCTTATTCGCACGGTATTTCAAGGCGATAGACAGCTATAACAGGCTGAATGTGACGAACAGGAATCTGTATCGGGAGAATGAAAAGCTCTCAAAAATCAACGGTAAACTTACCGAAGAAAACACAAGGCTGAGGGCTGAAAACAAAGACTATTCACTGCTTCGCAGGGTGTTCGGACACAAACAGATAGATAGCCTGCTTGAACAGGCGAGAAATCTCAAAGGTCAAAAGCGTGATCACACACGCTCAAGATAAATCAATTTTCAGGAGGTAGACAAAATGGCAAAGACGATTTTTGAAGAAATGGGCGGCGCTTATGTACGGCAGGGAGACTATTTTCTTCCTTGTCTGTCCTTACCCGCCGAAAAAGAAAACAAGCCCATTGGAGTGTGGGGACAGCGGCATTTGCGCTATCTCAAACAGCACCGCAGAGTCCTTTACACCAATCTGCTCACAAGCGGCAGGCTGAACAGCTATCTTGCGGATATTGACCGGCAGGCGAAAGATATGTTTCTTCGGCTGGTAAAACAGATAGCGGAGCGAGAGGGCTTAACCGAACAGCTAAAGGCAGAAAATTCAATGCTGTGGGTACAGACAATGAACAGTATTCGTAATAGAGCAATGGATATTGTAAACGAGGAAATTATCTATAATTAAAGCATTATAACGCATACAACTGTAAAATTGTGGCGGGTAGGGATAAACTCCTTACCCGTCTTTTTTTGCTCTCTTAAACGCTTAAACAGGGCGGTTTTACACCGAAAAGCGTTACATACTTCACTTGTTAGTCACAATCTCTTGACTTTTTGAACTGCGTTCAGCATAATGTATTTGAACAATGTTCAAAAGGAGGTATAGTGTGGATAATAAAGAAGCCATTATACAGGCGACGATTAAACTAATTGAGGAAAAAGGGGAACATTTAGACGAAGTTACAGTCCGTGAGATATGCAAAAGAGCAGGCGTTGGATTAGGCCTTGTAAATTATCATTTTGGAAACAAGGATCAACTCATCGAGCAATGTATTGAGCGTATGATAAACGGAACAGTTGAGCATTTTCAGAATATACGAGAGAAAACAGACGGCTTTACTCCTTTTGAGAAGCTCACTTATCTCGGCAATATAACCCTTGATTTTCTGTTTGAACATTATGCCATTTCCAAAATTTCTGTTCTTACCGATATGCAGTCACCGAAAGAAAATGACAACACTTACAGAACTTATGCGGCATATCTTCCGCTTGTTGCAGCCTGCCGTCCTGACCTTGATGAAGCGGCGATAAGACGAAAAACGCTGTATTTGATTACCGTTATGCAGCAAATGTTCCTACGATACGAAATTATATCGCAAATATTGGGGATTGACCTTAGACAGAAAGAAAACCGCAGGAATTTTCACACACAAGTTTTACACGATATTTTGGAGGTATAAAGAGTGAATATAACAGTGATAAACGGAACGGAAAAACACGGCGTTACCTATCGTCTAAAAGAGATGTTTTTAGCAGGCTTTAGTGATAATGCGAATATTACAGAATATTATCTTCCAAAGGATTGCCCCGCTTTCTGCGCTGGCTGCACAAACTGTATCTTAAAGGGCGAACAGAAATGCAAGGATGCTGAATATATCAGGAAAATTGAAAAATCACTTTTGGAAGCGGACTTGATTGTGATGACATCGCCTGCATATGTCTTTCATGCGACCGGTGCAATGAAAGCGTTACTTGACCATTTTGCCTATCGTTGGATACCGCACCGTCCTGCTCCTGAAATGTTTGGAAAACGAGCTGTCATCATAACACAATGCTTGGGCAGCGGAGCAAAATCTGCGGCAAAAGATATGAAGCACAGCTTATCGTGGTGGGGCATTTCCAAAATCGAGATATTTACCGGTGCATTGATGAGCGATATCGTCTGGGAAAAATTGCCGCAAAAGAAACAAGCCGAGCTTGCGGGAAAGCTTCAAAAGCTGTCTCGGAAGTTTGCTCATATAGATTATACAAAGCCCGCACATACAAATTTGATTACGAAATTTAAGTTTTTCTTCTGCCGTATGATGCAGAAATCCATACATAGATCAGATCCCGAATACCTTGACGGAAAGTATTGGGCGGAGCAAGGCTGGCTTGCCGACAGCAGACCGTGGAAATAGTTTGTATTGTATGGGAAAATACTTCTGCAACCGCAGGTTGACACATTTCAAACCGCCGTTTGGTGGTATGCAACCTTTGAAAAGAGTATCCTATACATAGAAATAGGGCGATTGCACTACAGTATCAAACGGAGGTAAATGATTATGATTTTAGCGGATAAGATTATTCGATTGAGAAAAAGAAATGGCTGGTCTCAGGAAGAACTGGCTGCAAAAATGAATGTGTCCCGTCAGGCGGTATCCAAATGGGAGGCTGCACAGACTACACCGGATTTAGAAAAAATTCTTCAGCTTGGAAATTTGTTCGGCGTGACGACCGATTATCTTCTCAAGGACGAAATGGAAGATGAGGAGTTCACAGATGAAACAGATATACCTGTGAAACGGATTACTTTGTCACAGGCAGATCATTTTTTGAAATGGAGAAAGTCTGCGTCCGTAAAAATTGCCGTAGCAACTTTTCTTTGCGTTATTGCGGTAATCCCTCTTTTGCTTTTGGGAGCTGTGTCCGAGGTTGCTCTCTCCATATCTGAAAATGTCGCCGGAGGGATCGGGCTTGTTTCTCTGTTCGTTTTTGTTGCTGTTGCAGTTGCGATCTTTCTGCACTGCGGCTTTAAAAATGCACCCTATGACTTCATTGATAAAGAACCTTTTGAAACAGAATATGGCGTAACGGGAATGGTTAAAGAAAGACAAAAAGAATATAGACCTGTCTATGTAAGGAGCAATATGATTGCAACCGGTATCTGTATTCTATCCCCCGTTCCTCTGCTGGTCGGTGCGTTTGCCGAAAACGAATTTTTAATCGTTATCATGCTGGCAATTACTTTGCTGCTCGCCGGAATCGGAGCAGGAATATTTATCATAGCCGGCGTTCGATGGGCGAGTATGCAGAAGTTGCTGAAAGAGGGTGAATATACACCCCAAGAGATAAGGAAAAGCTACATTAAGGAAACGATTGCAACAGCGTACTGGCTGTCAGCAACAGCTATATACCTTGCCTGGAGCTTTTTAACAAACGCATGGGAGACTACCTGGATTGTGTGGCCGGTGGCAGGGGTCTTGTTTGCAGGTGTTATGGCGATCTGCCGTTTATTCACAGACAAGAAAGATTGATAAAATCCTATCGCATTTTAAGGGCAGAAGTGATATTAACACGCTTAAGACGAAGAATGACAACTGCAAATAACGCAATGTAACGCATACAACTGTAAAATTGTGGCGGGTAGGGATAAACTCCTTACCCGTTTTTTGCTCTCTTAAACGCTTAAACAGGGCGTTTTGACACCCAAAAGCGTTACATATTCCGTTTCACTGTTATAGCTGCTTGACAAAAAGCAGCTATTTCTATATAATAAGAAACAGATGTTGCGTAATAAATGTTGCCTTAAGGAGATGAACAAATGCCCCCGAAATTTAAGTTTACAAGAGATGAAATAACTAATGCCGCTTTGAATGTAACACGGAAGAATGGAATATCTGGATTGACCGCAAGAGCGTTGGCTGCGGAGCTTGGATGCTCTGTCAAACCGATTTTCGGACTGTTCAAAAATATGGAGGAAGTCGGGCAGGAGGTTTTTATAGCTTCTGACCTGCTGTATCAGAATTATTTGCGTGAAGATATGGCTAAGGGAAAATATCCCCCCTATAAGGCAAGCGGCATGGCATATATCCGCTTTGCCAAAGAAGAAAGGGAGCTTTTCAAGCTGCTTTTTATGCGTGACCGAAGCCGTGAAAAAATAGAAGAAAACAAAGAAGAAATCAGACCCCTTATGCAGTTAATACAGCAAAATTTAGGGATTAGTGAAGATGAAGCATATTTGTTTCATCTGGAAATGTGGCTCTATGTTCACGGTATTGCTACGATGATAGCCACTTCCTATCTTGATTGGGACGATGAATTTATCAGCAGAGTGCTTACCGATGCTTATATGGGACTTAAATACCGCTATACGGAGGGAAAAGACAATGCAGGCAATTAAAACTGTTCAGCTTACAAAAAAATATAAGGATGTAACCGCCGTAGACGGCCTTGATTTGACGGCCCGGCAAGGCGAATTATTTGCTCTGCTTGGCGTAAATGGGGCAGGAAAAACGACCACAATTAAAATGCTTACTTGCTTGACAAAGCCCGACAGCGGCAACGCCTTTGTGAACGGCAACAGTATTGTTACTGATGTGGCTGCGGTGAAAAGTATCATAGGCGTATCTCCGCAGGAGACAGCCGTTGCCCCAAATTTAAGTGTAAGGGAAAACCTTGAGCTGATGTGCGGTGTTCACGGTTTTACAAAAGAGAAGATGCATGCTAAAACCAAGGAGCTTTCCGAACAATTTGATTTAACCGCTATTTTGAGCAAAAGGGCAGATAAATTATCGGGCGGTTGGCAACGCAGGTTAAGCATTGCAATGGCTCTTATCAGCGAGCCGCAGATACTTTTTCTTGACGAACCGACATTAGGGCTTGATGTTCTGGCACGAAGCGACTTATGGGATACCATTCGTACACTTAAAGGGAAAACAACCATTATCTTGACCACGCACTATATGGAGGAAGCGGAAGCTCTTGCAGACCGTATCGGTATTATGAAGGACGGCAAGCTGCTTGCGCTCGGAACAGCGGAGGCATTGAAAGCAAAGGCGGGAACGGAAAAATTCGAGGACGCTTTTGTTGCTATTGTAAAAGGGAGTAAAAAATTATGAGATTGCTTGCATTTTCGGGTAGAACGGCAAAAGAAATACTGCGTGACCCGCTTAACCTGTTTTTTGGCTTAGGCTTTCCTCTTGTCCTTATCGGTTTGCTTACTGCAATACAGGCAAATATTCCTGTGCCGATGTTTGAGCTTGACAATCTAACCCCCGGCATAACGGTATTTGGATTATCCTTTATGACTTTGTTTGCCGCTGTCCTTATTTCAAAGGATAGAGAAAGTGCATTGCTGCAAAGGCTTTATACTACTCCGCTTACCGCTTCGGATTTTATTTTCGGCTATACCCTGCCAATTTTACCGATTGCAGTAGCACAGGGGGTTATTTGCTACATAGCGGCGGCTCTGCTCGGCTTGAAGCTGACAATCACTGTTTTATATGCCTTGCTGTTTCTCATTCCCGTAGCATTGTTTTATATTGCTTTGGGGCTTATCTGCGGAAGCGTTTTTAATTCAAAGCAGGTCGGCGGTATCTGTGGAGCGTTACTTACCAATTTGTCCGCTTGGATGTCGGGGATTTGGTTTGATGTAGACCTTGTAGGCGGCGTATTTAAGAAAATCGCAAATGCTTTGCCTTTCATCCATGCTGTTGAATTGGAACGGGCTGTCTTTAGTGCGGATTATTCGGGTATCCTGCCGCACCTTTGGTGGGTGCTCGGTTATACCATTGTGGCTGTTGCAGGGGCTGTGCTTTTATTTTTGCGGCAGATGAAAAAACAATAATAGTAGCCGACAAAGGAGGGCGGTACAATGACAATAAAATTATTTTGCAATGCAATCATAAAATTTGTGCTTGGAATTATTCTTGTAGGGCTACTTCTGTTTCTGCCTGCGGGAACAGTGCAATATCCCAACGGTTGGTTGCTTATGGGAGTTTTGTTTGTTCCTATGTTTGTCGCCGGTATTGTGATGATGTTCAAAAACCCCCAATTATTAAGTAAGCGTCTTAACGCTAAGGAACAGCAAAGCGAGCAAAGTCTTGTAATAAAACTTAGCGGCTTGATGTTTGTTGTTGGCTTTGTATTGGCAGGGCTTGATTTTCGTTTTGGCTGGCTGTCGCTTCCTAAAACAGTGCCTTACATAGCGGCTGCTATATTTTTGATTGCGTATTTGCTTTATGCAGAAGTCTTACGGGAAAATACATATCTCTCCAGAACGATTGAGGTGCAGGAAAATCAAAAGGTAATTGATACAGGACTTTACGGTATTGTCAGACATCCAATGTATAGTGTAACAATTATTCTTTTCCTTACAATGCCGTTGATGCTTGGATCAATACTCTCTTTCGTTGTGTTTCTCTTTTATCCTCTGATTATCGCAAAAAGAATAAAAAACGAAGAACAGGTACTTGAAACCGAACTTGACGGATATGCAGATTATAAAAAGAAAGTTAAATACAGGTTAATACCTTATATTTGGTAGTCTTAAATTATATTATTTAGAAAAAGGTAACAGGGATTAAATTGCTATCAGCTAAGATGCAGAGCTGGAGAACTGAGTATTAAATTTAAAAACGGAAATTTTAAAACCGTCTCATTGCATAGGTTTTTTCATTGACTTATACTTGTGTACAGGAGGTGCTTACAATGGCAAATGAAGATAAAAAAGATTTTAATGCGATGCTGCATGATAGTAAGGATATGCCCAAATTTCAGACGATCACAGATGAAAAAAGCATAGAGAAGTATGGCGGAAACAAAATGTATTTTGCGCCGCCGATTGATTATGATAAGGTTATGCGTCTTGTGCCGTATGGAAAACTGCTTACTGTTGGTGCGATAAGAGAATATTTTGCAAATGAAAATGGAGCCGATTTTACAGAGCCGATTACAGCAGGAATATTTGTTTCGATTGTTGCGTGGGCGAGCTATCAGCGTTCCAAGGATGTAACACCTTATTGGCGCACCTTAAAGGCGAATGGGGAATTAAACGCCAAATATCCCGGCGGCATAGAAGCTCAGAAAGAAAAGTTGGAAGCGGAAGGACATACGATTGTCCAAAAAGGCAGGAAAAATATCAGATACTATGTTAAAGACTATGAAAGAGCTCTATTTGTGTTATAGATGTTTTTGGGAAACGATTTTAATATCTTGATTTTCTAAACAAAATCGCTTATAATGTGAGCCAGAACATATTGTTATTATCCGCAGTTTCAGAGCCAGTGTTATCAACCCCGATAACAAACTGATAACATTAGCCCATATAGGCAGGATAATATGGATACATCAAATATTCAAAAGCACCACGAATACGACAGAGAATAATCTCTAAACAAAATTGATTAGGCTTTGTCGAGTGGGAATAAGAGCCATAAGTCTTGGAATCCGCTAAACAAGCGGGTTCCGAGACTTTTTCTTTTGCTCTGCTACTAATTTGCTACTAATAGCAACTACTCTTTTTCTATCGTTTTCAGTTGGTTGTCATTAACTTTAATAGCAAGAAACCCTGATGACTGCTGGATTTCTTTTATATGATCTTTCTTTGTGGCATCTGGATGATTTTCCCGGATGCGGTATTTGGTGGTACTAACGCAGGTCCAAACTGAGGTCGGATTGTTACATCTGAGCCGTTGTCTTGAGTCTGAGGAACTTCACATGTGATACCTGCTGCTTCAAGCAGAGGGTTATCAGATGGTGGTTCAGGTGTTGGCGAATCTGTCGCCTGCAATGATTCCAGACTATGCACAAGCTCCTGCTGTTTATGTGGAAACAGATGAGAGTATGTGTTAAGTGTTGTGGATACTTTCTCGTGTCCGAGCCTGTCTGCTAACATCAAGGCATCACAGCCCTGATTAATAAGTAAGCTGGCGTGCGAATGCCTGATATCGTGGATTCGTATCTTTTTTACACCTGTGTTTTTGCAACCTCTTAACATCTCATGTGAGAGATATGATTTTGTTACCGGGAACAGCCTTTCGTCTGCATCAAGCATATATCTTGACTGGATATAGTCTGATAGTTCCTGGCAGAGAAAATCCGGAATCGGAATCTTTCGCTTGCTTTTTCTTGTCTTAGGTGATGTAAATACATCTTTTCCACCTATCCGCTGATATGTTCTGTTGATGGATATTATCTTGTTATCAAGGTCAATATCAGCAGGTGAGAGAGCAAGTAATTCACCTTCTCGCATACCAGTCCAGTACAGGACTTCAAAGCATATATACGATAGCGGCTTGTCTTTTACGCCCTCACGGAAAGCAATATATTCATCGTAAGTCCAGTAATCCATTTCCTCAGCCTTTGCTTTTCCAATGGTACCTGCCTTGCCGCAGGGATTGGTGTTGAGATCATAGAAGCGCTTGGCGTAATTGATGATGCTGTTAAGCTCCGTGTTAATCTTCTTCAGATAGGTCTGGGAGTAATTATTCGGCGAACTCATAAGCTTCGCCTGCCATCTTCGTACATCAGAGGCTTTGATTTCATTAATCGGCTTGCTACCGAAGAATGGAAGAATATGCGTCTGTAGTACCGTCTTTTTTGTCAGAAGAGTTGACTGCTTAAGTCTTCCAGCCATATCTTCCATATAAATTTCATAGAGGTTTTGAAATGTCATGTCAGGATTGGCAGACTGCTGTTCCAAAAAGTCCCTTTCAAATCCTAAAGCTTCCTTTTTGGTGGCGAAGCCTCTTTTCCACTTCTGTTTCTTGATTCCCTGCCAGTTCGTGTAATAGAACTTGGCGAACCATTTACCAGTTTTTTCATCTTTGTAAGCTGGCATAAATATCATCTCCTTTTTGTAAAATTGTTGTGCAATCATCAAAAGGCTATGATATAATCTACTTGTTCAGGGTGATTATAAAGCCTTCGGGTCAATCACTTACATAGCTTCGGTCATTCCTTTTGCGAGAAGGAGTGTGCCGGAGCTTTTTCTTTACTAAAGGTGTAAGCCTGCAATTATTCAGTTTTTGAATCAGCTTCATTATCCAGTCGGGAATCCTTATAATATGCCAACATATCTGATTTCCATGAATCAAACTTTTCTTTTGAAAGCTTTCCTGTCTGAAGCATATTCTTCTTTGCTATCCAGTTTTCCATAAAGAGACAGAAGTCTGCATCATATTTTCCATCGCCTTTGCCATTAACCTTAATCCCAGCGGTCCATTCAGTATTTTCCGGGGGTTTGGTATTGGTCAGCTCAAATGAAAAGTCAGTAAGTTCAGTTATGGCAAAGAGAGCATTGATTACATCTGACATAGTGTGGAATTCATATGCCGGGTACTCAGTGGCCGTATTATCTTTGGGAATATTATTATCTTCTGGAGATAAAAGTTCCTGCCATGGAACATTTAATTCATTTGCAATCTGTTTTAAAACATCTATCTTCATTAGTATTTCACCAGACTCATATTTCTGGATAGTGCGTTCTGATTTACCAAGATGCTGTGCAAACTCTTTTTGAGTAATCTTCTGTGCTCTGCGCTGTTTCTGTATTGCCTTCCCGATTTCTTCTGGAGAAGACATAGTGATTTTAATGGAATGAGAATTAGTCATTCTGTTCACCTTCCTTTACATGAAATAGTCCGTTGTAAAGATACGTATTAGGTTGATATTAAATGAAATACGTATCAGTAAGTGACTTGTTTATGATTGTACGATTACTTTATCATAAATAAAAACGAATTGCAAGTGCGTAATCGTAAAAAGTTCTATTGACAAATTTTGAAAAGGATATTAAGATAAACACGAATTAAAAATACGGAATAAATAAAGAACAGGATAGCTGCTTTGTGAAAACACGTATTTAAAATAACAATTTATGAAAGGAGGAGCTGCATGAAGGGTATAAAGGAAGCATTCATAGATGCAGGCGAGATAAGCCGGATGCTTGGTATCGGGATGACAAAGGCATATGCAATTATAAAGGAATATAATGCAGAGCTTGAGGCAAAAGGTTATTTCACCATGCGGGGCAAATGTCCAAGGAAGTACTTTGAACAGAAAATCTATGGTTACGAAGATTATTACAATCCGGATTATGAGCCGCAGCGTAATCGGATCAAGGTTGCAGAAGAAATGGATTATGAAGCGGCAGTAGGGGATTCTGTGATAAGTGAACAGGATGAAGTGGATATACCGCCTGAAACAAATGAGATGCCGGAAGCGGATATAGATGTAGCAGAAAATGTGATATCGGATGCGAATGAAATGGCAAAAGAGATAACTGAATAGGTGAATCCGGCAAGTGGGGGCGAAAAGTGCCGCCAAAACATGAATATGGGGGCAAAAAGCGCCCCCAAAACCACAAAGTGGGGGCAGAAAGCGCCCCCGCACAAATCAGAGCTGAAAAAAGTGTGGGGGCAAAAAGTGCCACCATATCAGTAATTGTGGTGGTACATTAACCACCACATATTATATACAGGGTGCAGGTGCTCCTGCCAAGACGAAAAATTATGTAAACGCTGATGGCGTTTATATTTTTTCGGGAAAAGGTCCGACCTTTTCCGCATCTTGCAAAACCTATAAGCAGAACTTTTGGAAAGGATGAAAAAAGCAATGGTACAGATAAAAAGAGATTGGTTTGATACAGCATTGAAGAATTACGAAAGGGGAGAAACGTATGGCAGATGGAAAGCGAAGATACAAGTTTGACAGGAAAGATCATAAGGTATCTGTGAAGCTGTCGGAGAAAGATATGGATATTCTAAAAGCGGCACTTAACCGGACGGGAATGACAGCAAGTGCATATATAAGAGAATTGATCCGGACGGGCGGCAACATAGATACAAGTTATCCTGAGGACAGGGCAAAAGCAATCCGTATCATAGCAGGTATTGCAAATAATATTAATCAGACGGTAAAGCTTGGCAATTCACAGGAGAGATTGTATTACAGCGATATTGATAAATTGCAGAACAGTCTGGATGATGTAAAGAAAACATTCGGGGAGGTGCTGGAAGTATGGCGATTACAAAGATCTTAAATATACAGGAGTCAGATGGCAGAAATCCGGCATCACACCTGAAGAATGCTTTGGAATATATACAGAATCCGGATAAGACAGAAGAATGTGTACTGGTGGGCAGTATCAACTGCCTGCCGGATACGGCATTTGAGCAGATGGAGGAGACGAAGAATATATTTCATAAGACAGGTAAAAGGCAGGGCTATCATGCGATCATATCATTTTCACCGGAAGAAAAAGTGACGGCAGAGCAGGCAATGTATGTGCTGGAGCACTTTGCAAAGGATGTGCTTGGTGATGATTATGAGGCGGTGTATGCAGTTCATACTGACAGGGAACATATGCATGGGCATCTGATCTGGAATAGTGTGAGTATGACAACCGGCAAGAAGTATAATTCACCTAAAGGCAATTGGAAGAATCATCTGCAGCCAATTACAAATAAATATTGTGATGAGCTTGGACTTTCCATAATGCCGGCAGAGTATAGCAGAAATCCAAAGAATATCAGCAGGGACAAGTGGGAAAAGGAAATGTCCATGAAGGATATTATACTTCGTGATGCTAAGATGTGTGCGTATGCAGCCGGAAATGTAGAGCATTTTAAATATCTGATGAAAAGACTTGGATATGTATTCAAGAAAGATGCGTGGATGGAAGTGCAGGCACCGGGATTCCGATATTATCATAGTCTGGCAAAGATGGATGAAATGTTTGCAGAGGATAGGCTTAGACATCATGTAGATATGCCTTGGATGGCAAAGCCTTACTTTTATTCGTCGGATATAAGAGGATTGCATAGGGCGAAACTATCACCATACCAGAAACGATTTTATGCAAAGCTATATAGGCTGAGAATTGTAGAGCAGAAACGATTTGTGGTTGGTGGAGCAAAGTATACGGAAGAATTGAAAAGGTTTCATCAGTTACAGGACGAATATCTGTTACTTGTGAATAATGACATCAAAGATATTGTGGAGCTTGTGAATTTCAGAAATAAGCAGGAAGAAAAAATCCGGCAGATTGAGGACAGACAGCATGAAATATACAGAGAAAGCTCAAGCCGGAAACGGAAGATTAAGACAGAAGCACAATATAAGGATTATCAGATGTGGCATGTGGAAGTGCAGGAAGAACTGGACGAGCTTAAGCAGGAAAAAAAGAAGATAAAGAGACGGATACAGCTTGCTGATGGCATTATGAAAGAGGATTTGTATACGGCTTATTATACAGTCTCGGAGGATGAAGAGATTGTTGGTGATAAGGAAATTGAGATACCGGGGATGGAGAAGGATATGCTGGTTGAGAGAACAACGAAAGCGGTTGTTGAGTCGGAGAGAGATGTTGTTGTAATGAATCAGCCTGCTAATAGCCATAATAATGGAAATGGACAAGAGGAGCAAATTAATGTTGCCGGTAAACAACAGATAGATTTAGAAAGAACAGAAATGTCAAAGGTTCACAATCTGTCTGATGAGAATGTGACAAGAATGGACGAAAGTATAACTGATGTAACAGGTAAAAGTGAATTTGTGGAACCTGAAGAAAAAGAGCCTATAGATAAAGTTGGCTGGATTGTCAGGAGAATATCAGAGTTTGGTGGTTATGAAAATGTCAGTGATTCTGATAAGGCTGATATATTTGGATTCGATATTGCTGATATAAGTGGCAGCATAAGGTTGTTCTCGGATGCAATGAAAAGGCTGGGGATAAAGCTGGATGGTGATGAGCTTTATGAAGAGTTTCAGAAGATTTATGATGAGAGTGTTGATGGAGATGCTGGCAAAGATAAAGCAGAAGATAAGATGTGGAATAGGGGCAGAGGAAGATGATTCCTCTGCATATCCCCGATTCACTTTACGTATCTGAATTATATATTGCAAATCGGGAAACAATCGCAAGAAGTTGCGATTGTTATTGATGATGTAGTGATTCTGTGATATCATATAAAATATGGTACATGAAAACGGAGGTCAAAATGAAAGTATTGGTAATGAATTGTAGTCCTGTAAGAAATGGTGCAACGGCAGAAATTGTTAATATAGTTACTGATTGTCTGGAAAAGAAACATGATGTTAAAAACATATGTATTGATGATTATGATATAAAATTTTGCAAAGGATGTAGAAAATGTCATACTACAGCAAAATGCGTTCAAAAAGATGATGTTGATAGAATAATAGAACAATATGAATGGGCTGATATAGTTATATCTGTGTCTCCATCTTATTGGGCAGATATACCGGGACAATTTAAAGCTTTTATTGATAGATGTACTCCTTGGTGCAATACGCATGAACCACATGCAAAAATAAGTAGTGGTAAGAAGGGATATGTTATCGCATTAAGAACTGGACCTGGTATGAGGGAATGTGAGAGGCTTATTGCAAGCATAGAACATTTTTATGGACATATGGAAATAGAGTGTTGTGACAGGATGGGATTGTGCTCAGTGGAATATAAAGAAGATTTGGAATGTAAAAAAGAAGAGCTTGTGGAATTTTGTAGCAAGATAGATTAAATGAACTGATTAATGATGGTGGCAAGTGTTTTAGTAGGATTGGAGGAGTGACAGTGAAAATGAGTATTAGAGTAGCAATGTTGGAGGATGCACTACTAGTTGCGGAATTGGCAATTCAAATGTGGAAATCACATACTATTGAAGAATTGACACAGGAATTTTACGAATATATTAGTAAAGAGAATGGTACAATTTTTCTTGCTATGATAGATGGATGTGCGGTTGGATTTGCACAATGTGGATTAAGACGTGACTATGTAGAAGGTACAGATTCAAGTCCTGTGGGATATCTGGAGGGCATATTTGTGAAAGAAGAATATAGAAAAAGAGGAGTGGCAAGAGATATGTTAGAGGCATGCCAGAAGTGGGCAAAGGAGCAGGGCTGTGCAGAATTTGCCAGTGATTGTGAACTGGATAATGAAGATAGTCTGAAATTTCACATTAAAATGGGTTTTGTAGAAGCAAACAGAATTATTTGTTTTACAAAGAAATTGAAGGATTCTGTTATTGGTAGACAGGTAACCGTAACTGTTGACAGACCATTAGGTAGTTATAATCTAAATTATAAGGATATGGATTAATACACCAATCACAAAAGGAAGGATTAATACTAATGGAGGAATGGAAAAAGATACAGAAAACATATAAAATAAGAGAACTAATAGGCATAACTGGTATGATTATGTCTTTTGTAATAGGAGCAATTTGTGATTGGAATGTTCTTGTTCAAAGTAATATTTTAATTCCGATTGATGACATAGAAGCATTTTCATTGACTATTATACAAATACAGGCAACAGTCGGAACTTTGATATTTACAATTATTGCATTGATCACAGGTAATATTTCTGATTCTTATATAGGAGTATCAATAAGTGATTTCTATTTGAACTTAAAACCATGGAAATTAACGCAAAAAGTACTTATTGTTGTTTCATTGGGATTGTGTTTGGCAGGCGTGATATTTCATTCTCTAGGATTATACAATATTGTTTTTTATTTATTTATAGCGACATTAATTGCAATATTAATATCAATACTAGAGATGTACTCTGCCTTTAAGGGAAGAAATAAACAAAATCAAGAAATAGAAGCATATGTCAATTATATGTTAGAAAGCAATATAGAGTATGAGAAAAAATTAATCATATATCAGGATTTTGTTTTGGATTGGAAAAAGGTGGTTGATTTACAGGATAAACAAAGTTATGAAAAGTTCCTTGAAATTTTTGAAAAGTGTATGTCAGTGTTATGGGCTTATAGAACTGATGAAGCTTTAGCGTCTATAGAACAACAATGTTATAGCATATCATATTGCCTTTTGGGATCGGAGAAAAAAGCGTTAAAGGAAAAAGGTCTTGAATTTGTGCAGGAAGTATATGACGTATTATGGAGTTTTATTTATAATTGTATTGCAGAAAAAAGACCACTGTTAAATCAATACAAAAGTGAGTTTCCTCTTTTTACAGAAATTTGTAGTGAACTGATACGAAGTATTGATGAAATGAATGTTGAAGAGGTAGAAAAGAGACTTAAGTTTGATAACTTAGCTGATTCGGTATTAAGAGCTGCGATATGGCTTAGATACAACAAAGACAACGAGGTTTATGATAAAGAGGACGAAACAAAATTTAAAAAATATGAATATAATTATCAAAGTGAAATCAGTGAATTAAATTCATTTGCAAAATACATAGGATATTATTTGGAAAAACAGAATAATAAAAATAATATAATTAATCAGCGTGTTTGGGCAAACGTATTAAATAGATGGAGTCTTTTTTCTACCTATAACATTCCAGAAGAAAGAGCAGAAGACTTTTTAAAGGCTAAAGTTAATACCTACTTTTGCTATTGCTATGGAATGATAGTAAATGGACAAGAAAACATTGTAAAGATGGGCTTATATCTTAGTGGAATGAGGAACACTGTTAGATTAGACAATAAATATCAGGCTTTATTATATCTGGTTGTTCATTGTTATATCTATTATTTAGCTGTAAGAGAAAGCGATGATTGTGTTCCAGCGGATATTAGACAATCGGCATTAAATATCTGGGATGACAAAGCTGTGAAGGGGGCTTTTTTAGACTTCCTTAATATGTTGTCAGAAAACTCAGAATGGTTGAATTTAGATATTCTTGATCAAATGTATGGGATAATAGATAGATTTGAGTTGTTTCCTCAATATGGAGCGGCAAAATCTATGATTATTGAGCCTGTAACATCAGATTTTTATTTGTTTTTTATTCTATTTATGTCTCACGAATTTTTCTTGCCAGAGTTACTGGAAAGGAATATTGATGATATGCGAGCATTCAGATATGTTTCGGAGAAAAATGAAGATAAAACAAAAGGAATGCTTGGTAAATTATTTAGAATGATATTTATAGGTAATAAGTCTGAGGAACAAATAGATAAAGAAGTTGATTTGATGTATGACGACCTTGAAAAAATGGTTAAGAAAAAACAAAAGGAAAGATACATCAGATTAGCAAAAGAAGCACAAGAGAACTATGAATCAAGAATAAATGAGGAAGAGATATGTGAAAAAATTAAAGATGATACCATTAAGAACATAAAAGAAAAATTTGCTCCAATCCTAATTGAGAGTGATGAAAAAAATGGAATCGTAGATGTTAATTTATTAAACTTAATTGATTATACTAGCTCAATGGGAACCAAAAACAGTACGAATGGATATTATTCACATATGGATGGAATGTTCTTGTTTGGTATTGCAAGATTTTTATATCAAAGGGGAGTTGTTGAATTTAAAAAGAGATTTGACGATTTTGCTGATGATAAAGAATTTATGGAATACTTAGCAGCAAATAATTTTCATTTACTTCTTGGATCACAATATATTTTGAAAAATAGGGATTATAGAATTAGTGCTGAGTACAAAAGATTTTTGGAAGATTATGAGACAATATACACAACTGTTTTGCAAGATGGTATCGCGTTGAGAAGGAATTCTATACAGGTGTGCTTGCATGATATTAATGTCTCAATCCATTCTCCAAGTATAAAAGAAGAAAATGTAGAATATGACAGGGAAACAGGAAAATATTACTATCCTATTTTGAATGGACTTCCGATAGATTTTGATGAAGATGAACTTAGAGAATTCCTCTATAATAATCGCAAAGTTATAAACGTAACTGCAAAAATATCTATACAAGTAAATGAAAAGCCATGTGGAACTGTTTTCACTGGTAGAAAAAGAGGATAATATTTGTTAGATGTAGAGGAGTTATAGTGATATTGGAGGCGGATATGGTGATAGAAAATGCTATAAAATATGTAAAACAGATATTTGCAGATGATTGTAGTGGGCATGACTATCATCATACTATGAGGGTTTATCGTTTGGCTATGCAGATTGCAGAGCAAGAAAATGCGGATATGTTGATTGGGCAGTTAGCAGCCTTATTACACGATGTAGATGATGTTAAGCTTTCACCGGAAACACACGATACTAAGAAAAATGCAGTTAGATTTATGAAAAATAGTGGCGTAGATGATAAAGTTATAGCTTCTGTGTGTAAGATTATAGATGAAGTTTCTTTTGCAGGAACGGATTCAGTTGTACCAAGCACATTAGAAGGAAAATGTGTACAGGATGCGGACAGACTTGATGCTATAGGAGCTATTGGAATTGCAAGGACATTCGCATATGGTGGTAGTAAAGGAAGAAGAATACATGATCCGGATATAAAACCTATGACTAATATGAATAAGGCAGATTATAATCAGAACCATAATTCTACAAGTATTAATCACTTTTATGAAAAACTCCTGCTGCTTAAAGATATGATGAATACTGAGACTGCCAAGAAAATGGCTATGCATAGACAAGCTGTTATGAAGGAGTATCTTGTAGAGTTTATGGCAGAATGGGAAGGAGAAAAGTGATATGTTGGAAGTTAAATTTTATGATACGGTAGATGATTCACTATTGAAATTTGCAGTAATTATTTCGCAGAGCAATGGCAAATGGGTGTTTTGCAAACATAAGGAACGAGATACCTATGAGGCTCCGGGAGGTCATCGTGAAGTTGGAGAAGATATTTTGGAAACTGCTAAGAGAGAACTTCAGGAAGAAACAGGTGCCATACAGTTTAATATTAAGCCAATATGCGTTTATTCCGTCACGGGTAAGAATAGTGTAAATGAGAACGGTGAGGAAACATTTGGATTATTATGTTTTGCGGAGATAAGGGAATTTTCAGGTCAGCTGGATAGTGAGATGGAAAAGGTTGTACTTATGGATGAGTTGCCACAAAACTGGACATATCCGTTGATTCAGCCTAAATTGATTGAAAAGTATCTGCAGATAGAAAAGCAGTCTTATAGCCAGATACAGTTGTCAGCAAAACAGACTATAGAATACATAAAGAATACTATCAAGCCGGGAATGAATTTACTCG
>OCAI01000964.1_pt1 | contig 18952 bp, 19 predicted proteins | sample 1538271 | NCBI WGS metagenome assembly OCAI01 (sample SAMEA2580269, study PRJEB22360) | human gut metagenome | biome: human gut; feature: human-associated habitat; material: faeces | place: Denmark | collected 2008/2010 | reverse complement strand
AGTATAAAACCCGAATCCTGAAGTTTTCTATTTACACAAAATGGTGGACAGTGCCGAATATTTTATTCTCCCCAAAACACTATTCTTTATACATTTTACCTCTATTTGCACACTTTTTTATTCCACTTTGCTTTTGTCTTTCAGTTATGTAATTATCATTCACTGCGTTCCTTTACTCTTTGCCTTCAGCTAACCTCAAGAAATAAGAAAGGGATTCCCTATTCTTAATCAGACAGAACCCCTTTCAACATAAATAAACTAGACTTAACTATTCTATTCACCGAGTTTAACCGAAGTTTTGATACCCGACATTCCGTCTGCTCCATTAAACAGGATGAAAGCGGTAAATTCGATTTCAAGATAGATGGGGTTTCACACGTGAACTGGTTTGGAAAGAAAATGCATGAGTTCAGAGAAGCCATCGGAATACCGAAGCAGAGACAGAATAGAGGTATAAAACTATAAATCAAAGGAACAGCCGTAATGATCTGCCTGTATTGTGTGGATTATCACGGCTTTTTTATACTTTTGTAAATGGATTGAGACAACTCTGTCCAAAGACATACGAAAAAAGAAGAAGCGTTATGCTTATCTTGTACTTGAAAACGTAGGAAATTTTCAATTAGATGCAAGGATAGCATAGTGGTTCTCACGCATATAGCGTGGGCTGCTATTGTTACATCTATGGTTTCCTACGACCTTCAAGTAAAGAATGTGGCATACAGTTCCACGCATTCTTTATAGATTAAAATCTTTTGGGGACTAGAGATTAAAATGTACAATGTATGAACACAATTAAAAAATGGTTATTAATTATTTGTACCATTCTATTAGTGAATGGATGTGCACCACTCCGAACGCCTATAATCGTAAGGAAAGCTCCTATTGAAATGTATAAATACGCATACATTTCCCCAACAAAGGAACTGACATCAAGTATAAGAGGTACATACGGAGGGCAGTACGGCATCTATGGCTCTTCAACCACCAAAAGTGTTAATCCAAGTGATGTAATAGCAGGAATACTAATAAAAGAGGGATATATTATATTACCCGAACTCAAACCCGAATTATCTAATGAAACTCTAATCGTCAATTATGGTGAGAGCGGTAGGCGTAATAGAGGTTTAGGTTATACAATAGAAGTAACTATACAGTTTAGCTCTGCAAAAACCAATGAAATGATATGTTCTTGTACAGCAGAGGGACAAGGCGAAACAGAAGCTGATGATATTCGTCAAGCCATTAGAAGAGCCTTAGCAAGTTTATTCCCTGAGAAATAACCCAATAATACGACAGATTATGAAAAAGCTTTTTGTATTACTTGCTTTTATGGTTATCGCTTCTACATCGTATGCTCAAATATATAAGATGTATAAGACTCAAAACTACCATAATCAACTTCGTTTAAACACGATGACAGGTGAAGTTCAACAAATTCAAGATGATGGTCAGTCTTGGGAAATTTGTAGTGCAAGAGAAGTTTTAGGAGATAGAGAAGGGCGATTTCGCCTTTATGAAACACAGAATATGTGGACTTTCATAATGCTTGATACATATATAGGTAAGAATTGGCAAGTTCAGTTTAGTGTCAAGGGTGAAGACTATATGTTTACTGCACCTATCAATATGTTTTCTCTTGCATATCCTGAAAAATCTTCAAATTGGGCTAATAGATTTCAGATGTTTGCTACTTAAAATATGTGGACATTTATATTGTTGGACTCATATAATGGGCGACTATGGCAAGTCCAATATAGCACACAAGATTTAGACAACCTATTTTGTATTCCTATCAATAAATACGAATTAGTAGAAAATAACGAAAGGTGTATATTCTCTATTCAGCCACTGACAAGTATGTATCAATACTATCTTATAAACGATAATACAGGTGATATGTGGAAATTTCAGTGGAGTACCAAAGGGGATGATTATAGATGGATTGAAAGATTCAGATAAATATTACTTCTTAATATGCAGCCATTGTTTATTTTGATAATTTGTATAATTGCTATTTCGGTTATTGTGATAGCAATGGTACGAACGCGCCTAAAAAACAAGTCCAAAGAACTTTCTGAAAAATTAAGCCATATATTTTCATATAAAGATAAATCAAATTATGAGCAAGCTAAAGAAAGATTGTCAGCACTCAATGATGCTGTATTTGTTGATATTCCGACTGACCTAAGCAATAAATTTCATGGCAAGATAATATCAGCAACGCAAGAAATAGACTTCACAAATCATTATAAATCATATTCTCAAGAAGCACATTCACTTGCCAAGAAACTTGAAGCATTCCATATTACCCCATCTGAAACAATTTCAAAACTAATCCGTGATTTTGGGAACATCAATAGGCTTGTCAAACTACATAATGAAACAGTTATAAATCATATACTTGATACACATAAAGAGTTTTTTGACCATTGTCTGAAATATCCATTAGATAAGCAACAAAGGCGTTCCATTGTTTCGGAAGAAGATAACTGTCTTGTTGTTAGTAGCGCAGGTAGCGGTAAGACTTCATCTATTGTGGGGAAAGTCAAATATCTTACGGAAATTAAAGGTATTGCCCCTCAAAGAATATTGCTTATCAGCTATACTAATAAAGCCGCTGCTGAACTAACTGAAAGAATGGAAACAAACGGATTAAAAGGTTATACCTTTCATAAATTAGCACTTGATATAATCGGAAAAGAGACTGGTATAAAACCATCTATTTGTGATAACACAGATGCCTTATTTGTCGAAATATATCATAACCTGTTAAAAGACGCCGCCTTTAAGAAAAGCGTTGTAGAATATTTCATAGACTACTCGACCAACGAAGCCGATTGGGAAAAACGTAAGAGTGAAAGACGAGAGCAATTATCAGAGTTAAAGAACGTACAACTGAAAGCGATGTTCCCTGACATGGACGGCAAAACAATATATGTTAGGAGTGAACAGGAGCAAAAGATATGTTTTGTACTGTCTTCGCTTGGTGTGAAATTCAGATATGAAGAAGCGTATGAACATCAATTGGCGGATGAAATGCACTCTCAATATCGTCCCGATTTTTCGATATACTTTGACAAAGAGGGAGAGACTAAACGCATCTACTTGGAACATTTTGGAATTGATGACCATAGTCTTGTTCCTGCTTGGTTTGCAAAAGATAAAAATATCACATACGAAGAAGCCAATCAAAAATATAATGACGGGATAACTTGGAAAAAAGCAGCTCACGAGAAATTTGGAACACAGCTATTAGTAACATCAAGTGCAAATTTCCATTATTCAGATATAAGGGATAAACTTAGAACGCTATTAAGTAATGCAGGCGTACCCATTAAAGAAAAAACAGATGAAGAGTTATATGATTTAGTCCTACCCAAAGGCAGCAAACAAGAAAAAGCATTCATAAGGCTTGTTGTTACTTTCGCCACATTGGTCAAGTCAAGCTGTAAATCTTTTAATGAGGTTTTAAAACAAGTATACAATGCCAATGATGAACGAAGTGCTTTTATTATAAAGAATATATTTCAACCTGTTTACGAGCGTTATATACAAAAGCTAAGTGAGAGTAAACAAATAGATTTTACAGATGCTATTCTTCAAGCCACAGAAATATGTCGTACTTCACACCCTATTGAATATGACTATATTATTGTGGATGAGTTTCAGGATATATCAGTTGACCGTTATAATTTCTTAAAAGTATTACGAGAGGGAAATCATCCTGCAAAGCTGTATTGCGTAGGTGATGATTGGCAATCCATATATCGTTTTTCGGGAAGTGATATGGCACTTTTTAATCAATTTCCCGAATACTTTGGTGCAACTGAGATAAACAAAATTGAGACTACATACAGATTTGGAGAGCCTTTGGTTGCCTTATCATCTCAGTTTATACAACGCAATAAAGCCCAAATACAAAAGAATATTCGTTCTTTCAATTCTGAAATGAAAACTGAATTAGAGTTCCATCCATACGAAAGACGTGATTATTGCAACACAATAAGACAACTGATAGCTTCTATTCCATCAGACAAATCCGTGTTCTTATTGGGACGCTATTCTTTTGATGATTATTATCTATCATTTATGTATCAATCCATTAAAGAGGGTAATAGGTTCTATTATGTGATAGGAGGACGAAAAATCGAATTCTTGACAGTACACAAATCTAAAGGGCTTGAAGCAGATTATGTGATTTTGCTGCAATGCAATAAAGACACTTACGGTTTCCCCTCACTTGTAAGCGATGACCCGGTACTCAGCTATGTACTTACTAAAAGTGACCAATTCCCATTCGGAGAAGAACGTAGATTATTCTACGTTGCAATAACAAGGGCTAAAATGAAAACACTTGTATTATATGACAGGCGTTTTCCCTCTGTATTTGTAGATGAGTTTTTACATCCCGAAAAAATCTCAGAGGAAAGCTATGAAAAACATCCTAACGCCAATAAGCGATGGACGAGAAAAGCAGACCAATTTCTATTGAAATTACATAGTGAGGGCAAAAGCATTAAGTACATTGCAACCAAAATGGGCAGAAGCCAAACTTCAATCATAATGCGATTAAACAAATTAAATCAATAGTCATATTTTTCCTTTGACACGCATTGTAGGTATTGGATTATTTTTGCTAACTTTGCGACTGAAAAGATTTGCTTGAAAAGCAAATCAGGGCAAAACGTTGCAGATGGCACAGTTGCCAAGTCATTACCTCAAAAACGGGTAATTCTCCCAAAGTCCTTTGTATAAGACATTAAGAAAAGTCTTCCAGAATTACTTCAAATAATTGATTGGGAACTATTTTATTCAGAATTTTCTAGAGAATCCATACATATCACAGAAAAATAAAAGCGACAAGAATCCGCCGACTCCCATCGCTTCACAACAACACAGACTTCTTCTTTTCACAAAGAAATCGGTCTTATCAAAAACCTTCATATAAGATATAAAAGTACGCTTCCGGTCATACGGGAAAGAGAAAGACTATGCCCCCATATGCCACAGAACGACATACAAATGTAAAAAACATATTTTTAGTAAACAAGAAATACGGAGAACAAAAACATCGGTTCACATCAATCATCAGCAACACTTTGAAATATGACAAGTAATCATTTGCATATTATCAGGAGATTGTGTAATTTCGGGGTGTAATCTTTAATCACTCACCTTTGCATAATAAATAAAGCGATGAAAGTTCTTCAGGGAAAACTCACACCGCTTTGACATTTAAAGTACTAGTCTAATAATTATAATTGCCTTTTCACAAAGACTTGAATACGACATATGTTTAAACAAATAAATAATGGTACAATAGTATTGCAAAAATACGAAACTCTTTGGATTAAGAGAATACAAAAACGAAAAATTAAAGTGGGACGAAAAAAGGACTTCATAACCCTCCTCTGAGGCAGAAGCCCTTCAAGTTTTCTAAACTATTCTATTTACTTGGAGAGAGTTTCACAACTCCTAAAAAATCAAACTATACAAAATTAAACAGAAAATCATTAACCGTCAAATTCATAACCAAGATTTTTGAGAAATTTTGTTTGTATGATTGAAATGTATGTGGGACAGCATTAAGTGGGACAGCATTAAGTGGGACAAAGAAAAAATCTCATCTATGTCACCTGATAAAAACAAAAAAATATTTTTTTGTATTCTCCATCAAAATAACTCTGGTGGGACGGGACAACAGCTTCATTACACAATTGACTATTTGAATTATTGAGGGATTATACCGGCAAATTCTTATTATTCTACCACCCCATAAATATAAAAAGGACCTCCATACTCCGCTAAGATAGAAGTCCTTTCTTAACAAAACAAAATTTGACATGTTACTATTTCGGAATTTCGCAACTCTAATTATAGAATGAAAAACTTCCCAAAGTTACGCAGAAAATAAATAATCGACAACTTCAAGCTAGAGATTTTATTTATCTGAAGATTCCTAAGTTTTCCTTGAGTTATTCACTGTCCCTTTGTCCCAGAACTAACAATCCCACTGTCCCGGATATCACATTTTTCAGTATTTTAGGCATGAAATTTATATAAAATACCCTCCAAAATTATGTTTTTTATCATTCGTAAACAAGCATAATTACAGACATGATATAGTAAGTATTTGTATAGTTACAAACATTATCAATAGATTACACACAAACATCTATTTCGTATTATTTACATCACATGGGTAAAGTTCCAAAATGTACATATTTTCTGGGACACCTTCCCGGGACAGACGGATAAAAAGAGATTCAGGGTTAGCCCGACCATTTCTTTTCCTTCAAAAAAATATCTGTTTTGCCGTTCAAATCCCTCGAAAGCTTGATATATGTATGAAAACATATATAATATTGTCAAGTAAGAACGATAGCTCTATACTAGACCGTCAGGTAAGGGATTGTCCTGATGTCAGCGAAAAAACAGTTCCACAGAGAATACCCAGAAGATACAAAGAGGATATCAAGAGATTACAAGAAAAATACGATCTGCATGAAGGGCTGGTCATTAATGTGTCCCTCAAAGAATTCAGGGGCATATGTGAAAGGGATTATCCAAAGATCGAAGCCTACCTGGGATTAAAGAAATACCTGTTGCGTACTTTCGGAGTAACCCTGAATATCTACTCGCAAAAGACTAAGGGTGGTTCGGATAAAACGACAGATAAACCATAAATTTTGTATAACCGGAGTTAGCTGGAGGCTAAGAGTAAAGGAACGTAGTGTAGTGATATACATAACTCCCCGGAGGGAGATAAAGTGTTATAAAAAAGTTTGCAAATCGTGTACATTTTATAATAGAAGTACATTTTTTGTAGTATATTTTATAACATCTACATTATCCTACCGGTTATGTATTACATACTCTCTACTATCGTATGCTCTCTGTCTCTGACTTACCCCATTAATCTTAAAATAACGATTATGCATAAAATCACATTAAAAAGATATTCTTGCCTTCAATGATAAACTGGGCGGATACATAACACTAAAATAATAGATACACAAATGGATACAATAGTTATTAAGAAATCGGAACTCATAGAACAGATCAGAGAGGATTTCAAACTTTGGGAAGAAATGTCACCGGATATTGACGAAGGCTATTTTGATGAAGAAGACGTACAGTCTTATCTGAATTTCCTGATAGAAAGATATCATGACGAATGGATTGTCATAGATGATATACAGGAAGGAGGTGATGTATGAAAGAGCTTTTTAATATAACCCCACATATCACTGGTGATGGATTTAGGATGCAACTCAGTACGGGCGTAATCGATGTCCCGGATGATAACGGAGGCTATATCATTTCCTCAGGTTGTGGTAGCGGTAAAACAGAGTCAATCAAGAGCCTGATCCGCCAGAAATATAACTCGGGGATTCTGTATTGTGTCGATACCCGTGACGAACTGGGTAAGATGTATGACTGGATTCTGGCTAACCTGGTGAACAGGGAATTGGGGTATGGTGATATATTGAGAGAAAGTGATGTTATGATCATATCCAGTGATAAGGAACGTTCATCCTTTCTGAATCAATACAGAGACAATCCCGAGATCCTTATGGAGAAAAAGATCATCCTGATCACACATGTACGTTTCTGGACTGACCTGATCAATTATTTCCTCATTTACCGTCCAAAGTCACCCGTAGATTCATTTGACGGAGATTTCAGGAAACTAATGATACGACCGGATCTTAGACGGTATATCCTGTTTGACGAGACTCCCACCTTTATCAGACCTTTCGTGGAATTCGATAAAACAATCCTGGGAGTATTCAGTAAAACCGATGATACGGGCAATATCATTTGTATGTCACCGGAAGAAATCGAAATTTATTACGACCATTTCATCAGGAATACCAGGAATGATCTTTTCAGCCAGTCTTACCGGATTAACCGTATTAAGCGTGACGTGGCATTAAACCTGATTCCGAAGTATTATGATTCATGGATGCTCTCCGACAGTGACAAGGCAGGCATCACATTCTATCCCGTTGACCTGTGTCCTCCGGGAGTGTACATAAATACGCATGTACTGATCTTCGAAGGTGCAGGGGATCTTTTGTTCAAGGACTCCAGGAACTTCAGGCTTCTTGATGTGGACCGGAAATATAATTGTGTGACTGAATTCCGGAAAATAGACTTCGGACTGTTCAGAAGGAATCTCAATCCCCGACGTTTTGACAAGTTTACCAGCCGTATCGCCATGCTTATAACCAAACCTACTCTGGTCGTATGCTGGAAGGATATCAACGGGGGTGATGACGGTCCGGGTAAATCAGAATATGCAGAACAGATCAGTGAGGCTTTACTGCTTAAGGGTGTCCCCAAGGAACTGTTCACTGTTACCTATTATGGTTCTTCGGATAACAAGAGTACCAATAATTACCGGGATATAGACCAGATTGTGATGTGCGGTGACTGGACCTTGCCCAATATAGAATCAGCCAGAATACGTCGGGCTTATGGAACCACTACCGATACACAGAATCAGAAAGACTGGTTCTTCAGTCAGCTAATCACAAGAATAGGCATAAGAAAACACGACGGTGGTACTTATACGGTATATTATACGGATGACTTCAAGTATGATTTCATAGGTAGGATGTATGCGTACTTCAATGAGAACAGGGTAATCAGTTCGTCATACAGCCGGGAATTATGTGACTGGAAAAACAGGCTAGATAACATGAATATCCGCAGTAATCTTAAAAATGAGATTGTACTATTGGCAATGGATGATGAGGATATGAGAAATGCTATCGGTATGGATCGGGAATACACTAAAGAAGTCAGTTTTGATTATCTGGAGGCTTTGGGGATAAAGAGATGCGTAAGAGCAAGAAGCAGATATAAAAATCTAACCGATATCCTGGCTAAAATAAAGATATTCGTAACGATAAAATAGGAAGGTTGCCAAGTTTGTCACTTATTTGTATTGTAACCTGATATAAACAGTAAATGGGCTACTTACTTTTTTTCGATGGGCTAGTTAAATTATATAAGGAGTAAAAAAAAGTAAGTAGATGGTTGATAAATAAAAATGATAGATAGAAATGAATAACATTATAAGTTACCCCCTATTTTTCAATGGGCTAGTTAAATTATATAAGGATCAAAAAAAAGTAAGTAGATAGTTGGTAAATAGAAATGGTAGATAGAAATGAATAACATTGTAAGTTACCCCCTATTTTTCGATAAACTAGTTAAATTATATAAGAAGTAAAAAAAAAGGGGGTAGATAAATAATGATAGAATAAGTGAATGATATAGTATAAAGAGAGAAGACATGCTACGCTGTCTCTCCGAGTGATACAGAGAAAAACTTAAAACATTTTATCTCTCCCTTCTCTATCACTAAGGAAAGAGCACGAAGTGGTCTCTCTCTTGTTTATTCAATTATTTATCCACATTACTTTTATTCCAGTCTATTACCATAAATACTGAACATAGCACCTCCAATGAAAAAGAGTGATTATGTGTAGAGAGAATGACAACAATAAAAATCCAAAATATGATGATTAACAAAACAGTCAGTTACTACAATAATGCAGATGATTCCAAGAGTAAAAGATTCTATAACCTTGATTATGTCCTGGGGATGATTAGAGACGATCAGGAACTGTTCCAGCAAACGGTAAGACTTAGATCTATGCCGACAGAAGAAGAATACAAGCAGGCGAAGAAGTTGTTACCAATGATTGCTCCCTCGGGTGTATTTGATTACCGAAATGATGATCCGGAAAATCTCAAGGAGTATTCCAATGTGTTGGTTCTGGATTTTGACCATTTCCAAAGCCACTTTGATGCCGAGGATTTCAAAAGAAACCTAATTGATAATGCAGACCGTCTTTATATCTATGCACTTTGGTTTTCACCGAGTGGATCAGGAGTAAAAGTGGTAATGCTCCATAATAACACAACCCCTATGTATCATAATGAACTCTTCAGATGTATTAGAGAACAACTCTATGCAGGAGTAGTGCAGTTTGATGATAAATGCGGTAATCTTAGCCGGACATTTTTCTTAAGTTCGGATCCGGAGATCTATATCAATCCGCAACGGGATTCTCTTACCCCTTATCATTTTGAGCATTCTCCGTCAGTGAGAGTAACTCCCATGAAAAGCTATAATCAGGGTTATACAAGTGGAAACTTTACTCATACCTCGGCAGAAATAATCCAGAATAATTGTTTTCAGGCACAATGGAAGGACAAGACACTGATCAATTACATAGATAAAAAGTGGCGCCTGGAATATCCTGAATCTTATGAGGACGGTCACAGGCATCAGTCTATCCTGGCCAGAGCTAAAAGGTTATGCAGGTATGGTGTGCTCTATGAAAATGCATTGGCATATCTCACCGGAACATTTGGCTTGCACGGGATTGATAAAGCTGATATAAAAGGAATGGTTATCAATAACTATAACGCCAACAGGGGAGACTTCGGTAAGGACAGAATGAGGTTGTACCTGAAAAAAGAATCTGGCAGGAATTATAGGAATCAAAAGTTGAAAGGGGAATAAAAATAAAAAATAAGGAACCGTTTTCTCCGTTTTAATACCATTTTACGTGTATCTTTACGCCTCGAAAGACCTAATTCTCTTATGTATGAAGAAAGAATACTCATATAAGAGCGTTACATTGAACAAAAATACGTATATTTGCAAAAGCTGACCGGAGAAATGGTCAGAGATATAGAAAGCGTTTTTTGCTTTATCCTAAAATCGAAATCGCCAATTTCAAAAGTAGGAGGATAGAGACAATGTAACGCTCATTCTGTTTTGTATATGTACCTGATACAGTCAATGTTGTATCTATACATAACATCATAGCGTGAGTATTGTTTCTTCATATTCATTCCTACTAAGCGTTTGGCGATGCTTGATTTTGATGAATAGCAGGACAAGTCCTCACGCTTTTCTTGTATAGTCAAATTAAGGCTGACTTCGAAGGACTTATAGGTGTATAGGAGATCAGAATTATGAGAACAAATGAAGTTACTACGGAAAAACGTAAATCAAATCGTTCATTTCTATTCGTGGCATTAGCTGTATTGTGTATAGTGGTACAAATCATAATGTGTACAATCCTAGGTCCAATCAAATCAGAAGGTCTACAAATCTTTCAATTAATTATCCTATCTGTTGTAAACCCAATAGCGGGACTGATATACACTTTGATTACAATAATAATGCATTTTATTTAAAAATCAAAATCATAGAAAATCGCCTCTCGAAATTCAGAAATTAGAAACTTGAAGAAGTACAAGAGGTGATTCAATCTTTAAAATCAACGAATATGCCAATAATTAAATCTATTCATTGGGAACAAGACAACCCAGAGGAACTAGTCTACAAATTTCCTTTTAATAATATTACCCTAGGTAGTATATTGACTGTTAATGAAAGTCAGGAGGCATTTTTCTTTAAAAATGGAACTCTTTGTGACTCATTTGTTTCCGGTAGACATACCTTATCTTCTGCCAATTTACCCGTATTACAAAAACTTGTAAATTTAGCCAGTGGAGGTGAAACCACTTTCATGGCAGAAGTTTGGTTTATTAGCAAATTAGAAAAAAGAAACATGTTTTGGGGAACTGGTGGATTACGTATTATTGATCCATATTTCCAAATACCAATCAAGTTATCCTCTAGGGGACAATATGGGATTAGAATCTCTGATGGAGGAGTATTCCTTAAGAAGCTTATTGGAACTATAGGATTCGGGGATACATCATTGATAGAAGACCAATTCCGTATAGATGTGGTAGAATCCGTTAAGGTTTCCATTGCAAAGTACATGAAAGAAAACGAAGTTAATATCAATGAACTAGGATCGGAATATAGAGGATTGGCAAAGGAAACGGCAAAGAACCTACAACTTGCTTTTGACGAATACGGAGTTGAATTACTTAATTTCAATATCGAAGATATATCGTTTGACGAGAATGACAAAGGGTATCAGACTGTAATGGAAGGAATAGCAGAACAAGCCAGATTAAGCAAACTTGGAGTCAGCTATTTGCAGCAGAAACAACTTGATATTGCCCAGACAGCAGCTGGAAATGAAGGAGCTGGAAATTTCATGGGAATAGGCATGGGATTAGGAGTCGGTAACAATCTTGGAGAAGTAGTCGGAAATTCAATCAAACAAAGCGGTCTGACTTCACCACTAACAGGAGGGATACCACAATTACCTTCTTATTATGTAGCAAAAGGCGGACAAACGACAGGACCATATAGTATTGACATTATCCAAAGCATGATACAACAGAAAGAAATTACAGCCACAACCTATGTTTATAAAGTCGGTGGACAAGCATGGATACTGGCGAGTGAAGAGCCTGACATATCGAAGATCCTATCTCTAATGATGCCACCTCCCCCACCACCAGCATTATAAATAGAAAACAGAAACACCAATTAAAAATGAATACTTGTGTTTTCTCAGCTGATGAAGAGGGCTGATTAGGAGCATTTTCAATGGTTATGAAAAATGCAAAGCAATTTTTAGCCTTTCATAATTTGAAATAAGCTGAAGTAAAAACATTTACGAGAGTTAAATTAAATATTAGAAAAGTATGAAGAATATTACAGTTATAACTATAATTATTATGGCATTTTTTGTTTCTTGCAACAATAGGACAAAACAAGCTGATGTTAATGCCAACACAAAAGATACATTGTTCTCTTATGAAGAAGATAGTACTGATCAAGATTATCTAAGTGAAAATGGAAAACCTAAATGGATTTATCTAGGAAAATTTGGTGATACTAAAAATTTCTTACCTGAAGTTCGGTGGATTTATAGAGATATTGGTGGAATTGATTATAGTATTCTTTTCTCTAAGGATGGAAAAAGAGTCGTAAGAATCAAGACAACTAGTATAATGTATCCTTGGTTGATAGACAATAAACAAGTAACAACAGGAGAATATCTATATTGGCCTAATCATTTTAAGCCTCCTTTGGATGTAGTTGTTAATTGGAATCCATTATTCACTAATCTTAAAGTTAGATTAACACCGCTTGCTCAAATAGAACTTGATAAATTAAAGAAAATAGTGAGTACTGATTATAAGAAGCTGGATGACATTCTTGATAAAGATTTTAGATCTACAATAAATAATAAAAAACTAGCAATCAGATCTGGGATGGTAGATGAGAACGGAAATATTACTTCTCTAAAGAAATCATTGATCGAACTTCAAAGAGATTCGATGCAAATAGCTCCTACTAAGTATAGCAAAAAAGAATAGATGAATAACACTGTCTATCGTATTGCATGATACAATAGGAAGGAGAATAGTTACAACATGCTTATAAAGTCGGTGGAGTAGGAATTAAAACTAATTATTAAAAGCTATAATATAGCCGGAGTTTGTCATTAATATTCCTAACGCCAATATTACAAAAGATAACAGAAATATTAATTAAAGAATACATATTATGAAAAATAAAGTCATACTCATTATTACAATGTTACTGGTAATTGTATGTACCATTATTATATACACATTGCTATTTGAGGAACAAAACAAACTCTTTTATATCAATGTAGGAATAGCTTGTTTAGCAGAAATAATCTTATTGGCTAATATTCCGATATTATCAAACGAGAAATTATTAACCATAAAGAATGTTTCATTATCCGTATCTCTAAATTTATTTGCTATTGTGATATTTCTATGGACGGCTGGATGTAGTTTGTTAATGGATCAGGATAGTAATCTGAAAACTCTATATATCGGCTTGCTAGTAATTACTATTATATTCTTTATTATCAATGGAGCAACTGTAATAATGGCTGGTGGAGTTACAGAGAAAAAAGCATTAGACATCCAAAGTACTATAGAAAATAAAAAGATGTTTTCTGCATCAATTGATAATTATTGGATTGGAACTAAAAATGAACTGGAAAATATAAACTCTGACTGGAAAGACAAGACATTGCAATCCTTCAAGATAGTACTTGATAAAATATCCATGATCCCAGCCTATAAACTTGACAGGCATTCGGAGATTGTAAATGAACTGACTGAAAAGTTGAATGAAATCCATGAATTATTTCAGAAAGTAGCAGGCTCACCAGAACAAGGTGAATTGCAATCACATACTACTTTAAAGATAAATCAGCTAAGGAACTACGTACAAACAATTAAATCAACATTATAACTATGCAGGAAGAAATCAAATGCCCCCAATGTGGAGGAAATAAATTTAGTGATCGTGGAAATAATACATATAAATGTATGTATTGTGGAACCACATTTAATGTGAAAAAGCCAGATGAACCGAAACATACCAATTATTCGGAACTAGAGTCAGCAGCACCAAAGGTCACAGTTAATGTTAATGTCGGTCCTAATCCGCAACAACCTGTTCAGCAACAATCCGTTCAACAAGGATATTATCCCCAACATATATCTTCAAAAAGTAAAGCGACAGCTGCGATATTAGCGATATTTTTAGGTGGATTAGGTGTACATCATTTTTATTTAGGAAAGACGGGGTTAGGTATATTATATCTTATTTTCTGTTGGACATGGATACCTGCAATGATAGGATTAATTGAAGGAATCATGTATTTATGTATGAGTGATGAAAGCTTTAACCAAAAATATCATTAATACCATATGCCATGAATTACTTAATCATATTATTGCAAGCACCTCCTACGACAGACTCCAGTATAAACTATAGTGGGATTATTTTTATTGTCATGCGATTATTAATTTATATGATAAAAAAAGAATAAAACGATAGACACTATAAAACATCTATTAAGAGAATAAAGGAACTGTTTGATTATCATGAAAAAGAATTTATGGAGTTTTTCTTTATTTCATGTTGTCAACAGTTCTTTTTTTTATGTGGTAAATGTAAAAATAAAAAAAGAGCTTTACAATCAATTTTATGACAGACGATTTATATAATAAAGCAATATCCTTTTATAATAAAGGTGAGTATGAGGAAGCTTTAGATGCAATACGTAGTTCTTCTATGGCTACCTCCAAAGAAAGTCTTAGCTTGATCCGTGAATGTGAAAAGCTTATATTAGAACAGCATGTCTATCTAATCAATGAGTATATCGAACAGCGAGATTATCTTAACGCACTGAGAAAGAAAGAAGAATATAGGACAAAATATGGTTTAAATCCCCAAATAGAGAACATCATTATTCCATATGCATCAGTAGTGGTGGACCAGAAGGAATGTTCAGAACATCAAACATCAAACAATCAGTCTCAACAAAGTGTCAAAAGAAAGCTTCCTTTATATAGGAAACTTTTTTGTATGAAACGAATGGGGCTTATCATTATTGCTATAATTGCATTGAGTCTAATAAGTTTATTAGGATATCGGAGCTATAAATCAACTGCTATCGAAGAGGAATATCAAAGACAGATGGCAATTGATACATATTCCGGAGCAACACCGGAATATGCAATTGAAAAAGAACAAGAAGAATTTGGTTTAGAAGTTTCTAATGATGTCCCTAACCCTACAGTTGGATCAACTATTATTGGATTTGAATATTACGGGATGATCAATGAAAAGTACTCAATAGTGATGAATCTTGCTTGGAGAGAGCCAAGTGAAATAGTTGGCAGTTATTATTATGTAAAAAACGGCAGTAATAATACACTGGAATTATCTGGTTCAAAGAATTCTAATGATTACATGGTACTAAAAGAATACAATTCGGCAGGGGAGAATACAGGAACATTTGAAGGTAAATGGAGTTTGAATAGTTATTCCGGCACTTTTACGAATTATAAAGGGGTAAAGATGCCATTTAAATTATATAGTGAAACTACAGCAACAAATGATTCAGATATAATATTTAATAGTTATCAGAAGTCAAATACATTTTCTATCTCAAATAGTTTATCCTCCTTTTTTAGTAAGAATGTGGGCAAATATCCATCTGATATAAATTTATTAGAATTTCCATTATTAAAAACACGTTTAATAGCATTAGTTGGAAATAATAATTATAATTTTATTAAAACATATTTTCAGGTTGTAACACCTATAAAACTAGGCTTCAATAAGAACCCAAATCTGTACGAAGTTTCAGGTGGTGAGGAACATAATTGCATGTCCAATAATACCACTATAGTCTACAACCAGCAATTGGACAATTTGACAGTGCAACTTATAAAAGAAGGAAGTGATCCATTTATATTTCAAGAGAAAAAAGATGATTCTCCATTCGAATAGTTATATTATGGATTGATTAAAGATTAACGAGGTATCATTAATTTGGTATCTCGTTTTTTTATTTCCTCCTACCCTAAAAAATGCCGAAACTCTACTACGAAGCCTTGAAATTCCTAACTATGAATTAAACACTTAAATTTATGACAGATACATCCCAATTATGGTATTCGCTCAACAAGGATTGTAGTGACATATCAAAAACTCCGGTAGAATCATACTCCGATTCGAAAGAGACAACGAATAAATTCTCCGATGATATAAAGGCTTTAGGAGAATATTTCCCTCAACTGGCTTCTCTATTGAATAAAAAGGATAGTACGGGTTATAACTTAACATTAGAAATAAGCCTTAAAGAAATATTTGTTCTATGTCCACGTGGAAGATGTAGAGCAGACAGATATGGAAAACTCCAGGAATATCTGAAAGAGAATTACAACACAACCTTAATTATTAAATCACAAAAAACTAAGAAGTATGAAAGTAAAAAGATTTTCAACAGCAAGAGATAAAGAATTGAAATGTACTGATCCCGAAAGCTATATTGATGAGAACGGTATCTTATACCCCCGACTAGCAAAGATGCCAATACAGGACTTGTCTTTGATAGCCAATTTTAGAGTGGAAATGATGAAGCGTTATTATACAGGAGATATACGGGAAGTAGATTACCCCATAGTCGAGCTTCTAATGGACGGGCTCTCTGATATTCCGGTAAGACACAGAATCAGTTATTTTGAGAATGCAGTATTCATCCAGATAAAATATCCCCCTAAGTTATATGCGACTGATGATACTAATTACATCTCTATAGAACTGGCTGCTCATATATTCTGTTTGACTACCTCTGATATGACAGATATAGCGGATGAAGACGGGGAATTATATGAAGACGAAGATGGGCATTCATTGGTTAGCCTAGAATGGCTGATAGATACATATGAGGATCGGTTATGCCAACTTGTTAATTACGAGAAACTAAGTTTCAAAACTGACGGACAAGGAGAAATATCAATAATAATAGAAAGAAAACTAGAATAATATGAAAAAGAAAATATTCGTTATGGGCAAGGTGTATGATTTGGGTACACAAGGAGTCAATGAGGTTGAAAAACTAGTTCAGGCGGATCTGGATAAGATTTTTAATTCCGGTGGAGTCAAAATTAAGCTTAGAGAAGTATCTGGGAAAACATTGGAGCTAACATTTCTCCGTAAGTACAGAGAGGGGGGAATAGACTGGCTGAATTATGATTCGAAGCAGATCTATAATATTGATGCCAACATTATTACCGGGCATAGTTTTAATGGCTTTAGAGTTCCAGATTATTGGGGAGGAGTTCCGTATGGTTACCCTTTTTTCATGCCGAAGAGAGAATTCATGAAGTGTTACAGGAATTCGGCTGTAATGCTTGGGGCGGATCAGGTAGAGAGAGTTAAGATCACAGCGCAACCGGAGAAAGTAGTAATGAGATTGACATTTTAAAGCAAGAGAGAAGATAGTTAGAGGCTATCTTCTCTACTTTTTGGTTTTATAGAAATACTAGAAATTACAAGATTGATTCTCTTCATGGGCATCCATATCTCACCTTCTCCTATTCAACAACAAAAATTCCCCTGTAAAGTCTATTTCAAATTATCTATGAAAATATATATCAACGATCTTCACAGACAGTTGATATATGGGGTAAAAAAAGCATATCGGAAATCAAACCGATATGAAAGTGCCGGTTAAGATACACCGCTGTGCCCTTCTTAACCAACGAAAGATGTAGGGTTCTTCATCCTGTAGCATGAAGTTAGGGACCTACATATAGCAATTCAATATAAAATGTAACATATAATACTAATATTCAAATCAATATGCTATTTAAGAAGATAGTTTCTCATATAACATAACTGCTTTTATCAACCGTAGATTCTCCCTGCAAAACCAAGGAAAGTCAACACAACGGAAATCAACACGATATTCATCAAGCAGATCGTAAAAGCGAATATCCTGTATCAACTCACGAACTGAAATGAACAGAAGCAAATACTTCTTCCTTTTACAATAAAACAATGCTTTCTGCAGTTCTGCATAGGCAATATTTTCTCCTGTTTTACATTCTGAGGTTTCTTCATCACAAAAAGACAATTGAATCTTTAACGAATTATTCCGTTCCAAATATTCTGTCAATCGTTCTTGTACTACAGGAGAAGAAGTATTACCATATAATACAACATCTTTATATTCCATATCAGATATTTCCCCAGAAGGAGTGCTTTTCAAGTCAGAACACAACATATTATATTCTTTAAAGAGGCTTTGTTTCGTAGGTCTTCGTAATTTTTCAACAGAATAGAAAGCATACCTGAATACAAAATGTGTCCCCCGCTTCTCTATTGTTTCCTGTTCTGAGAAAAAAGCATGTAAACGCCTTTTATTGGTTTGAAGAGATTGCTTGGGAATATCTTCAAGCGTATTGGTGATATATTCGACTACCGTCTTTTTCATATATCACAGATTTATCTATCACTATTCTCCATATCCATAGCCGTAACCATAGCGTTTTCCATAGCCGTAGTGCTTGCCATACTTGCCGTAGCCGTAGTAATAACCGTATTTTCTCTTTTTCAGGTCCACACCGTTGATTACAGTACAAAGATTGGGAAGTTTCTTCTCAATAGACAACTCATTGATCAATGTATATTCGGCTTTATGAG
>OCAI01000962.1_pt1 | contig 18972 bp, 18 predicted proteins | sample 1538271 | NCBI WGS metagenome assembly OCAI01 (sample SAMEA2580269, study PRJEB22360) | human gut metagenome | biome: human gut; feature: human-associated habitat; material: faeces | place: Denmark | collected 2008/2010 | reverse complement strand
TGGGCGTGTTCGGGACTTACACCCGTTAGAGCGCGCCCATGGCGCGCAAACAAAGAAAATGCCCACCGCATTAACGGTGAGCATCCTTCTCGCTCTTAAAATATGCAATTAAACCCTGCGTTTCGGCATCGGCGTGAATACCGATGGCTTTCGTCAGGAACAGGCGGTGTTCCATATCATAATCTCCTTTGATCAATTCCAGAAATCCGTGTAACCTCATGGATGTCAGAATCCGTAGTAATTCCTTATCGGGCACATAGCCTAGTTGTTTTTCGTAATAGCTCTGAAAGGCGGTGAACATATTATGAAAGACTACATCCCGGAAGGATTCGTATTTGCTGCCGGAGCATTTCTCCAGTACCAGCTCACATTCCTGCCTGTGCGCACAGATATATTCCATGATCTCGCGTTCATTCTGCTCTGCGGTCTCAGGATGTTCCTGCTCTCTTTTGGCTATTTGCTGCATCATTTTCTGATACTCGGCAATCAGGGGATCCAGGATTGCCCCCAACAGAGCCTCTTTATTTTCAAAAGAGAAATAAAAAGCCCCGGTAGTAACTCCGGCACGTTTGCAGATATTCCGGAGGTTCGCCCCGGCGTAGCCTTTTTCCAGAAATTCTTCCCTGCCGCAGCGGATTAAGTTTTCTTCCGTGATTTTCTTACGATCTGTCTCCATAACAATTGTTATATTAGCATAGACTAACTCGTGGATCAAGAAGGAATCTTCAGGTAAAATATTTTTTATTTTCGCAAAAATCTCTGCAAAAACATTTTGGTTTATTGTGATTATAAGATATAATAAAAATAGTAGCAGGAAAACTAAGATAGTGATATATAGCGGGGAAATGAATATGGACAAAGACCCATTTAAAGAATATCTGAGAGAATCCGAACCGAATAAAGCAACAAAAGGGTATGTGTGGAGCACGGCGGTTGGACTTCAGGCAGTAGATGGTCTGAAACCCTCGCAATATCTGATTGACACTGCAATTCAAAATATTGAAGGTAAGATCACGCTAAAAGAGGCACAGAGTCTTATAGAAAGCTATTACAATGAGAGACCTGTCCGTGTATCAGATAATGAACGCACGGAAGAAGCAGATAAAGTTTCCAGCCGTATTGCGGAGCTCCTTTCCGAAACGGCGTTTTCCTTTTCACCGAATGAGTATATAGCTATTCATCGTAAGCTTTTTCGTGGAATATATAAGCATGCCGGAAAAATAAGAGATTATAATATTACGAAGAAAGAATGGGTGCTTGATGGCGCAACGGTCATATATGGGAGTGCTTCAGAACTGCGTGCTACGTTGGAATATGATTTTTCGCAGGAAAAAGCTTTTAGTTATAAAGGACTTTCGATAGAAGAGAGCATTCATCATCTGGCTTTGTTTGTATCAAGGCTTTGGCAAATTCACATTTTTGGTGAGGGAAACACAAGAACCACAGCGGTTTTTTTCATAAAATATTTGAGAACACTTGGTTTTTTTGCAACAAATGATATTTTTGCGGAAAATGCATGGTATTTCAGAAATGCACTTGTCAGAGCCAATTATACGAATTTACAAAAAGGAATTCATGAGACAACGGAATATTTGGAACTCTTCCTCAGAAATATGCTTTTAAATGAACACAACGAGCTGCACAATCGAAATATGCATATCAGTGGACTTTTAAAGGATACAAAAGTGGATATTGGAACTTCAAAAGTGGACATTGGAACTCAAAAAATGGACATTGAAACATCAAAAGTGGACATTGAAACAAGATTGGCTGAAAAAACGCTGAATTTTTCAACAAAAACAATTATGCATATCCGTGTATTATATGAAAAATTCGGAGATTGTCAGTTTTTTGGCAGAGGAGAGGTTATGGAATTGCTTGGGCTGAAAAGTTCAGGCGCTTCTAAAATAATATCCAATATGGTACAGGCTGATGTAATCGAACCGGTATCCGGGCATGGAAAAGGAAAATACAAATTCAAAGAGTTATAGAGTATATTGGATTTAAAGGCATCGGAACATCCGGTGCCTTTTTTTAAAATACAGGAACCTTTTTACCGTCCGGCGACTCATATAGTATGAAGCCGGCGAAGAGAAGGAGGTGTTACTTTGTCAGTTATGACAAAAGAGGAATTTGTGCGGGAAGTGCGGGGCTATACCCTGCATATGTACCGACTGGCATATTCTATTCTGAATAACAGTATGGATGCGGAGGACGCTGTCAGCGAAGCGGTACTGCATGCCTATGAAAAGTTAAGGACGCTGCGGGATCCGGACAGCTTTAAAAACTGGATCTTACAGATCACGGCAAATGAAGCGAAAAAGATTTATCGGCAAAATAAGCGGACCGGTGCGGTGGCATGGGAAGAGAATCTGTCCCCGGCATTTTATGACGAACACCATGAACTGTGGGATGCTGTCATGCAGCTGGATGGTGGATACCGGGATGTGATCGTACTGTTTTATTATGAACGGTGCACGATCCCGGAGATCAGCAGGATACTGGAATGCAGGCAGGGAACCGTAAAATCGAGATTGTACCGGGCGAAGGAGCAGTTAAGGGAGAGGCTTATATGAGAGATGATTTTATAGACAGAAAAATAAGAAAAATGGCGGAGGCGGAACGGATGGCAGTGCCGGAGTCTCTGGATGCGAAAGTGGAAAATATTTTGGACGGACTGGAAACAGAGAAGAAGGACAGCAAAAACACGGATGGAAAGAGAGTGAATCAAACGGTACGCCATTATGGCTTTAGACGAATCGTGATCCCGGCAGCAGCCTGTCTGCTTCTGGCCTCCGTTACCGTGACGGCATCGGGATTGTACCGGGCGCGGATGGAGAGCATGAATCATGAAAAACTGGAAACATATTTTTCCGGGTTGCAGGAGGCAGATGTTGCAGCGGATAGCTACAGCAGACCGCTTACGGACGGCGAAAAAAACAGGCTGGAAGAACTGAGGCAGGCCTATCTGGAGGAAGGATATTTCCCCCAAAAGGAACTTGCCATGCTTGATAGTCCTGAAAAATACAAAAAGGGCGTGGCTTTCTATGCAGCGCGGAGTACATTTTTCCTGCCGGAAGAGGAAATGACGGAGGAGGAACTGTTGGAGCTGATCGATTTCCGTGAGAAGAGAGATTATAGTCTGGCGAAAATCACAGAAGAGATCGAGGCGGGCGACTATGAATATGTGAAGACGGAAGATAGTGCGGTATCGGAAGAGATGTCACAGACAGAAGACAGTGTGGTACTGGGAGAAATGTCACAGACGGGCAGATCACAGCAGGAACAGGGCACAGGTGCGGCAAGTGTAGTTCTTGGGGCAGACACTGCAGCACAGGAATGGCAGATTGCCTATGCGGGAGAACTCAGTATCCGGTGTGCTGTGGCGGCAGAACAGGGGCTGTATGTCGGTGGGTTCACCATGGAAGGGAAAGCACGGGTGGAATATCTGGCTTATGGCAGCGGGACCCCGGAAAAGTTTTATGATGATTTCGATGAGGACGGCGAGGTGTATAGCCTGTGCATCGCACCGGACGGAAGTGTCTATGCGGCATTGCGCGGACTGGCATCTCCGGGAGCGGAACATGGCCGGCTGCCTGTGATCTACCATATCAGTCCGGAGGGAACGCTTCTGGACTGCTTTGCGGCCGGAGACCGGGAGTGGAATATTGTAGATAGTATGGCAACGGATGCACAGGGCAGGCTGTATACACGAATGAGAATGCAGGAGGATGGCGGCTATGTGCGGATCTACACGGCAGAGGGAGACCTCATCGGAACGATGGCGGATGATGGTGTGTATGCTGTGCAAGGTGCCGGAGCCCTGGGACAGGGAAAGGACGGAAAAGTCTATGCAGCAGCACTGGCAACGGAGAATGTGACAGCAGAGGATGACCCTGTGACATTAGTGTCAGTAGACCCGGAGAGGTTGTGTTTTCTACCGGTGCAGGGGGATGCAACGGAGAATGCGAAGGCTGTTCAAAGCACAGGGACGATCTACCAGTGGAATATGGTGGCAGCAGGTGTGAGTGATGGCTCCGATTTTATCCTGTGGGGATACAGCGGCGTTGATACCTACCGTTTGGAAGATGCGGAATTTACCAGAGCGCAGGAAGTCTGGGAGATGCCCTGCGGTACGGAAGGAACCTGCGCGGTAATCGTTCCGGATGGCCGGATACTCTATATCGGCGCATCCGACGGCTTCCAGGGAACGACGGCGGACGGCGTGGAGATCAGCGGAAAAGATCCTGAGAAGACAGTGCTCTATTATGAGCCACTCGTAAAATAGAGTGACAATAAACTGGCGACACCGGGAAGCCGATGCCGCCAGTTTTATAGTTCCAGACTGTTAAGTTTCCATCTGCTCAATTGTGCATTTACAGTGGTTATGTTATAAAAAGACCAGAAATAACAGAAAGCGGTCGCTTGGGTGAAAAAAGTGGATACCGAGGTGAAATTTTGTTATGCTGTTTGTAACAAACGGAGTATAAAAGTCGTCAATATAGATAGAAGGGAAACAAAGGAGGGGCTTATGAAGAAGATTAACGTAAAAGCAACCATTTTTCTCAGTGCAATCGTATTGGTGGTAGTGGTACTTCTGCTGAATCTCATCGAATTCCGCAAAACGGTGGATTTCACGGTGCCGGGGATTCAGATGCCGAAGGAGAATGCTTTCGGAAAGCAGGAAGAGGTACAAGTGAGCGTCAACGGAACCTATTATTACCGGGTACTGCCCTGGATCCACGGCAGCACTTTCCATGGGCAGATATCTTTTGCCGGAGAGGGAGAGGAACCGCAGAATTATTTCTTTACCTATGGAGCAAGCAGAGGATTTCTGAAGGAGGGAAGAGGGGCTGGCTGGATCGGAACCCCGGATGCCCAGACTACCGTAGCGATTTATCAGGCGGTACAGAATGTGGAAAAAGGGATGATATCCGTAGAGAATCCCGCCAGCTACGTTTTATATCCGGCGGCAACACCGGAAGGAGCCTATGTCATAGCGGATGCATGGTATCCGGGAATGCTGGAGAATGAAGCAAAGACAGCATTCTGCGCGGCTTTTTTGCCGGAGGAATGCCCTCAGAAGATTGGCTGCAGCTTCTGCGCGGAAGATTACGATTATGTGGAAGATGTCGATACCGTAGAGCAGCTGTGGCAGGAATTTATACAGCTTTCCGGAAAAGTGACGTCAGATCCGATCCCGCCGGAAGAGATGGTGGAAGGTGTGGGATATTTTCAGTTTGTCTATGCAGACGGTGAGACAAGGACCTTTCGCTACGCGTCGGAAGAACAGGGATTATGGATAGGTGAGGACGAACGCTGCCTGGTGGACGGTCAGGCTTTCTATGACTGGCAGGAGCGCCTGATGGAAGCGTTGCAGAAGTAAGCACGGGAAAGAGAGGGGCGGAAATCTGCTCCATTCGCAGTAGATCCCACATCGGACAGGGGTATGCGAAGCAGTATGGTGAGGAACTGCGGCAGTATTGGGAAGCAACCAATGAGATTTTTGTGTGGATCAGTGAACAGTATCGGAAACCGTTATATGTCACTTCGGATGCGACTATAGGAGATGGAAAGACAGTGATCTCGTTCCGGGGGACCGGCACTTCCATGACTACCGGGGAGACAGAGGAAATCCATAGAGACTGCGTGCTGGATTTTGAAATGCATGCGGAGGTATTGCACTCGGAAGAAGAGCCGGAGCTGACAGTAAGTGACTGAAATCCGGAAGAAGAGGGGCAACAGAATCAGATTTCTTACTTGACAGATAGGTCGGTAGAATGTAGACTATAATTACAAAGAGTCTATAAAATATCGACTATGCCTTGCCGGGGGGCAGGACAGGAGGGGCTTATGGGTGAGAATATCTACAGAATATTTGACGGTGTATGGAACTTAAGTCTGGTGGGAGGATACTGTGTGCTGCTGGTGATCCTCGCCAGACTTTTGTTGCAAAAAGCACCAAAATGGTGTTCCTATCTGTTATGGGGAATCGTGTTTGTGCGGTTGTGCTGCCCGATACTACCGGAGACAGGAATCAGCCTGATTCCGGAGAAATTGCTGTCTGTGGGGACAGAGATGACGTCCGGGCAGCATACAGTCGGTCCGGGAAGTCATGGTTATGCAGAGGCCAACGATACGAAGGATATCGGAGATGTCCTGCGGCGGGAGTACGATGCAGAGGAAGTACCGGACAGCCAGACGGCAGAAAAAACGATGGCTGGTGGAAATGACAATGCTGTCATGAACGCTGACGGCACGCAGGATTTTTCCCTGGGAACTGCGAGAACAGAAAGTGGAGCTACGGTTGCAGGGGGGGCAGCCAGTGGAACAGATGCAGTGATTTCGGGAACATCTGCCGGAACGGGTACTGACGCCCGCGCATGGACATACCCGGTGTGGTTCCGTGTATTATCCATGGTATGGTTGGCAGGAATGCTTGGCTTCCTAGGATATCATGCTTATTCTTATCTGCGCATGCGTCATCGGATTCGTAGATCTGACAATAGTGTCAGGCAGGTGGAACCTGGGATCTGCGAGATCGACGGTGGGCATCTGTCCTTCGTCATGGGGCTGATCCATCCGGTAATCTATCTGTCTTCGGGCTTAGATCCTGAGAGCAGAAAAGTTGTTCTGTGTCATGAACGGGTGCACTTACAGCGCAGGGACTATCTGTTTAAGCCTGCGGCGTTGGTGATCTGCTGCGTCCACTGGTTCAATCCGCTGGTGTGGCTGGCATTTTATCTGATGAATATGGACTGCGAGATGTCCTGTGATGAAAAAGTGGTGAAGCTTCTCGGTGAAGAGAGCAAGAAAATTTATTCCTATACATTGTTGGAAGAGGCTTCCGGTGGGGAATGGAAACGCTATCGGGGCGGTTCCATCTGCGCACTTTTATCTTTTGGCGAAGACCATGTGAAGAATCGTATTCGTCATGTACTGGATTACCGCAAGCCGCCGTTCTGGATGCTGATTGGTGCGGCAGCAGTGCTTGTGATATTGGTGGTATGCCTGTGTAGCAACCCGGGCGGTGGAACAGATGCAGTAAATGCGGATAATGATACGGAGACCGGGGCGGATGCGACAGAAGCGACAGACATGACAGGAACGTCGGATGAAACAGCGGAAGGGGATTTAACGGCGGGTGAAGTGGACTATGAGGCTGCCAAAACGGAATGGCTGGCGGCATTTGAACAGGGGATCCACAGCAGGGAAGAGTTCAGTGCCCTGTTTGATGTGGCTGCCTTGGAGGATACCCGGTCTTTTGCCGGACAGGACGGCATCCAGTATCTTGGCTACGATGGTGTCGCAGCCAGGAAGCTGCACCGGCAGATTTTAGACGGAGACACTGCGGCACATGAGACCTACAAGGATCCGGTGAAGGCGGCGGAAGCTCTGCTGAATCTACAGGGTGGCAGCGGGGAAATGACGGAACTGCTCTATGAAGCCGGGAGGCAGTATTTATTTTTCCAAAAGGATTCCACAAGACCCGGCGAAGGCTCTGTGGCAAACGTACATTATATTTTCGCTGATGGATCCGGTATCGATATCCCCATGGTATTTGCAGAGGAGAGCAGTCAGATCTGGATGCTCTCCCTGGGAGACATCGACAGTAAAGGCCGGCATTCTACCGGTCCTCTGGACGGAGAAAATCAGGCCAGAGTGGTCTATGCGGAATACGGACCCAGGGATGAAGATTGGGCTACCGTGGCAGAACTGTCGAAAAAATGGGTGTATGTAAAGGTATCCCCCGGATCTTTTGCGGATGTTGCTGCTACTTATCAGGTCTCCAGCTACGGTATTTATGCGGCCACCGGGGACGACGCCGGACTAAATTGTATGGTTCCGGGATATATAGCGCCGGGATGTGCGGCAGAGGGACGTTCCACGGTTTACCAGAATGTGGGAAATTACTATACGTCTGACAGTTATAGACAGGAGATGGCTTATCTTAAGCAACAGGATAGTGTCCGATTGTACTATTTTGCAGCTTCTGATTATCAGGATGGAGATCTGGACATCTGGATCGACACGATCCGGGAATATGATACTTCGGGACAGACCGGAGAAAACGGGGTCACGGACTGGAAGCTGCCGTCGGAGGCGCAGGATTTCTCCGCAGACATGCTTACTGCGGAAGACGGTTATTGGATCCTGAGTCAGAGCAACGGAACCGCCCAGATGAAACTTCCGCTTCTGTCCAACCAGCCGGTCTGGAATGGGAAGGTGGCGGCAGATCTGACGACAGAGGAAGCGGATGCTTATGCAGCAGCACAGAGACGGGATATTATGACGAATGTGGGAGTCGTATTCGATCTGTCTGAGCGAGCGGAGCAGGAGACTTATGCCCTGTTGGATCTGGACGGAGACGGAACCGCAGAGAAGCTTCTGTTGCGTTCGAGAATGGCACAGGCAGTAAACGAAGTGGATCATTCGCCGCTGGATCAATATATATTTGCGGTGAATACCATGCGAGGCGAGACGCGGACGGCACAGAATCTGGGAAACAGCATTTACGCCTTCACTCCTGATGGCAGACAGATATTGCTGGCACTGATGCGTAGGGACGAGTTCGGACAGTGCGAGAGTTTCCTGTTCAGCTATGAGAACGGGGAACTACAGGAGGTAGGAAGCTTCGCGCAGGATATCCGGGAGATCTGGGTGAAAAACGGCCAGATCATCACCACCCAAAGCTATGATTATATCCTGCAGAGAGAGAATCTGCGGATCATATACCGCATCGGAAGTGACGGAAGGCTGGCGGAGATCCCCACAGACCGCTATGATCTGCCGGAGCAGGCGGCCCTGCACGGACTCAATAAGGATCTGGAAACCTACCGGGATCCGGATGTAAGCAGCGAACGCTTTACCATCAACGCAGATCACGGAGTCTATTTCCTTTATCTGGATGCCGGCAGACAGTGGCTCTGCGTGGAGACCGAGAATGGTGTCACCGGGTGGCTTAAGCTGGCGGATTACACTGCCGAGGAGGCTTGGGCGACTTTTAATAACTTGATGCCATATGGTGGGTGATAAAGACGGTCTCCGGAAAACTGGTGTTAGAAAGATGAATTAATACATAACAAAAAGATAATAATATATAAGAAACAAAACGATAAAATATCAATAGTTTCCACTACACTAGAAACTATTGATATTTTTCTGCAAAAATACTATAATAAAAGAACTGGAGGTGGAAGTAATGATTATTCGGGAAAGATATATGGACAATATCAGAGATTTTATTGATAAACCGGTCATAAAGGTCATCACCGGCATGCGAAGAAGCGGAAAAAGTGCCCTATTGGAATTGACGAGGCAGGAATTGCTTGGTATGGGCAAAGATCCGGATCATATTATTTATATGAATTTTGAATCATTAAGATACGATCATTTAAAAGAATATAAAGCTTTATATCGGAACCTGATAGAACTAGAGGAAAAGATTTCGGGAAAATTGTACATTCTCCTGGATGAGATACAGGAAGTGGACGGCTGGCAGCAGGCAATCAACTCTCTGCGTGTAGATATTGACTGTGATATCTATGTGACCGGGTCGAATGCAAGATTGCTATCCGGAGAACTGGCTACATTGCTAGCAGGCAGATATGTGGAGATTCGTGTATATCCTTTGGATTTTAAGGAATATCTAGAGTTTTCTGCAACCAATGAAGGAGAAACAGAATTGTCCATTCAGGAAAATTTTTCCAACTATGTTCGATTTGGGGGGCTGCCGGGCATCCATCAGATGACATGGGAAGAAAGTAGGATTATGCAATATCTTCAGGATATTTATAATTCTGTTTTATTAAAAGATGTGATTGCAAGGAATAATATCAGAGATACTGCATTATTGGAAAGTATTATTAGATATCTTATGGACAATATCGGAAATACGTTTTCGGCAAAAACAATTACTGATTTTTTAAAGAGTCAGGGAAGAAAGCTAAGCATAGAGACCGTTTATAATTATCTAAGGGCTTTGGAGAGCGCATTCCTGATTCATAAGGTTGTAAGATTTGATATTAAGGGGAAGAAAATACTGGAAACGCAGGAAAAGTATTATCTTTCGGATTTGGGAATCCGACATGCGGTTATGGGATATCAAGATAATGATATTTCAGGAGTGTTGGAAAACATTGTATATCAGGAACTGCTTCGCAGAGGATATACAGTGACGATAGGAAAACAGGGTGTTGCAGAAGTGGACTTTGTGGCAGATAGGCTGGATGAAAGATTATATGTTCAGGTATGCTACATTCTGACACCGGAAAATACAAATCGGGAATTCGCTCCCTTAGAGGCAATTACAGATAATTATGAAAAAGTGGTGTTATCTATGGACACTTTATTACACATTAACCGGGGAGGCATCCGACAAAAAAACATTGTAGATTTCCTGTTGGAAAAATAAAGCAAAATAGAAAGAGGACATTATGAAAAAACAATATAAATTAACAGCATTGGCGCTGACTGCCTGTCTGTTGACGGGATGTGGCGCCGGAGAAACGATTGTTTTGGAGAATACGACGGCGGAGAAGCAGCTAACAGAGGATGTGGCGAGTGAGAGCAAGTCTGTCGCAAGCACAGAGGCGGTTACAATAGATACACCAGAAACATTCAGCGTTTCTGATGAATCTTCGTTCCAAGAAGGCCCGGCTGCACCCAAAGAAATTACCATAGACTTCACCGGAATCGCAGAATTTCACCCGGAGGGGACACCAGCACAGCCCTACTCCCTGAAAATTCTGTCCGAGACGGACAACAATGTCACCATGGCGTATGAGTGGTATGACGCAGCAGATGATGTTTCGCTCCCCATGATCGGTGAGAGCTGGGACTGCTTCTATGACGAGAACTACACCTACCAGTGGGACGATGGGAAACTTAGTATTTTTGACGGCGAGAACTGCCTGTATGTACTGGAATACCCCACAGACAAATGGTACGTCAACGGCAACAACGCCCGCCTTGAGAACGGGATCTTCTATGGGGCTTCGGTAATGAACGGCTATGCCCAGCCGGGCACCTGCTTTATGTTTGCCTATGATCTGGAAAATAAGAAGCTGCTGTGGCGGAGCGCCGATCAGACCTACAACAGCATGAACTTCCTCGTGAAAGGAGATGTGATTTTCTGTGGCTATGGCTTTACCGCAGAGGATGATTACCTATACCAGCTGGATAAAAACACCGGAGAAGTGATCGACCGCCTGTCCCTGAAAAAGATGCCGGACCTCATGGCGGAGAAGGATGACAAATTGTATGTCCACACCTACAGCTACGATTACGTGATCGAGGTGCAGTAGAATAATTTTTTTAAAAATAATAAGTATACTATATAACACATCTGTCTGATATATGGCAGATGTGTTATTTTATATTGTAAATAAAAATTGACAAAACAAACATTAATGTTTAATATTATTTACATAAGGAGATGCGAAGATGCCTAAGAAATCTATAGTATTACTGCCGGAAACTCAAAGAATTTTAGAACAAATGGGATTACAGATAAAATATGCAAGGCTTCGGAGAAAATTGCCCTCGGAACTGGTGGCGGAGAGAGCGGGAATCAGCAGAGCTACGCTAGTATCCATAGAAAAAGGCTCACCTTCTGTGGCAATGGGATGTTATGCGGCTGTGCTTCATGCATTGAATTATATGGATAGGGATCTGCTGCTAGTTGCTAAAGACGATGAATTAGGACGCAAATTACAGGACTTGGATTTGCCTGTAAGAAAAAGGGCCCCCAGGAGGACAACTGAGCCATTATGCAACGGAAAAATTTATGAAAAAAAATAAAAGATATACAGGAAGGGTAGTTATTAAAATATAACAACACGATGTGAGGAAAAAGTAGATGGAAATGGCAACACAGATAGAAAAACTGGATCGGAAATTTTCCAGAAATGAATACAACGGTACCGGCAGCAGACATTTTGTGATTCGAAAAGGCAGAATTCCGGTAATGATCTCGGCACCTCATGCGGTCAATCATTTCCGGGAGGGGAAAATAAAATACGCAGATATGTTGACCGGCGGCATCGCAGAATATCTGCAGGAACAGACGGGATGCCATCTGATCTGTGCAACACGCTACGAGGAAGCTGACGGCAATTTTGATCCGGCAGATACCTGTGATTATAAAAAAGAACTCGCGGAATATGTGAAAAAGAATCAGATCCGGGTATTGATCGACCTCCATGGTATCAAGGCAGGAGGCGAGATCGCAGTAGAACTGGGAACCGGCGGAGAGGGAGATCCCTCGCTTTTGACATATGGATTTATAGCTGAACTTGTGGCAATTACACTAAAGACCGGACTAAGGGATTATCTTACGAAGGATGGCAAAGAAGTTGTCAAAAATGTGCATTTTGCGGCGAAAAATCCGAATACTGTCTCACGTTTTATTTCGGAACAGGCGGGAATTCCAGGTTTTCAGCTGGAAATCAACCGGGAATACCGGGACATCAGGGATCCGGAACGGTTGGAAACTATGGTGCAGGCATTGCAAAGCGTAATAGAGAATCTGGCGGGTATGGACTGGAAAGCAGACAGATATCTTGCAAGAAAAGCGGTTCGCAGTAAGACGCATTTTCCCCAGAACAAGATTGAATTATCATTGGAAGATCGGAAGTACCTTGGGGAAGAGGACGTTATCTTTGTCAAAGGGAGCGGTGACAATGTGGAACTGGCGCAGATCGTGTACCGGGAAGGGCAAAAACCGGGGGAAATCGCACTGACGAACCGCCTGTTGGATCAATTGTATCCGGGGCAGGACCCGGTGGGACAGCCGGCGATATTGTACTGGGGATGCAACGATAGATTTTTCATCGGCAGACCTACTGCCGGATTCGAGGGCATCGGACTGACGGAGCACCTGTATGAGGAGTTGAAGCAGAAAGAGGACCGGTACGATTATGTCCTGTATAATCGCTATACGGAATCCAAAATGCATCTGAAATTGAAAAATTACGGAAAACGTCAGGAAGACAAGATATTCATGCCCTATTATTACCGGGAGTTGCTGGGAGTAGAGTTCCCATTGGAGGAAGTGGGAGAAAAAGGTTTTGAGAAAATGAAAATCACCTGGCAGGAGGAGGCGGAGTCCCTCGCTGCAGCATATGAGTATGATGCAGACAGTGGAAAATATCGTCTGACGCATCCGGAATTATTAAAGAATGTGAACTGGAGATCCAAATTGCAGTTGGAGATTCTGAAGGTGAGAAAATCTGCAGAGAAAATTTCATGGAAGATGCGGCTGCAAAGGGGATACTTTAAGCTGTTACAGCAGCTGATCGGTTTCGTAGAATATGATATGCGTGTCGCCATTCCCAAAATTAGTGATGACAATTACGAAACAGCAAGAGTATCCACTGATATGATGACTCTGTTGGGAGTATCGGAAAATGATGAGATCGAGATCACGTTCGGAGACAGAACGGAGAAGGTGAGGGTATTGGAGATCGAAAAAGACGATGACAGCTTTGGCAGACAGGACATGATCATTGGTGTTCCGGCAGAGACGAGAAGAAATCTTGATATTATGTTAGATGATGTGGTAAGTGTCAGAAGAAATATGCGTTATACATTTGCACGTAATGTTAACCAGCAGTTATTTGCTATTTTTGGAACCGTACTTACGATCGTGACCTTAAGTGATAATATATGGTTCCGTATTGTAGCAAGTGTTGTTGCTGTGCCATTTGTCACTTATGTCACGTTCGCAGAAGAACGGGTAAAAGTACAGCGTAAAAAAAGAAAATAAAAAATTATTTTGTCTTCAAAGTATTTTTCATGGCGGAGAAAGTCTCTGCACTGATCACATGTTCAATCCGGCAGGCATCTTCGGCAGCCACAGTGGGATCCACACCGATGGAAGTCAGCCAGTCTGTAAGAAATGTGTGACGTTCATAGATTTTCTCTGCGATTTCACGTCCCTTATCCAGCAGGGTGATGTAGCCTTCCTTGTCCATTTCAATATATTCCCCATTGCGAAGATTCTTCATAGCGACGCTGACGCTGGGCTTGGACACACCCAGATCGTTGGCAATATCAATGGAACGGACAACGCCGTTCTTTTTCTTCAGCACTAAGATCGTTTCCAGATAATTCTCAGCAGATTCCTGTATTTTCATGTAATGACCATACCCTTCCCATACATAGCATTTTGAACCAAAATACCTGCTCTACATGTGGAAACTTAACCATCCGCAGGCATTACAATAAGAATAGCAGAAAAGGGTAGGAAATGCAAGATTTCAACTTAATGAGAAAAAATATCAATAAGCAATTCCTATGAGATTTCTATGAAAAAAATTAAAAAAATATGTTGACAGTAAAAAAAGGTTAGTATATACTAACCACGTGAATTGAGAATGAATCTCATTAAGAGCTAATGAGAAACCACAAGCAGTTCAATACTATTGAAGGGAAGGAAGTGTGTATGATGCCCCTGAGTATGGTAGGTACCGGTGAAGAGAACACGATCCAGAGGATCGGCGGCAAAGAGGAGACGAAAAAGTTTTTGGAGACCCTCGGATTTGTAGTAGGTGGTAAAGTGACAGTTGTGTCCCAGACCGAAGGCAACCTGATTGTGAATATCAAGGAATCAAGAGTAGCCATCGGCAAGGATATGGCCAATAAAATCATGGTGTAGCGGGAAGCTGTACCAAAAGATGCTAATAGGAGGAGAAAATGAAGACATTGAAGGAAGTTCCCTGCGGACAGACCGTAAAGGTAACTAAACTGAATGGTGAAGGGCCTGTCAAGAGACGTATCATGGACATGGGCATTACCAAAGGTGTTGAGATCTATGTGAGAAAGGTTGCTCCTTTGGGAGATCCCGTGGAAGTAACTGTCAGAGGCTATGAGCTGTCTCTTCGTAAGGCAGACGCTGAGATGATTTGCGTTGAGTAAATGATCTTTTTTTTAGCAGGAAGGTTAGCTGAAACTAATTAGTGAAAGCTAATCACATGAGCAAAAAGGAAGCTCTGAAAGAGCGTTTTGCGAATGGGGTCTGAATAGTTATTAAATGATTTTAGAGGAAAGAGGTAGAAAAATGGCAATTAAGATTGCACTTGCAGGTAACCCTAACTGCGGTAAAACGACACTTTTCAATGCTCTGACCGGTTCCAATCAGTTCGTAGGTAACTGGCCCGGCGTAACCGTTGAGAAAAAGGAAGGTAAATTAAAGAAACAGTACGGCGGTAACGGTGATGACGTGATCATCATGGACTTACCCGGTATTTATTCCCTGTCTCCGTATACTCTGGAGGAAGTGGTAGCACGTAACTACCTGATCGGTGAGAGACCCGATGCAATCCTGAACCTGGTAGACGGTACCAACATCGAGCGTAACTTATATCTGAGCACACAGCTGATGGAACTGGGTATTCCCGTTGTCATGGCTGTCAACATGATCGATATCGTGAACAAGAACGGCGACAAGATCAACGTAGCAAAGCTTGCTGAGAAGCTGGGCTGCCCCGTTGTTGAGATCTCCGCTCTGAAACTGACCGGTATCGAGAATGCTACCAGGAAGGCGATCGAACTGGCACAGAAGAAGAGTGCAGCAGCTGCGGTACATAAATTCGCGCCTGAGGTTGAGAGCGTGATCGAGACCGTAGAGAAGAAACTGACCGATGTTCCCGAGGAACAGAAGAGATTCTTCGCTATCAAGCTGTTAGAGAAGGATGACAAGATCCAGGCACAGATGAAGAGTGTTCCCGATGTATCCGCAGAGATCAAGCAGTTGGAAGCTGCCATGGATGATGACACAGAGAGTATCATCACCAACGAGAGATACACATACATCTCCTCTATTATCAAAGAGTGTTACACCAAGAAGGAAGGCCAGAAGTTAACGACTTCCGATAAGATTGATAAAATCGTGACCAACAGATGGCTGGCACTGCCGATCTTCGCAGTTGTTATGTTCATCGTATATTATGTATCTGTTACCACCGTTGGTACCTGGGCTACCGACTGGGCGAACGATGGCGTATTCGGTGATGGCTGGCATCTGTTCACCATCGGAACCGGTGCTTATGAAGAAGCAGCCGAACCTTATGATGATGCAATGAATGTGATCAACGCATTCGTAGAAGCTGACGGTGATGAAGCTCTGGCAGCAGTCATCGACAGCGAGTCTGAAGACTATGATCCCGCAGCAGCAGTAGCAGCTGTTCAGGAGTTCGCAGCAGGCATCGATGCATCCGCTACCGCAGATTACACCCTGGAAGATGAAGAGACTCTGGCAACAGAGGATGTTACTTACACCGGTGCTGAGCTGACAGAGGCAGTTGATGTATACGCAGCAGACGGCGCAGAAGCTCCCGATCCCGCAGACTACGGTATCTGGGTACCCGGCGTACCTGCACTGTTAGAGAGCGGTCTGGATGCGATCGGATGTGCTGACTGGCTGAAAGGTCTGATCCTTGACGGTATTGTAGCCGGTGTCGGTGCAGTGCTTGGTTTCGTACCCCAGATGCTGGTACTGTTCATCTTCCTGGCATTCCTGGAGTCCTGTGGTTACATGGCACGTATCGCATTCATCATGGACCGTATCTTCCGTAAGTTCGGTCTGTCCGGTAAATCCTTCATTCCTATGCTGATCGGTTCCGGATGTGGTGTTCCCGGTATCATGGCTTCCCGTACCATCGAGAACGACAGAGACCGTAAGATGACGATTATGACTACCACATTTATTCCTTGTGGTGCTAAGCTTCCTTTCATCGCCATGGTAGCAGGTGCTATCTTCGGCGGCGCAGCATGGGTTGCTCCTTCCGCATACTTCCTGGGAATTGTAGCAATCATTTGTTCCGGTATTATCCTGAAGAAGACTAAGATCTTCGAGGGCGATCCTGCTCCTTTCGTTATGGAGCTTCCCGCTTACCACTGGCCTACCGTTGGTACGGTACTGCGCAGCATGTGGGAGCGTGGCTGGTCCTTCATCAAGAAGGCCGGTACCATCATCCTGCTTTCCACCATCGTTGTATGGTTTACTACTTACTTCGGATTCACCGAGGACGGCTTCCGTATGCTGGCTGAGGATGAGATCGATATGAGTATCCTGGGCAAGATCGGTCAGTGCCTGGCATGGATCTTCATCCCTCAGGGCTTCGGTAACTGGCAGGCAACTGTTGCATCTATCACCGGTCTGGTAGCAAAGGAGAACATCGTAGGTACGATGGGTATCCTCTACAGCGCAGGCGAGGGTTCCGTATATGCTAACATGGCAGCTACCTTCACTGTAGCAAGCGGCTATGCATTCCTGGCATTCAACCTGCTGTGCGCACCTTGCTTCGCAGCTATGGGTGCGATCAAGCGTGAGATGAACAATACCAGATGGTTCTGGATCGCTATCGGATATCAGTGCGGTCTGGCATATGTGGTATCCCTGTGTGTATATCAGATCGGTACGCTGATCACCACCGGTGCTTTCGGTATCGGCACTGTAGTAGCATTCCTTCTGATCATCGGCTTCATTTACCTGCTCTTCCGTCCTTACAAGGAGAGCACCACTCTGAAGGTTGACAGCAGGAAGGTTGCATAAGTAAAATAAATGATAGAACTTTCCCACAGGTGTCCGGCGTGACTGCTTGCAGGCAAAGCCAGATACCTGTGAGGGAAGTAAACAGATAGAAACGTAACATTACTTGCGGATCTTCGATAAGAGGATCCGCAGGATTTCAAAATAAGAGTAAGGAGGCAGTCTATGGGAACCGTAGTTGTATTGGCGATACTGGCCGGTGTAGTCGCATTGATTGTCCGCAAAATGATAAAAGACAAAAAGAATGGAAAATCCATTCAGTGTGGCGGTGACTGCAGCCACTGTGGAGGTCATTGTGGACACTAAGGAACAGGTAAGCTATCAGACCACGAAAATGCAGAGAGAGATCATATTGACCAAGCTGAAAGAAAAAGGCTGCCGTATTACGAAGCAGAGACTTCGGCTGATTGATATTATCCTCCAGTATGAATGCTCCAGCTGTAAGGAAATCTTCTACCGGGCATTGGAAGAGGATGACAAGCTGGGAGTTGCAACCGTATACCGCATGGTCAATCTCCTGGAGGAGATCGGTGCCATCAGCCGCAAGAACATGTATAAGGTAGCTTACTCTGAAAATTGTATGATGGAAAATGCCTGTACCATTGAGTTGGATGACGGTTCTATACATCATCTTTCAGCAAAAAAATGGAATTCCGTGATCCGGGCGGGACTCAAGTCCTGCGGATACCTCGTAGACCAGAGGGTGAGTAACGTGACGATCAGGCCGTGTGAGTGTGCGGAACAGGTATGCTAGAAATTAGAAATAAGTAAAAAACCGGTGTGGGGCAGGAGGTCTGGATGGACAGAGCTGTTTCCTACATCGGTTTTGTTTATATGGGTGGCAGGATAATACTAATCTGCATGAAATTTTGACAGATATTGCAGCAAAAAGGAAGCCTCGTGGAGGTAATTTTGCGAATGGGGTTCTGAATAGTTATTTTTTGAAAGAAAACAATAAGGAGAGTGAAAAAATGGGAACATATGTGATATGTGGAATATTGATCATAGTGATCGTGGCAGCATTACTGGGATCCAGAAAGCACTTCAAGGGAGAAGGCGGATGCTGTGGCGGAGGCGGAGATGTGAAGATCAAGCCGAAGCACTTAGACACTATCGTAGCGACCAAAAAGCTTCATATTGAAGGAATGTCCTGTGTGAACTGCCAGAATCGCATTGAGAATGCCCTCAATGGCATGGCCCAGGTCAATGCTAAGGCAAGCTTTAAGAAAGGCGAGGCGGTCGTAAAACTCGGCGCAGATGTTCCCGAAGAGGAACTGTGCGAGGCTGTGGAAAAGCTGGGATATAAAGTTACTTCTATTGAATTGATGTAAATTGAGAGTTAGTAAAGAAATGCTATCAAATCCCCGTAGCCCTTGGCAGGGTATAAGAAACGCGGCACGCTCGTACTTTAGTACGAT